>Ga0307505_10000006_pt1 | contig 305613 bp, 279 predicted proteins | sample 23_S_MG_FD_202183 | JGI IMG/M metagenome (GOLD analysis project Ga0307505, IMG submission 202183) | Soil microbial communities from Populus trichocarpa stands in riparian zone in the Pacific Northwest, United States - 23_S | ecosystem: Environmental > Terrestrial > Soil > Riparian zone >... | reverse complement strand
ATAACCAAAACCGAAATCCGTCAGTAAGGAAAGATACGTTGTCTCCACCCCAACATCTCTCCGTCAATACACCTCTATCTAACTCAACAAACAAAACCACTTACCCCAGTTGACCTTTTCATGAATAGTCTCCGGGAACCGCCTCATCGCCGACCGATTGATTGCCCCATTCAAACGAAACATGCGCCGAGCCCGGCCCGCCGAGAACCCACCAGACTCCTGACGAAGGCCGCCACACCGCAAGGTCCGCAGGTGCCGGATTTTCCGGTTCGGAGACTGCAAGCAGTTTGCTCCCGGCGTAGAAATATTCCTTCGCCGGAGCATTTGCTGCATATTGTGGACTTGATAACGGCGGCGGAGCAAGTGCGGTTTCTAATTTGGTTTCGTTTGTCCACCAGCCAACTGCCGCAAATCCCAGTGTCGCGATCAAAAGGACGCCAACAAGCAAAGCAACTTTGATTGCCACAACAGGTCGTGATCTACGTTGACGTTCGTTGGCGACAATGATTGACCTTTTTATAGGGTCATTTTTTCTGTTCTTTTTCTTTAAGTTTGGCATGCGGCATAGGTCCTTACCGCAATGGCTACACAGCGGCGTTAAGTAAAACAAACGGCTGCGTAGCTGGTAAAACTTCGCTTGGAATGAGGGTCAACCTTATGCCCTATTCACCCAGATGTCAATGCTCATTCCCGGATTGAGCAGAAAACATCTATAAATATTAAGTTTTAGGAGCAAACGTTGGAATGAAGGTTAGCATTATTGGCGTGGGGATGGCGAACCGTCCGTAGATTCTTTCAATGTACCAAAAGCCTGTAAATATGGGATTTTGCAGCTGAACTCGCTGGTCTTGATCTTCTGATTTGCCGAAAAGTTTGGGCAGTTTAACTATTAGATTGTCCTCCTTGTTTCTTAAGTGGAACGATCTAAGAGTTAAGTTGGGTAACCCAGTTATTTGGTTGCGTAACTTAAGAGTTAAGAAGCAGTCGCGAAGCGATAAGATGGGCGACTCATATGTTTGGCTACGTTTCTAGAACGGTTAGGTTTTGCGGCAACGATGTTCAATCGTCCGTTTTAGGAGTTAAGTTGTACGTCCTCGAACTTATGCCGCCCTTCGATTTTCTGTTGATCTTATACATAACATTTATGAGAGACGGTATAAGACGCTAGCGAGGCGTTTTAGATGTTGAAGCCAGCGGCGAATTTTTTGCTTGCATTCTCTTTTTGTTCTTGTCTATAATCTTGTCGGCTTAAGCAATATATGCGACGGCTGTCAGACGTTTGAAGGAACGCCTGGCAGGTGAAAGCGTCGCTTTGTTGCTAAGCCAACGGCGGTAATTGCCGCCGAACAATCGACACCGCCTGCCGAACTTCTCACAAACTGCCGTTGCTGCTCTTACTATTGCTTCCGCCTTTACGGGCGAATACCTGGTTGCGTCTATTCGGTGTTCGTCATTAAAGACAACAAAGGAGCAATATCGAAATGGTACCTTCACCAACTTGGTTTCCATCAAATCTGGCGGCCCGCGCGGCGTGGTTTGCGAATTTTATTCTTAATTTTCCAGTCGGTTTGGCGACGGGGCTTGGGTTCACGGCTTTGGAGCATGAAGCGATGGTGGACGACAATCAGGATTTTCAGTCGATAGCGGCGACGACGCTTGCGGCCGAAAGTTTTATGTCCGCACTCAGGCAGTTTCGTATTTCGCTGACGGAAGATGCGGTCGGAACGCCGGAACCGATGTTTCCAACCGAAGATTTCACCGCTCCGCCGAACGAAGTTCCAGCCGGAATATTTCAGCGTCTGATCGAGAACGTCGCTCGCATCCGAGCGGCACCGGCTTACACGGACGAACTCGGCGCGTTGCTCGGCATTCTTCCGTCGTCGGGTCCGGCACCGGAAGTCGATGTGCCGCCAACGCTCAAGGCTGAGGCTCAGCCGGGCAACGTCGTGTCCGTCAAATTCGTTCGCGGAAAAACAGACGGTATCGCTCTCGAAATGCAACTCGACAACGAAACCGCATGGGCTACTGTAGGAAACTTCTTCAAATCGCCAGCCGTCCTCGGTATCAAATCCGGCCCCGGAGATCTGCCAAGAGCCGTCCGTCTCCGAGCAAGATTCCTGGACGGCAACACCCCAACCGGCCCAAACTCCGACACCGCCAACATCACGACAGTGCCGTAAAGCGAGTAGAGAGTGCTGAGTGGAGAGTGGAGAGTTGGGAGAAAAAAGAGGCGGGCCGGAACCCGCCTTTTTTGGTTTAGCTTATGGCGCTTTTGGCGTCCAGATGGAGCCGGTTTGCTTCGTTGGCTTTTGCCGTGTCGAAGAACTCAAGGAAAGTCGTGATCTTGCCGTCCTTTACCGTGCTGATATGTACCCAGTCGGTCGAATATGTCTTACCGGTCGCTTTGACCGTGCAGGTGAAATCGCCGAGCACGACGACGCGATCGCCCTCGGCGATAAATTCGGTCGGTGCAAAACGACTGAATTCCTCAGTTTCGCCCAGAAGCTGAAAAAATTCGGCCAAAGCTTCTTTTCCCTGTCGAGCGCCGGAATAAACCACATTGTCAACGACCGGGGTCGTCCAGGAAATATCGTCGGAATAAAGTTCAAGAAGGCCGGGAATATCGCCCGTGCCAAAACACTCATATGCCTTCTGTACGATCTCTGTGTTCGTCATAATTTTTGACACCTCACTGTTGGTCTGGAATCAGACCGTGAAAACTATCCGTGGGGGAAAACTGATGTGTGCAGAGATTGTAGCGCCGATTTACAAAATTTACACCTAGTCGTGCAAGGTCGGCGCGTCGGCGTGGGGGACGAAGCATTTGCGGCAGCGGGCTTCGTATTTATCGCTGGCTCCGACCTCGACGCGTTCGTCGGATTCGACGGTGCGCTGGGAATAGTTGGCAGTCGAGCCGCATTTGACGCAGATTGCGTGGGTCTTTGTGATGAACTCGGCGATGGAAAGAAGCTGCGGCATCGGCTCGAACGGCTTCCCGGTGTAATCCTGGTCGAGCCCTGCGATAATGACACGTTTGCCGCGTGCAGCGAGTTCGTTTGCAGCCGCGACGAGTTCCATATCGAAGAACTGTGCTTCGTCGATGCCGACGACCTGCGTTTCTTCGGCGATCTCAGCCATCATATCGGCGGCGGTCGTGACAGGGAGCGATTCGTGCTTTTGGCCGGAGTGCGACGCGATCTCCTCAGCTGAATAACGTGCGTCGATCTTCGGCTTAAAGACCTGCACCTTCTGCCGCGCGATGCGTGCACGGTTTAGACGGCGGATAAGCTCTTCGCTCTTGCCGGAGAACATCGAACCCGCGATGACCTCGATCCAACCGGTGCCGTTCTGCCTTGTTTTGCGGCGTTCCTCTGTGTTATCGAACGCAAATTCCTCGACCATAAATGACGTGAAAACTTCCCTTTCCTACTCTCGATTTCATTTAGCGGAAAGGCAAGATTAGCACGAATGGCGTTCGGTGGGCTAACGTGTGACGACGAGATTTTCGCCGCTCATTTCGGTCGGGATCGGAAGGCCGAGAAGGCTGAGAACGGTCGGTGCAACGTCCCTGAGCGAACCGCCTTCCCGAAGCTGTATTCCGCGCACCGAGTTTCCGACGATGTGAAACGGAACGCGATTGGCGGTGGCAGAACGATCAGGCGAGTTGTCGGCGTTGAGCATACTTTCACAGTTGCCGTGTGAAGACGTGACGATCGCAACGCCTCCCATCGAATTGATCTTTCGAATGGCACCGCCGAGGCAGGTGTCGAAATACTGAACGGCCTCAACCGTTCGTTCGAAATTCCCGGTCTCGGCTATGCGTCCGGGCGAAGCAAAATTGGCGATGAAAACTGCTCCGGTGTCGGCTTCAAGCAGCTTTTGGCAAAGTGCGTCAGTGATCTTGAAATTGCGCATCTCCGGCGACAGTTCACGTTCCGTCTCTTTCGCCGAATCCAGTTGGATCAGCATCTCGTTCTGACGCGAGACGTAAGTGCCGCCATCGAGCGAATTAGTGATGTATGCAAATCGGTCCGTCTCGCCGATGCGGTAAACATGAAGGCCGGAGTCGGCCAACAGATCGGTGAACGTGTTCGACGCCGTTCCGTTCGCAAACGCGACGGGCAAGCCAAAGCTTCGGTCGTATTCCGTCATGCAAACGACGTTTATCTGCGGCTTCCGGCTACCGCCGGGATCAGGCATCGCAAGCGAACGCACAAGCTGACGCATAGCGTCCGCACGATGATTGAAAAAGATAACCGTGTCTCCATAGCCAATCGTCGCCGTCGGCTTACCACTGTCGTTCTCGATGATTATTGGTGCGGTAAATTCATCTGAAATGCCGCGCAGGAATGAACTGCGTATAGCCGTTCGCGGGTCGGCGGCACGTTCGCCTTCGCCGAGTGCAAGCATTGTGTAGGCACGGGCGGTTCGCTCCCAATTTTCGGCGGAGTCCATCGCGAAATTTCTTCCGCATAGCGAAGCGATGGTGCCGATGCCGATGTCTGCCATCTTTATCTCGATGGCCTCCGTGTAAATATCCGCAGTTCGCTGCGGAACGTCAACGCCATCGAGAATGCCGTGAACAAACGCTTCGTCAAAGCCCATTCGTTTCGCCATTCGCAGCAAAGCGAAAAGAGATTCGGGCAACGAATGCACCTCGGCGTCGCTAAGCAATCCAACGAGATGAATGCGGCCTCCGCCATCCTGTGCTGCTTGAAAAGCCGCGACAAGTGCGGGAATTTCAAAGAAGCTGCCCGACGATATCGAATCCAAAATGCGGAACTTATCGGCTCGAACAGCCCGGCCGGTTCCAATATTCAGATGGCCCGCTTCCGCATTTCCGGCAGAACCTTTCGGCAGACCGACGGCCTCGCCTGCGGCTTCGAGCGCCGTGTGCGGAAAGCCGCTGCATATCTCGTTGTAATACGGCGTATGCGCTCGTGCGATCGCGTTCGACGCATCGTCGCTGCCGATGCCCCAGCCATCGACGATCAATAGAGCGAGCGGGCGATTTTGAAATGCATCCATTTCGTTGTGAATTCAATTCGAAAGTATGACGCAGCCGCAGATCTCGGGATGGCCACTGGTGATATTATAACCGTTCGCACTTCCACAATTGCAACGATTTTTTAGTAAGCGTCTTGAGCAGGCAGTTCCATCCAGCGGCTCGGATGTTTGAGTTCGGAGAAGCCGTACTGAGAATAAAGCTCGTGAGCATCACGCGTGGCAAGTATCCAGCGACGTAGGCCTTGCAGATCGGGATGAGCAAGTATCGTCTCCATCAACCATTTGCTCAAACCACGACCGCGAAATTCGTCGAGAATAAAGACGTCTCCAAGATATGCGAACGTCGCCTGATCGCTGACGACACGGGCAAATCCGATCTGAGCGTTTTCGGAGTACACACCAAAGCATATCGAGTTCTCAATAGCTGTTTGAGTTTGTTCGCGTGTTCGGGTTTGTGCCCAGTAGGATTCTTCCGAAAGAAAGCGGTGGATCACGTCGAGGTCGAGCCGCGATTTGTCAGTGCTGATCAAGAAGTTGTCTTTTTTACATTCCATCCGATTCCGAAGCAACTTTCATTACACGCCTAGAACGCGCCTTGCGCGACTGCGGAATCCGGCTGTTGATGTCTGCGGATATTTCATCGCAACCAGACGCAGTTCTTCAAGGAGTTCCGGTTCGTGCTTTGCAATCTTTGCCGCGACCGTCATCGAAAACACACGCACGGCGACGGTTTCGCTTGGGTCATCGAGAAGGTTGTAACACGCATCAAACACGCGGCCCTGATATCGGTTGGGAATGTCAACGAACTGAAGCAGACGTGCGACATTCCGCTTAACCGCGACGTGAGCATCATCTCGCTCAAGCTGCTTTATCAGATCGTTGAAATATGGCTTCACCAAGTCCGGTTGACGTTCGATGCAATAGCTGACCGGCCATGCGGCACGCTGCGAAACTCGGTAAACCGGTCCCAAAAGACATTTCATAAGCTCGGCAAATCGCACCGGATCATCGCCCACATAATTCGCAACCTTTTCCGCCTGGGCCTTTGAATGAGCTTCAAGGAGTGCTTCGCGGATTCGCATCGTCAATCGAACTAACACGTTATTTGAACGCGGATCGGGCGGATCGGGCGGATCAAGCGGATAAATTAAAGGTAATGCTCGAACCCGTTTTTTGATCTAACAATCAATTTTCCGATCCGGTCTTTTCCGCATTATCCGCCCCGATCCGCGTTCAAGAACTAACTGAGTTGGTAAAAAGCCTTGCGTCCAGGATAACGCGCCGAGTCGCCGAGGTCTTCTTCTATGCGGAGAAGCTGATTGTACTTCGCGATGCGGTCGCTGCGGCAAAGGCTTCCGGTCTTGATCTGGCCGGCGTTCGTTGCGACAGCGAGATCGGCGATGAACGTGTCTTCGGTCTCACCCGAACGGTGCGAGATCACGGCGGTCATGTTGTTCGTTCGTGCAAGCTCGATCGCATCCAGCGTTTCCGTGAGCGTGCCGATCTGATTTACTTTTATCAAGATCGAATTGGCGGAACATTCGTCGATTCCGCGTTGGAGAAACTTAACATTCGTTACAAAAAGGTCGTCGCCGACAAGCTGCACGCGGTCACCGACGGATTCCATCAGCGATTTCCAACCGGCCCAATCATTTTCCGCCATTCCGTCTTCAATAGAAATGATCGGATATTTGTCGCACCAATCGGTCCAATAGGCCGCCATTTCTTCGGAAGAAAGCTCACGTTTGTCGCTCTTCTTAAAGATGTACTTGCCGTCTTTGAAAAATTCGCTCGATGCGGGATCGAGAGCAAGCATCACGTTGTCGCCCGCCGCATAACCGGCTTTTCCGATAGCCTCAAGGATCGTTTCGACCGCTTCTTCGTTGGATTTCAGATTCGGTGCGAATCCGCCTTCGTCGCCGACGCTGGTCGAATAACCGAGCGATTTCAAAACGCCCTTCAGGTTATGAAATATCTCGGCACCCATTCGAAGCGCTTCGGCAAAGCTGTCGGCACCCACGGGCATCACCATAAATTCCTGAAAATCGACGTTGTTGTCGGCGTGCGCACCGCCGTTCAGAATGTTCATCATCGGCACCGGCAGCGTCTTTGCATTCGCTCCGCCGATGTATCGATAGAGCGGAATTTCGAGAGCCGCCGCCGCCGCCCGAGCGTTCGCAAGTGAGACAGCGAGGATAGCATTCGCACCAAGCTTGGCTTTGTTATGCGTGCCGTCAAGGCCGATCATCGTCTCGTCGATCAGCGTCTGGTCAAGGCAATCGAGCCCCTCGATCTCGGGCGAGATCTTGTCATTCACATTCTCGACCGCCTTCAACACACCTTTGCCGAGATAACGCAGGTCGTCGCCGTCGCGAAGTTCAACCGCCTCGTTCTCGCCCGTCGAAGCACCGCTCGGCACCGCCGCACGCCCCGTCGTCCCGTCCTCAAGCACGACCTCAGCCTCGATCGTCGGATTCCCCCGCGAATCCATTATCTCGCGTGCCCACACCTGTTCTATCAAGCTCATTTTAATCAACCGCTCCCGAAAGGAAATAAATTCAACAAATAAACTTAGCCCGAAAATGCCGGAAAGACAAAAGCGGAAAGATCAGGCAGCCGCAGAGCGTTGGCTTATGCGACTGCATGGCTGTGGTGAGTTAGCATCCTCGTGCATTCTTAGTGACCGGTGCTTGTCCGCCGACTGGACGCCACACGCAAAAAGGCTGCCTTTCTGACAGCCGTTTTCTTTGGTTGTTCCTCGATCTATGGCAGGAAGCCTAGTTGGGAGTGGGTTCCGGGGAAGTTGATGAGGTTTGGAAATACGGCGGCTTCGTCGCCGGGTTGGAGGCCGAACCAGCGAGCTAGGCGGACGGCGTATTGATCGACGGATGTTGTCGGTATCCATCTTCCGCGTCCGTTGGCACCGTTATCGGCATCGTCAAGGCCGCTTGTGCCCATAACGAGACTTGGGAAAATGCTTCCGGTCCCGTCGGGCCGCAAACTTCCGTAGAAGTCGCCGCCGTTCACGGCCCCGCCCATGACGAACATATGGTTGCCCCAGGCATGATCAGTTCCGACAACGCCGGCACCGGTTCCCGCCGGACTCAATGTACGTCCGAAATCGGAGAGCGTAAATAACGTCACACTGTTCTCGACCTGCTGCGTTACCATCTCGTTCCAGAAAGCACGCATCGCCTGGCTCATCTGGGTGAAGAGGTTCGCCTGATTCGTAACCTGATTGGTATGCGTATCAAACCCGCCGATCTGAACATAAAAGATCTGGCGGTTAACGCTAAGATCAGTTCGTTCTTTGATCAACCGAGCGACCTGCCGCAGCTGCCGTCCAATGCTTGTGTTCGGGAAAACCGAAACCTCCTGTGTAACCTGCAATGCCGCATTCGCCTGCATCGCCAGATCGGTCACATGGCTTGCCGCCTTAATGAACTCCGAGGAAAGGTCCTGCGTCCGCAGAGCATTAAAGGCATTTAGCCGAGCCAATGTCGAACCCGTCGGATTCGTTCCGAAGCCGGATGGATTCAGGACGTTCGCCAACGATGTACCCGAATCAGCTATTGCCATTGGAAGGGTTAGTTGTCCGGCGGTGAATAGCTGGGCACCGTTGATCGAGGTTATCATCGGGAGCAATGCGCCCGGATTGCTTCCCGCATGCATTCGGTCGGAGATGCGTCCGCCCCATCCCGTGAACGCCTGCGTGTTAGCAACGCTGGTTTGGCTTTGCGCTACTTGATCCGAGTGCGAATAAAGCTGATACGGTTTCTGAAAACTGGGACTAAGAAATTGAGCCTTTGTCAACGGGCGTACCAGATTGCCGACGTTAGAAACAACGGCAAGTTTCCCCAGCCCATACAACTCGTGAATACCGTTATTCGGCTGCCCGGCAACCGGACCAAAGTTCGGATGCAGCCCGTAGGACAGTCCGCCAAGCCGCGGAACGGCTACCGGTAAAAGCTGCGCCTGCGGAACCGCCAAACCTTGCGTATTTCGGGCATTAAAGTACGCCGTGTAATTGCTCAGCGTCGCATCACTGTGGTTTGGAATAACCATGTTGTTGCCGTCGTTTCCGCCGGCCCAATATAAACAAACCAAAGCCTTATATGCAGGGTCGCCTTCCGATTGGTCGATGACCTTTTGGGCCATTGTGCTCATCGCACCGAGGTGCTGCATTTGAGTGGCAAGTGCCACCATTCCGAGTGCGCAACTGCCGTTCTTTATGAATTCACGTCTGGATTCGTTCATTGGTTCACCTCTGTACCTGGTACTGCGACGATGTCGCGATTAAATAAATTGCCTGACGAACCCGTGCGATCGTCTGAACCTCAGTCGGGGTAGTTGAAAGGGTTATAGAATTCAACGCCGTCTGAAGAGAAGTCCGCATTGCCGGCGACATTGTGCCGTGCATCATTTTGTAATCAAGTTCGTCGAGTAACCGATTGTTTGTCCTATCTGCAACGACCATCGCCTGTAGCGCACTGAAATCGAAAGACGTCCCGTTCGGTGCGAGTGGATAGTTGGAACTCGCGGTGTCGGTGCTTATCGGTACAGGCATCGTGTTCGCTGGAATCGGATTCGTACCCGTGAAATTCGACAACATTCTATAAATGAAATTCGTACGCTGGATCGACGTTCCTGTCGTCATAATGGCGAACTCGGGTCCAAGAAGTGTTGTTCCTGGAATAACGTAATCCGGAGGATAGTAATTGAACACGGTAGGTGCTCGGAAATGAACTTGTCCCATCCCGTTGAACGAACCGGTACCGGTGAGATACCCGTCACTTAGCGTACCGACTCCACCAGCACCGCGAACACCGAATGTACGTGCGAAATTGGTCATATAAAGGACCGGTTCACGTAGCTTTCCGAAGTTCGGGTCTGTCTTAACATCGCCTCGTGCTTCCGGGTCGAGAAGTATAGCCCGGACAACAGCTTTGAGATCGCCGCGAACGCCGTTGCCGTTATTGGCAAAAACCGCGGATACCCGACCTAAGTACGCGGGTGTCGGATCGCTTGTAACAAGCTGTTGAATAAGGATCCTTGAAATATACGGTCCGAGGTTTGGATGATTGAAAATGTTATCCAAAGCTTGGTCCATCGAATTATTTGCGTAGGTAGTGCGGTCTGCCACGCTCGTACACGGTGCCGGACAAGCCGCAAGATTGGTTGTCGCCGAACCGGGATATGACAACAAGGTCTTTGCAGTAAGGTCGTGATTGTTAGTGTTCAGCAAAACCGGATCGATGAAATTTACCGTTCCGACCGTCAGGCTTGGACAAACTCCGGCAGTTGTGCTGCCGCAGAAATTCCAGCCCGTCAAGACCTTTGTAAAGTTGTTGACAGTGTTTTGATCATAGGTCGGTATCAGATTGTTTTGAGCATCACGCTGATACGTTCCGTCCTGGTTCATTTGGAACAAACCGATGGTGAAAAGCTGCTTTAATTCGCGGGCATAATTTTCGTTCGGGTTGTTCTTCGTGCTGCGGACCATGTCAAGATAGTCGCCCATCGTTGGATTCATGGTCATCTGCTTCATCAACGTGCGGTAATTGCCGAAGGCATTATTTGAAAGCACCTTATGCCATTCGACCATGTGACGACCTTGCTGAATGTCGTTGCCCGATGTGACCCAAATTTGGCTCAGTGCCCACGCAATGCGGTGACGCAATTGAGGTTCACCGTAAAATGCTTCGCGCAGAAACCACGTCTGAGGTTGATATTGTGTATAAGTATCCCGATTGCATGTAAGCGGAACGTCAACCGGATTGCCATCCAAGCCTGTGTTGTTGCCGTCACAATCCGGCGGAGCATTGCCCGGTTTTAAGGGCTGGTTCGGGTACGGGTTAGACGCCGATGGATAGGGTTCTTCGAACTGTTGGCCGATATACTGACGGATGCCGACGCGGCGAACAAACGCATCGAGTGCCGTGGTCGGGCCAAATGTTGCCTGTTCAAGGAAACGCATTCGGTCGCCGGACCAGCGGTATCCGATATACTCAGATGTCGGGCCGTCCGTAAGGAACTGCTTTGCTCCGGTTTTCCCGGCCTGCCTTGACGGCATCGGAATAATGTCGATGTCGGGATGTGTGCCGCCGGTTTCACCCAGGCCCAGCAACACTTTATTGCTGGCCAATCCGCGCCACGTCAGGTAAACCTTTAGATCACCGCGTTCCGGTGCAGGCCAATACCTGATCTCGTCCTCGAGCTGGATGGTCACTGCGTAGTAATTGTCGTCGCCCTTTATGCGATCGACCGCAAGCACCGGGAACCGATAATTGCGGCCCAGCTTGTCAGTTGCATAGATGCGTACAGCATTTGCTCCTTCGCCAGGAAGGAAATCAAAATTCGCCGCGAAAAGCGTGATCTTCGATCCAGGCTCATGGGCAACGAGTTCCATACCTGACAAAGAGCTGATATCCACTGATTTCGATTCTGTTGAGATCGCACGGCCAAATTTCTCATCCGTCAGCAAGATCGGCTGCGGTGAATTTGGGTCCGGATCTATCTGCGCATTGGCAGCCAGAGAAAAGAAAAAAATCAGGGTCGGAAGCGTTAGGAACCATCCAGAGACCCGCGTCTTACGTGACAACATAATCGCAATTCCTCCAACAAATACCGGCTTTGAAAGGAGTCAAAATGACTCGGTGGTGAACTTAGAGAAGGGGAACAGCAGGGCTTAAACAATGTTTTGCACTGCTTATACTATACAAATTGCCAATGAATCACAACATTTAGTTTTTATTATTTCAATTTGAAACCTTTGTCGAAACTTTGACGCATTTCAGGTCATTTTGGACGATAAATAGTCACGATTTGTATGTATTCCCGGCTAAGTCTAAGATTCGAATAATGTGGAAAACGAAAGAGATCGCGATCCCGAAAGGGTTCAACTTTAAACTGACAGCGAAAAGTCATGGTTGGTATGACCTTGCGCCGTTCCGTTTCGACGACGAAGCGGGCGTACTTTTCTATGTGTTTACAGATGAACGGAACGGAAAGGCGATCGAGGCAAAGATAAGCTGTAAGGGAAAGCGATTACTGATAGATCTCGACACATCGCTTCCCGACGCAAATCCGATTCCCGATCTGGTTCGGCATATTTTGCGCTTTGATGATTCGATCGGCGAGTTTCACACGATGGCAGCAAACGATGAAAATCTAAACTGGGCAGCAACTCGCGGGGCCGGCAGACTGCTTCGATCTCCGACGGTTTTCGAAGATATGGTGAAGACGCTCTGCACGACAAATTGTTCGTGGAGCCTGACTCGCAAGATGGTCGAAAATCTTGTAGCGGCACTCGGAGCGAGCAGTTCGTCGGGATCTCGATCTTTTCCGGCAGCCGAAACTCTTGCCGCCAAAGATGAAAAGTTCTATCGGGAGGTCGTTCGGGCCGGATATCGTTCCAGCTATTTTGTTGAAATGACGGAGAAGGTCGCAGCCGGGACGATCGACCCTGAAAAATGGCTCGACCCGGAAATTCCGCTTGAAGAACTCCGAAAAGAGATCAAGTCTATCAAGGGTTTTGGTGAATATGCCGTTGATAATCTAATGAAGCTAATCGGACGTTATGACGGTCTGGCATTGGATTCGTGGCTGCGGGCGCAGTTTTACGGCAAGCACAATCGCGGTCGAAAATGTTCCGACAAAACGATCGAAAAGAAATATAAACGATATGGAAAATGGAAGGGCCTTGCCATCTGGTGCGATATGACCAGCGACTGGCATGACCCTTCATAATCTAAATGCGACTGTTAGCGTTGACCGGTCAGTTCCCAACCACTTGTTCGATAGGAAATTCTCCCTCAACGAACTGCAAGCTGACCCGAGCTTTATCTTCCGAGAGTTGCGTAAGGTTGCACACCACCGCAAGCGATGAAAAGTCGTGAAGCTGGGAAATTATCTTCAAGCGGTCGCCGACGTTCAATTCCAGTGAGGTTATTACCGCAGCCCCGTTCTTGCTTATGTTCTCGGTGACAACACGTTCTCCGCCAAGCGTTTCACGGCGGGCGTCAACCAGGGCTAAATACAGATCTATCTGCTGCCAATAGCGGATCTCTTTCCGTTGAACGAATTTCGAGCTGGATTCAGAGACGTTCCATAATCCTTCATCCGACATTCCCGATATCCTGTAATTTTGCAAAGGATTGGCTCCATAGGTCGCCGGCGGATCGTCTCCAATAAATCCGATACCGATCTGATATGCCGAACCGTCATCATTCGAGCCAAGATGGCAATGCTGGACAACGCCCCAGATACGATAGAACTCCTCTTCGTGGTCGTAACACCGTAGCTCCGGCGGATAGTTAAGCATCAACGAAATAAGGGTTCCGACGGTGCATGAACGCGGCAGGTATAATCCAACGCCGCTGGATGTATAACTAAACACATCGGCTGCTTCTTTCCAGGCTTCGCCTTCACTGTCAATTCCATTTACCACGGCGTAAACGGCCCCAACGGACGATTCTGCATCAACGGTTTCTTCGGTTTTAACTGGCATTTCTCACTCCAAGAATTTTATAAGGTAGGCAATTTAAGAGGCGGTTTGAGACGGGTTATGACCCGATCCCGACAAGCGGGAAAACTGTGTCGATGAATTCCAGATGAAGCCGGACAATTCCGTCGGCTCCGATCCGTTTTCCGCGAACTATCGAAATGATCGATATTCCGTGTCTTTCACTTACGACACGAAGAAATGTTCCGGGTTCGACATTGAACGACGTAAATACTGCGGCTCCGCCAAGGCTGACGTTTTCCGTCACGCTGACTTCGCTCGCGGCGACGTCACCGCCTTCGTCTAAGAGCTCTAAAACCAACGATTCCGGGATAGCGAAGCGAGTCTGTTTTCTCAATTCGGGCGGCAATCCCGAGTCGTCTGCCTTCGGGTCAAGTTCGCTCAATTTCCAGAGTCCGCCGTCCTCGCGTGAGGAAATATCGTAGAGTTTCGACGGGTCATCAAGGAACGCCTGCGGCGGCTTGCTTCCGATAAAGGCCACCCCAATTGCGAATTCCTGTGACTGCGTGTCGATCTCAAGCGGTAAACACCGCCTAACAAGTGCCCATATCCGATATTGCGGCTCCAGATAATCGTAGCAACGAAGCTGTCTCGGCATCGGCAGGCTAACCTGAACCAGACGCCCCCGTTTTATCGGGCGTTTAAGCCGAAATGCGGCCCCGAACGCCGAGATGTCTTCAAGACGCGTTACCTCATTCCAGGAGCTCTTGTTATCTATATTGACCTCAACACGCGTCGGCAACGCGAGCGCGTATCGTTGAATTCGGCGATTGTCCTGATCGACAGTGGATTGCAGCATACGAAATGGGGCTTTCTACGGGAAAATCTCGTTGAAAGGAAACGATGATTGGAATTGATTGGTCTTGAGAGCCGTGCGGTTGCGGTTGTGGTTCACCGCCTGTAAAATAAATATATCATCAGACGGAGATTATTTCCATAGTTTTTTCTTGTCCGCCGTTTTAGTAGTGCCTCACGCTGCCAACCGCTGACACAAAAACCCAAACCAGACAATCGAAATGGATTCATTACTAGAGAAAGATCAGATAAATATTGAAGACGAGATGAAACGCTCGTATCTCGACTACGCTATGTCGGTCATTATCGGCCGTGCATTGCCCGACGTGCGAGACGGCCTGAAACCGGTGCATCGCCGCATCCTCTTCGGTATGTACGAGGCCGGAAATACCTTCGGCAAAGGCTATCGCAAGTCGGCCAGAGCGGTCGGCGACGTGATGGGTAAATATCACCCGCACGGCGATTCGGCCATCTACGATTCGATCGTCCGCATGGCCCAGGATTTTTCGATGCGTTACACGCTTGTCGATGGCCAGGGCAATTTCGGCTCGGTTGACGGCGACAACCCGGCCGCAATGCGATATACCGAGGTCCGTCTCGAAAAGTTGACGGGCGAAGTTCTTGCCGATATCGAAAAGGAAACCGTCACCTTCCAGCCGAACTACGACGATACGCTGTCCGAACCGACGGTTTTACCCACAAAAGTGCCGCTGCTTTTGGTGAACGGTTCGGAAGGAATTGCCGTCGGAATGGCGACGAAAATTCCGCCGCACAATCTGACCGAGATCCTAGACGCAACACTTACATTACTCAATGAACCGACCACGTCGATCGATCAGCTTATAAAGATCGTTCCCGGGCCCGATTTCCCAACAGGCGGGTTCATCTATGGCCGCGAAGAGATCCATCGCGCGTACCGAACCGGCCGCGGCGTGATCCAAATGCGTGCGAAGGCGGCGATCGACCGCATCGGACGCGGAGACCGCGAAAAGGACGCCATTGTCGTCACCGAAATTCCATATCAGGTCAATAAAGCAAAGCTGATCGAAAAGATCGCCGAGCTGATACAGGAAAAACGCCTTGACGGCATCTCAGAGCTTCGCGACGAATCGAGCCGCGAAGGAATGCGCATCGTTATCGAGTTGAAACGAGACGCTATCGCCCAGGTCGTCCTGAACAAGCTCTACAAGCTGACGCCGATGCAGTCGTCTTTCGGCATCATCAGCATCGCTATCGTAAACGGCCAGCCGAAGGTGTTGAACCTCAAGGAAATGATCGAGCATTTCATCGAGTTCCGGCGCGAGGTCGTAAAGAAACGCACCGAGTTCGAACTGCGTAAAGCGATGGCGCGGGCCCACATATTAGAGGGCTTGAACAAGGCCATTGACGCTCTCGATTACATCATCCCGCTGATCCGCAATGCACGTTCGGTGGACGAAGCCAGAATGTGGCTGACCGCCAAGTTCGACACCATTAATGAGGTTAAGAAATGGCGCGGCATCACCGGCGACAAATCCGAAGATGCGTTCATCAAGGAACTGCGAAAGATCATCGGCAGCCTCGAGTTTTCAGACATACAGGCACAGGCGATACTCGATCTTCAGTTGCGTCGTCTGTCGGCTCTTGAGCGTCAGAAGATCCTTGATGAATACGAACAGATCATCAAGCACATCGCCGAACTGGAGAACATTCTGCAGAACGAGAGCGTTCTGCGCCAGGTGATAGCGGACGAATTGGCTGAGATAAAAAGAGTATTTGGCGACGCTCGCCGCACGACGATCATCGATGCCGGCGTTGAGCTAAGCATCGAAGACCTCATCCCGGACGAAGACGTCGCCATCACGGTGACGAACGCCGGTTACATTAAACGTACACCGGTCTCGTCGTATTCGCGGCAGGGTCGCGGCGGCAAGGGCCGTTTGGGTGCGACGGCGAAGAACGAAGATTTCGTCGAACATCTGTTCGTTGCTTCGACGCACGCTTACCTGATGATCTTTACCGACGACGGCCAAGTCTATAAGATCAAGGTCCACGAAATTCCCGAAGCTGCTCCGGCCGCCCGCGGCAAAGCAGTCGTTAATCTCGTACAGATCTCCGGTGAGCGAAAGCTTGTTGCCGTGATGCCGGTTCGCGATTTTGGCGAAGAGGTTTATCTGACGATGGTGACGCGGCGAGGCGTGATCAAAAAGACCGCGCTTGCGGATTACCAGAACATACGCGTAACGGGCATCAACGCTATCAACATCGACGAAGGCGACGAACTGCTCGAAGTGATCCGCACCGACGGCAAACAGCAGATATTTATCGCAACCCGCGACGGAATGGCCGTGAAGTTTAACGAAACCGACGTAAGGCCAATGGGCCGGGCGGCACGCGGCGTTCGCGGCGTTAATCTGCGGAAAGGCGACATCGTGGTTTCGGTTTGTGCGGTCTCGCCGGAAGGGATCGAAAAGATCCTCTCGGTTTCCGAAAGAGGGTTTGGCAAACAGACTCAGGTTTCGAGCTATCGTCTGACAAAACGCGGCGGCATCGGTGTCATCAATATGAAGACGACCGACAAAACCGGCAAGGTCGTGGCGGCGTTCCCGGTCGAAGACGACAGCGAGATAATGATCATCACGCAGCAGGCGAAACTGATCCGTCTCGGCGTCGATAAGATTCGCGAAACCGGACGCTCCGCCCAAGGCGTAACACTCATCAAATGCGGCGACGAAGATCTGGTTACAAGTGCTTCTCTGCTTGCAACGGATGCCGAAGAAGAGGAATAAATGGAACGCGGGCGTTCGTCCGCATTTTGGGAAATAATTAAGGCGGATGTCACGCGGCATTCGCCTTTTTTTCGGAATCTTTAATAAGGTTTAGATCAGAATGTGTTAAATACATAAGATGCCTGCTGGAGTGCGGTTACCGGTTTACCATTCAGCATTGCGGGCTCGAAACGCATCTTTCGTGCGGCGTCGATAGCGCTTTCCGTTAGTCCACCGGCCAGTTCCGTTAGCGGAAAAACGAATCCTATCTTGCCATCAGCTCGGAACTCGATCAAGAGTAGAACCTGGCCTTCAATCCCAAGACTCCTTGCTTTGGCCGTGTAAGGTGCATTCTGCTTACTTAAAATCCGTACTGACCGTTCGAACGCTTTGTGCGGCACCGGAGATTTCTTAAGGTCCTTGTATTTCAAGAAAGCTGGCCGAGCTTCGTTTTGCTTACCGAGGTTCATATACGACGCACCCAAATATAACCAAGTGGTCTTGTCGCCCTTTCCTGCTTCAACCTCTTTGCTCAACACCTCGGCTGCGGCTGAATAGTTTCCTGCTCGAAAGAGATCAATTCCCTTGTCGCGGCCGCTCTCCTGTGCAACAGCACTTGTGGCAAGGAACAAAACAAATAAGCTGACTGAATAAAAAGTGTTACGCATACAATAGATTTTAGCGTCATTAGAATTAAAAAGAAATTAGAATCGATATCCCTCCGACTTTTTCATTTGTCAAAGAGTGGTTGGCTGATCGACGGCTTCGCGAGCATATCGAGACCGAAGTGTTCATACGCGAGGCGTGTTGCCATGCGGCCGCGGGGGGTGCGATTGAGGAAACCGATCTGCAGTAGATACGGTTCGATGATCTCTTCGATCGAGTCTTTTTCTTCATGCAAAGCGGCGCAAAGCGTGCCGAGTCCAACCGGGCCGCCATCGAATTTTTCGATGATTGTCATCAAAAGTTTACGATCCATTTCGTCGAGGCCGTAGGTGTCGACCTCCATTTTGTTCAATGCATCGTTAGCGACGTGATCGGTAATGCGGCCGTCGTGATCGACCTCGGCAAAGTCGCGAACGCGGCGAAGCAGACGATTTGCGATTCGCGGTGTTCCGCGTGAACGTCGGGCGATCTCGTTCGATCCCGTTTTTTCAATCGCAACGTCAAGTATCCTCGCGGAGCGTTCCACTATTTGCTGAAGCTCATCGATGCCGTAGAAATCCAGATGAAAGATGATGCCGAAACGTCCGCGTAGCGGAGCGGTTATCAAACCGGGGCGCGTCGTCGCGCCGACAAGCGTGAACTTCGGCAGCTCGAGCTTTATCGAACGTGCGGCCGTTCCCTGCCCGATCATGATGTCGAGGTTGTAGTCCTCCATCGCCGGATAAAGAATTTCTTCGATCGCTGGATTCAGACGATGGATCTCGTCGATGAAGAGAACGTCGCCTTCTTCGAGATTGGTAAGTATCGCCGCAAGGTCGCCGGCCTTCTCAATGATCGGGCCGGCGGTAGATTTCAGCGACGCACCCATCTCGTTTGCGACGATATTCGACAGCGTCGTTTTACCAACACCCGGCGGGCCGGTGAGCAAAATATGATCCAACGCCTCACGCCGCTTGAGCGCCGCCTTCATAAAAACGCACAGGTTGTCCTTGACCTTTTTCTGGCCAATATACTCCGACAACTGCGCAGGCCGAAGCGTCGCCTCGAATTTTGATTCTTCGGGTGAGAGATCTTCGTCTCTGATATTTATTGCGACGGTTGTTGTCACTAGCAATAATTTTCAACGCAAAGTCGCTAAGACGCAAAGGTCGGTGAATTATTATAAAAAGCAAAAGTGGCAAGATTATAAAAAAGTCTTGCGGCTTTGCGGCTTTGCGTTAAGAAATGGACTAAAACAAAATCCCTTTCGCGTGTAGAGCAAAGATATCCATCGAAAGTGCGACCGTGCAGTGGAGTATCAATCCTAACCAAATACTTCCGTTTTTGTAGCTTAGCCAGCCGAGGAATATTCCGGCGGCGATGGCTGCCACTGTTTCAGCGGGCGGTTTGCCGAAATGGATCATGCAATACGGCACGGTCATTACAAATATCGAGTACAGTCCGAGGCTTGGTTTCAGGCTGTGCACCAAAAAGCCGCGAAAGAAAAACTCCAGCCCGAAAAACTGTAAAAAGTATATCAGTTCCCAGACGAGCAGCGTTTGCCCGATGTACGGGTCGCCGTTATAGATCTGAAGGAAGGGATATTTCGCCGCAAAGCCCGAAGTCAACGACATCAGATACGTCAGCGGCAGCATCACCGCGATACACGCCGCCAGCAGTTTCCAAAAGCCGACTTCGATGTCGAGCTTCAGACCGAAATCGGTCAAATTGCGTTTCCACGCGAATTTGATTATCAGCGCCGGAATTACAAAATAAAAAACCGTTACGACGCCGACCCACCAGCCCAATCCCGGAAGATTGCTGTCCTGCGAATTCGCTATCAAATCGCCGAACCATTCAAACCTTGTCCCGGCCAGCAATGCGGCGATTCGATCGGTCTGTTTCAGGTAGAAAACGCACGCCAAGCCGAAGGCTGTGTAGCAGAGGACAAGAATGGCCTTGCGATCAAGCGACGAAAGGTCGGCCTTTAGCTGACGGGCGATAGTAAACACTTGAGATAGCTTAGTTTAGGCGGTTGCCAAAGCGGAAATCGTCTTTTTCAGAAGTGCTCAATTCGCGAATTTGTCCGCTCCGTGTCCGCAGACTGTCCGCCGGCTGTCCGCAACGTGTCCGCAATGTCTGGTGGACGCAGAGCCTATTGCAAATATTGGGCTTAGCGCACCAATCCAACCTAATTTCACCACTTTTTGGAAAACTTTTGCCACCTTGCTCCACAGCAAGTTTTTCAATGGCGGATTTTCAAAGATCCAACGCCGTAAATTACACGACGTTGCATAGATTATACACCATCTGTCAATACTATTTGGCTAGACGTTGAAGAGCAGCTCGGAGGATCTTTTGAACATTTGCCTCGACGCCGTCTTGGCGGACCTGTTGGACGGCTTTTTCGGCGGCATTCTTTTGATACCCGAGATTGAGAAGTGCGGAAAGAGCGTCCTCGAACACATCGTCGCCCGCAGTACCGCTCGTTGAAGTCGCAGTATCACCGGCGGCCTCAGCCGAAAGTTCGCCGACCTTATCACGGAGTTCGACCACCAAACGCTCTGCAGTTTTTCGCCCAACGCCGGGAATCGCAATCAGTTTTGCAAGATTATCGGTACGGATGGCGGCGACGATCTCTTCGGCGTTCATCCCGGACAGCATGGTGATGCCGGATTTGGCTCCAACGCCTTGTACCGAGATCAGTTTCAAATAGAGATCGCGTTCGCGCATTGTTTTGAACCCGAAAAGCTGCAGCGAATCTTCGCGAACATATGTATAAATGCGCAACGAAACATCGCTGCCGACCTCGCCGAGTTCGTAAAAGGTCGAGAGCGGGATCGTCACCTCATACCCAACCCCGGCGACATCGACGATAACGGAATTCGCCGATTTTTCGAGAAGTTTTCCTGATAGAAATGCGATCATTGTGTTATGCGAATTGTATGTGAATTGGAGCACGTGGGTAAAGCCGAGAACTGTCAGCAACCGGATCGGTAAGTCATTTGGAACCTTTCGTGTGATTTCGTGTTATTTAGTGGTTACAGATTTGACGAATTGAAGACTAAGCCGCGAAAAGACACGAACGAACACGAAAAATAACAAAACAAAGTTCTCCGGTTTTTTTTTCGTCGTATGCGGATTTTCCTTTGAGACTTCGCCGCAAAGAGTTACTATTAGATTTACGGAACAATTCTATTGTCCGGCACGGCTTGCAACCGGTTTGAAACTGCATTCATCAAACCGACGTATTCATCCGTAATAGCTTTTCAAGAGGTGAAATAGATGTCCTTTATTGCAATTCTTAAACGTGTCGCTCCCTTTCTTCTTACATTTGCGGCCGGGCTTTTTATTGCCAGCTTTTTCGTGACAATCGCCGCACCAAGTTTTAACGGCTTCAAACGAAATCCTTCGAGATACCGTGAATTCAAGCGGATGAAAGGTGATATCGAAGAGCTTCGCCGTGAGAAATGCCGGCTGAAGGAAGAGATACGGCAGCTTCGCAGCGAACGTCGCGTGATCGTCGAAGCCGTCGATCCATTGGCTGAAGTAGATGTTTATGCCGTTCCACCTCCTCCTCCGCCGCGGGCTCACGATCATCGCGGATTCGACACCGGACACGGAACAGGCAGCGGCAAATAGTTTTCTCATTCATTTTTTGACCACAGGTTAACGCTTTGAAAGCATTGTGTTAATCTGTGGTTTCTTATTTTTTTTATGGACGAAAGTTCAGCCAGAAAACTTATCTGCGAAGTCGGCAAGCTGCTTTATGAACGCAGTTATGTTGTTGCGTTCGACGGCAATGTGAGCATCCGGCTTGATGAAAATACTGTGCTTGCGACGCCGACGATGACGTCGAAGGGACGTATGACTGAGGATTGTCTTGCGTTGACGGATCTTGAGGGCAAACCGCTTTCGGACAAGCGGGCGTCGTCGGAACTGGCGATGCATCTGCTGATCTATAAGATGCGGCCTGATATTCACGCCGTCTGCCATGCACATCCGGCACACGGAACGGCATTCGCGGTTGCGGGTCTTGCGATCGATAAGCCAATACTTTCCGAGGTGGTTCTGACGCTTGGCTGCGTTCCGCTGACGGCTTATGGCACGCCTTCGACAGACGAACTAACAGAAGCAATGAAGCCGTACGTTCCGCATCACAATGCTCTTTTGATGGCGAATCACGGAGCGGTCGCATACGGCGAACACCTTTGGCAGGCCTTCGACCGGCTCGAAACCCTTGAGCATACGGCAAAGATCGCAATACTCGCAAAGGCCCTTGGCGGAGCGAACGACCTGCCGCAGGACGCAATCGAGAAATTAATTGAAATTCGCGAAAAGGCTGGTTTCCTTGGACAAAACGCGCGTTGCCAGGCTTGCGGATACCTTCACGATGCGGGAATTACTTGCGACCTCGAAGTTAATTATCCGGCGGAAACGCATTCAAACGGCGCAAAGATCGCATTTACGCGCGAAGAATTGATCGAGCTTTTGAGCCAAGCCGCAAAATTGAGTTAAACTAGCACGTCATTGAGATTTTACTTTCCAGATTAGGAGCAAAACCAAATGCAGGAAGCATTAGGAATGGTTGAGACAAAGGGCCTTGTGGCAATGATCGAAGCGGCTGACGCGATGGTCAAAGCGGCGAATGTCCAGCTTGTCGGATACGAAAAGATCGGAGCCGGATTCGTTACGGCGATTGTGCGTGGCGATGTTGCCGCCGTAAAGGCCGCGACCGACGCCGGAGCCGCTGCCGCACGACGCGTCGGCGAACTCGTCAGCGTCCACGTTATCCCGCGTCCGCATAGCTCGGTGGATGAGACTCTTCCGGTAGTAATGAAATAAGGTCAAAGTTCAAGGTTCAAAGTTCAAGGTCGGCAGAACGGACTCGAACTTTGAACTTTGAACCTGAAACCTTGAACCCATGATAATAGGACGCATTCTCGGCACCGTAGTTTCCACTCAAAAAGACGAGCGCCTTAGCGGCAAAAAGCTGCTGATCGTAAAGCCCATCAATCTTGACGGCACCGATCAGAGCGGCTACGTCGTGTCTGTCGATACCGTCGGTGCGGGCTATCACGAAAAAGTGATCGTCGTTGCCGGTTCGTCCGCACGCATGGCAGACGGCAATAAGGATTGCCCCGTCGATTCCGCCATCATCGGCGTCATCGATGAAATAGATTTCACAGTCTAGGAAGTCTGGGAAGTCTAGAAAGCTTCCAAGACTTCCTTGACTTCCTTGACTGACATGCAGATCGCACGCGTAATCGGCACAGTGGTTTCGACCATAAAAAACGAAAGCCTGAATGGCCGAAAGTTTCTGCTTGTGCAGACGCTTGATGCGGACCTCAAAGCAAAAGGAAACCCTATGATAGCTCTCGATGCGGTCGGTGCAGGCGAAGGCGAACTTGTTTTTTGGTGCCGCGGAAAGGAAGCGTCGTTTCCATTCAAACGCGATGAAACGCCGACAGACTGCACTATCGTCGGGATCATAGATTCGGACGCACATGTAAATCAGTCTGGGAAGTCTTGAATGTCTTGGAAGTCTAGGAAGCAACGAACTTCCTGGACATCCAAGACTGTCCAGACTTCCTAGACATCCCAGACTTTTATGCTCATAGCCCGTGTCATCGGCAACGTCGTTGCAACGCAAAAGAATCAGCGTTACGAAGGAACGCGCATTATGCTCTGTCGGCAGATCACGCCCGAAGGCGAGGATATGGATTACACATGCCTCGCGCTGGATTCGGTAAATTCCGGTGAAGGCGACGTAGTCATAATCGCCCAGGAAGGCTGGTCGGCCTCGACCGCATCAACCGGCAAGCCTGGAGCCGCGATAGACTCGGCCATCATGGGCGTGGTGGATTACATCGATCTACTTTGAAACTGCTAACTATTAACTGAATAACTGATAACTGTTAGAAACGACGATCCTAACAGTTAGTAGTTAGTCAGTTTCTAGTTAATAGTTAAGAATTGACCAAATTTATGCCAAAGCGTATCGCACTGGAAAAGGCGGTTGCGTTTGCACTGCGGATTGTCAAACTCTACAAATATCTGGCAGAAGAAAAGAAAGAGTTTGTTCTAAGCAAACAAATGCTCATTTCCGGGTACTTTTATAGCCAAGCATGTAAAGGCTGCGACTGTTGCGGAGAATCGGAGTATCTTTGGTTCGGAGATGTTCAAAGGCATGCAGATGGCGTCCGATACCGAACTTTGGTTATTTCTGCTTCACGAAGGTGGATGGCTTGAAGAAAAGCATTACGAATCGATCAACGCCGATTGCGTTGAAATGATCAAACTGACTTCATCGATATCGAAAACTTCACGGGAAAATGACTGAGATTCAACCCACTTCAAAAAAAGAATTTGCTTCGCTCTTTGCTGCGATCGAAAAGATCAATCATCGGCTCGATAAGATAGATGGAGGGCAGAATAGAGCCTTGCCATCGTTGCATGCCTCGCAGGAAAAATTCTCGATAGCAGAGGCGATTGCCGACGCGATCTTTGACGGAACTTCAAAAGAAAAGGCCTGCACGTTCGAACCGAACGGCAAGCCTTGTGATCACTGTTCAATGTGCAGTTCCAGAGGTTTCTAGTTACTTATTCGCTGGTGCAGGGACGGCAGGTGCCGTTTCGGGACGACGAAGCGAATTTGCATCGCCAACCTTTGGAGCAGTTTGTGCCGCTTCATCTGCCTTAAAGAAAGGCTCCTCCTTGAAACCGAACAAACCAGCCGTTATCACGGTCGGAAAAGAGTTTCGAGTAGCGTTGTAATCCGTTACCGCTGCCGTGTAATCGTTTCGAGCGGTGTTGATACGATTTTCCGTTCCCGAAAGCTCGTCCTGCACCTTCATAAATGCATCTGCCGAACGCAACTGCGGATAGCTTTCCTGCAAACTCAGCAAACGCCCGATGGTGCCGCCGAAACTATTGTTCGCGTCGATGACCGCTTGCTTCTGCTCCGGCGATTTGTCACCGCTCGCTTCGGCAGGAGCTGCCTGCTGAGCGTTCAGAAGTCGTGAACGTGCCTCGGCGATCTGGCCAAACACTTCCTGCTCTTGAACGCCCGCTAACTTTGCTGTCTCGACAAGATTCGGAATCAGGTCGGCGCGACGCTGCATCGAGCTTTCGACATTTGACCATTTGCCTTTGACGCCTTGCTGTTTCGCCGTCAATTCGTTGTAGCTGCAGCCGCTTAGGCCGAAAGCGGCAAACATTGCGATACTCAATAATATTAGTCTTCTCATTTCTGATATCTCCTTCTAAAAAAGGCAGAATGCCTGTCGCTCCAAATTTATTAACGCCCGACGGCGTCAACCGAATCAATAACTTTTTCTATCTGATCCATATAGTCTGCAAAAAGATCGTTCGCCTCTTTTGCCGAAAGCCTACCTGCTCCGTTCTTTTCACGCAATGCAAAAATACGTTCAAATGTCGCGTGATCGAGACCGAGCTTCTTGACCGTCATATCGACGATCTCGTGTTTCTTCACGGGCGGTTCTCCGCCGTGTAGAAGCAGAACTGCGCGAAACAACGCCGAAAAACTTGCCATGCTTTCGGACATCAATGTTTCTAACCCCTCGACCGATGCCGAAGCCGGAATGTATTGTCGCCGAAGCTGGATCAGCTTGCTTCGCAGCTCGTATTCCGCCTGATGCCGCAGAAATTCATCTGAGATCTTCAGGCCCGCTATCACGTCTGTTCCGTAAAGCACCTTGTGTGCGATCGCCATTTGATGAAACTCGATGGGAAAAACGTCGGCTGCATTTTGCAGTTCAGAAACAGTAAAGTAAACCGGAACGGGATGGCCCATTCGGTGCCATTCGCGAATGCATGCGTGAGCCTCGCGGAGGTCTTTCGGCGTGATCTTGTTCAGAGCGATCAGGATGTTGTAGTCAGAATGCTTCGGGATGAAGTCGCCCGCCGCCGCCGATCCGTAAAGGATAACGGCCGCTAGGTTTTTGCCGTGCGTCGAGCGAACGTCATCGATGAATCCTGCGAATTGATTATCCATTTTCTACCAATCGCCTCCTGCGCCACCGCCGCCAAAATCACCTCCGCCGCCAAATCCGCCCCAGTCAGAACCGCCCCCGCTTGAGCTTCCCCAATCGGAACTGTCCGACGAGCCGCCCGAGCCGCCGAGAATTATCCACGGCAAGGCACTTCCCCCACCACCAAATCCACCGCCCCAACGGTCTTCATCACGACGTGATTTTCCCCCGCCGCCGCGGTTTGACCAGATTATCAACGCGATGACCAATATGATAACAAGGCAGCAGAAAAGACTGAAATATGGAAAATCGGGCTCACCGGTTGGAGTCGCGGCGGGTGATTCGGCCGGAACGCCGCTGAGTCTTTGCTGGATGGTATATGTGTATGCGTCAACGGTGTCGGAAATACCTTTGGCGTAATTTCCTTTTTTGAATTCGGGTACTAAAAATTGACGTTGAAGGTTGCCGGCGATGCCGTCGGGCAGTTCGTCTTCGAGATCGCGGCCGACCTGCGTGAAGTATTTACGGTCGTCGATGGCGACGAAAAGCAGCACACCCGGATTGTCGTCTGCCTTCGAACCGATCTTCCAGCCGCGTGCGACGGCAAGCGAATATTCGAATATCGGGCGGTCGCCGGTCGTTTTGACTACAGCTACAGCAATCTCGACGCCGGTCGCGGTCTTGAACGCACGCAGTTTGTCTTCGATACTCTGTTTGGTCGCCGCATCGATAACGCCTGCATAATCGTTTACATGGCCGGTCGGTGCGGGCAACGGAGAATCCGTGGGTGCGTTCGCTGAAAATTGCGAGAAAACGGGTGCGAATGCCGCCAGTGTTAGCAGTATCGCGGCAAGTAAATGTCGGGTAGAGCGTTCGATCCGTTTTGTCATTCGATATGAATCGATTGTGTCAAATATAAACTAAATACGAAAGGCTGAGGCGGGCGGTTCCGTAAATCGGCGGCTAGAGTTTTTGCACCTCGACGATCTTTGCACGCAGGATGCGGGCGATGCGTCGGATGTCGGGATGGCTGTTTGCATAGGCGAGAAGTTCTTCTTCGGTGGGATTCTCACCGAGCACGGGAACGGGCAGATCTTCTTCCTCAACAGTGGGCGGCAAATAAGCCGGATCGATAGGACGCGAGCCGTGCGAACCATTCGCAGACGCGGCGACAGCCTTTTTCGCTGTGAATGAAGCAACCAGATCGGCAGCAAACGGCATTCGCTTTATCTCGTCCCCGGAGATGTAAAGCTGCTCTTCGAAACGGTCGTCGAGCCGCGGATGGTCGTAATGCTCAAGACGTTCGACGGAGATCTCGATCTGTCTTTCGGGCAAAGCCTCAACGAACGCGAGATCATCCCACGAATTGTTTGCACTGTTTGACGGCGGCTCGAAATCGGGTTCGAACGGCGGTTCATCTGGAACATCGTCACGGAAGACCGGTGGTTCGTCGTCGATCAACTGTTCAGGAATTTCCCGTTCAGGTTCAGGTTCGACTGTCTCAATAACGGGCGGCGGATCAGGAATTAAAGTTTTTTTTTCCGGTGAATCGGCCGCCGCCGATTGCGTCAGGGCTGTTTCAACAACCCGGATCGATTCGCCGGTTGAATATGCTTTTTCAAGTGCGCCGAGGCGTTCGATAATAGTCTCTATCGAATTAAGCCGCCGCATTTCGACCAGCCTTACCAGGCCAAGTTCGAGCATGTAGCGCGGCTGGGCCGCATCTTTTAGATTCGTCTCGGTTTCGGCGATGGAATTGAATAACCTGAGCAAGTCGCTTTCGCTGAAATTGGCGGCAAGTTCCTCGACCTGTGCGGGTTCGAGCATCGCACCTTCGAGCAAAATGTCAGAGTTCCCTGCAACCTTGTAAACCATCAGATCGCGGACGACAGACAGCAGGTCGCGGCAGAAATTTCGCAGGTCGTGGCCTTCGGTTATAAGGCTATCAACCACTTCAAGCTGCGACTTTGCATCGCGGTCGGCTATCGCTTTTATCGTCTTAATAAGCACGTCGCGGCCGGCCATTCCGAGGCCGCTGGTTACGTCTGTGACCTCGATTCGCGGGCCGGAAAAGCTTATGACCTGGTCGAAATTCGACTGAGCATCACGCATCGAGCCTTCGCCGGAGCGTGCGAGTTCACGCAAACCCTGATCGCTTATATCGACCTTCTCGGCTTCGGCGATGAGCTTCAAACGCTCGAATATCTTCTGCTGCGGGATCGTGCGGAAAATGAATTCCTGACAACGCGACGTTATCGTCTCGGGCACCTTATGCAGCTCGGTCGTCGCCATTATGAAAACGACGCCGGGCGGCGGCTCTTCGACCGTCTTCAGCAGCGCGTTGAACGACGAGGTCGAGAGCATATGCACCTCGTCGATGATAAAGATCTTGTACCGGTCGCGGGCCGGTGTAATGTTTATGTTCTCAAGTATTATCTCGCGGATCTTATCGACCTGCGTGTTTGAGGCCGCATCGAATTCAAGCACATCTATCGAACGGCTTTCGGATATTTCAACGCACGAAGGGCACGGGTCGGGATCCCTAGATTTGCACGGCGAAAGATTTGGTTTGTCGGTCTTGTGGCAGTTCAACGCCTTTGCCAAAAGACGTGCGGTCGTCGTCTTTCCAACGCCCCGCGCACCCGAAAACAGGTACGCATGATGCAGACGGTCGTGCTCAATGGCATTACGCAACGTCTGCGTAATATGCTCCTGGCCGGTCACCTCTTCAAAAGCCTGCGGCCGCCATTTTCGTGCGATTACTTGATAGCTCATCGGTCGTGGATCGTCGTTCGTTGTTAATTGTAATTCAGTCGAGGCATTTGGTGAAGTTGGAGAATGCCAAAGTCCGGGACACTCAGATTTAGGTCGCTGAAAGCGACGAATATTAAAGCCTAGGGTGCAGCCGAAGGCGAAACCCTAGGAGCGGATCGCCCCCGGTTTCGCTCGCCGAAGGTGAGCAACCTCCGATTTCGTGTTTCCGTTCGTGTGTTTTAGTGGTTAAGATTCAAAACCTTTAACCACGAAATGACACGAAAAAAACGAAAAAGCATCTCCCAAATTCAAGCAGATAAATGATTTAGGACCGAATGCGACCTAATCGTGAAAATAAAGTGCTCAAAACGGCCTTTAAAATGAACATTTTCGATCCTAATACGCCAAAATCGACCTTTAAAATGAAGCTTTTTGAATCAAGAAACGACATTTTTTCACCGCCGCCTACGCCACCGCTTCCACCGCTTCTTTGTCACTCCGCTCCCGTACTCCGCCGGTTCGCACCTATCGCCGTTGCGACTGCCATAACACTTTGCCTTATTAGGAGGACTATTGCGGCTTTGCCGCTCTATTTGCGGAAAAGCTGTGCTTTTCCGATAATCGGCTAAAATAATTTGCGGCTATGCCGCCGCCGGATGCCGATGTTCCAAGTTTCCAGAGACAATCCAGCCTATTATCTGACATCGGTTACACACAATCGCCTGCCGATTTTTCAGAAGGATGAGATCAAGCAGATCGCGGCCGACGCATTCGATGAGGCGAGGAAGTCCGCCGGAATAATGATCTTCGCGTATGTGATCATGACGGACCACACTCACGTTTTATCCGATAATGCGCGCGAGATGAAAGATGTCCTCAGATTTTTGAACGGCATCTCTGCAAAGCGGATCATTGATCATCTAAAAGAAAAAGAGTACGAATCGTCCCTCGACAAGCTGAGAATTCAGGAACGCGACAACCGACATAAACATTCGGTTTACGAACACCATCCGAATGCAATTCGAATAACCGGTGAAGATGCGTTTATGCAGAAGGGCAATTACATTCATCTGAATCCGGTTCGTGCCGGATTTGTAGACCATCCTGATGCGTATTTGTTTTCGAGTGCGCGCCAATGGCATCGGCGAGCACTGGAGAATGAACCGTTAGTTACTGATCATCTTAAAATCAGGTGGAGAGCGGCGGCGTAGCCGCATAAATTAGTTCTGCCTTTCGGAAAAATAGAACTTTTCCGCAAATAGAGCGTCGGAGACGCAAAACTGGATCGATTCAAAGGTGAATGCCTTGCGTATAGGACATTGTTTCGTGTATAATACACGCGCTATGGTTAGGCAATGGGAAGAGTGTCCGGTGGGGCCGAATAAGAATGGTGACGAGTTGCGGGTGACGTTGAGCCGGAAGGGCGAGATCATGGTTGGGGCGAAGGCGTTTGAGAAGCTGGGGCGACCGGAGGTGGCGGTGCTGCTTTTTGACCGCGTGAACAGCGTGATCGGCGTGAGCCCTTCGAATCATTTTGCGAAGAACGGTTATCCGATGATCGCGAAAACAGGCGCCCGGCACCGCATCGTCCGTGCGAACAGGTTTTGCCGCCTTTACGGTATCAAGGTCGATAGGACGGTGGCGTTCGAGATGCCGGAGATAGATAAGGATGGGATTTTGGTATTGGATCTTGGACGGACGGTGAATGTGAGCGGCAAAGTGTAGCTTCCCGGTTACGGCTCCAAGAAATGGAACCACTAAATTACACGAAGCAACACGAATCGTTTCGGTGCCTGCCTCGGCAAGCTGCAAGAAATGGTGAGCGGGACGCTCACCGCTCCAGTCTTTATTGACATCGAAATTGCTTGGGGCTAGAGTAGGAAAGCATGCAGCCTAGAAAAGGAGAAAACGAGATGCCAAGAGAATTTGAACAGGATTCGAATGAACTTCAGGAACCGGATGATGTTGTGCGGGAGCCAAACACCGGAATAAATCGTGAGCCGAATACAGGGATCGCGCGTGAGCCGAATACGCGTGAGCCGAATACGGGTGCGACCAAAGATCCGGCTGATGATGAGTAATAAGTAATAAAGAGTTTTAATGAGTACCTGTCCGGTAAGGATGGGTGCTTTTTTGTTGGTGGAAACAACATCTCGCCACTACTGACACACGCACCGACGGGAGCGGCCATCGTCCCGGTGGGCATGAGCACGAAAGTGCAAAAGTGCAGCGTCCTATCGGACGCTTGGTGAGCGGGACGCTCACCGCTCCAGTCAATCGTTGAAGCCGATCTTGGTTAAGAGGTTCGGCCAGCGAGGGTCGTTGTGGAGCGGGCGGAAACGGGGGTCGGATTTTGCGTGGGTGATGCCGGGGTCGCGCATTTCGAACGCTTTTTCGAGCCACTGGAACGCTTCGTCCAACTCGCCTCGCATCGCATAGACTTCGGCGATCTGATATGCGTCGCCGTCGGCGTGCAGATCGAGCAGTTCCGACAGCTCGGCGTCGGCTTCTTCTCCTCGCTTGGAAGCGTGCAAAATTATCGCCTTTGCCCATGCACGCCAAAACTCATCGGGTTCTTCATCGGCCTTTGCCAATGCCTCGGCTTCGCGATCTTCATCCAATAAGACCAAAGCAAACATCGCCGCCGACAACTGTCGATGAGGGCTGAGTTCGACGGCCTGACTGAATGCTTTTTCCGATTCCGACAACAATCCTGCGGCGTGAGAAATGAGTCCGAGGTTGTGCCAGACGGCGGCACTCAGCGGGTCCTGTTCAAGTACGCGGCGTGCAAGTTTTAATGCCTCGTCAAAACGGCCAAGCTTGAATTTCAAGATGCTCGCGCCATCCATCACCACCGCATTTCTCGGCGCCAGTTTCAAGGCCTTTTCGTAAGAGGCCAAAGCACCTTGCAGATCGAGATCGTACGCACCCTGAATGCGTCCGAGCTGCGCGTGGGCTTCGGCAAGTTCCGGTTCGAGTTCGAGCGCACGTTCGGTTGCGGTGCGCGACTTTGCATAACCATCGTCGATCGGCCGCCAAGATTTCCCTGCTTCGACGGAATATGCCCGGCCAAGTTCCGCCCAGCAGAGGGCGAATTCCGGATCGATCTCAACAGCCTGCTGGAAATATTCGATCGCTTTTGCAGTGTCGCCCTTCGTTGTTTGATCGAGAAAATGCCGGCCGAGCAGCATCAGGCGCTGTGCTTCGGCATCGGTCGCACGGCCCTTTACGGCTTCGGCGACCTCGGCCATAACTTCGGTGCCGGGGTCGTCATCAAAATCTTTTCCGACGAGCATCGCCCGAAGTTCTTCGACGACCGTACCGGCTATGTCGTCCTGCACCGAGAAAATGTCGTCCATCGTCCGGTCATATGTGTCCGACCAAAGCTGGTAGCCATCGGCGACATTCACGAGCTGGACGGCGATGCGGACGCGGGTTCCGGCAGTGCGAATACTTCCCTCAAGCACCGAGCCGACATTCAAGGCACGACCGATCTCTGCAATCGTGGCCTGCTTTCCTTTGAATGAAAATGCGGAAGTGCGTGCGGCAACGCGGATACCGCGGATCTTTGACAAAACTGTGAGCAGCTCCTCGGCAAGGCCATCGGAAAAATAATCGCCGTCTTCGCCGGCGCTCATGTTGAGAAACGGCATCACGGCTATCGTGTTCTCATTTCGAAATCCGAACGACTCGGTTGGATACGCACGCGTCGCATATTCGTTCATCGCGACGGTTGGAGTGTTGCGTGTCAGTTCGGCTTCGAATTCGAGTCGCTTTCGCAGAGCCTTGAGGTCGGTGATGAATTCGTTTACCGTTTGATAACGTTTTTCAGGGTTCTTTTCGAGCGCCCGGAAAGTGATCTGTTCGAGCCCGGCGGGGACATTTATACCGTATGAAAATAACGGCGGCGGATGTTTTTCCAAAATGGCGACGATCGTGTGGCCGTTGGTTTCGCCGGTGAACGGGTTGCGGTCCGTGAGCAGTTCGTAGAGCACGACACCGAGGCTGAAGATGTCCGTGCGGAAATCAACGTCGCGCCCGCGGGCCTGTTCGGGCGACATATAGTAAACCGTGCCCATTATCATTCCCGGCGATGTGAGCATCTGATCCGGGCCGACTGCATTTGCGATCCCATCAGTTTCCGACAGTTTCGCAAGCCCGAAATCGACGACCTTTGCGTAGCCGTCGTTTCGGATCATTATATTTTCGGGTTTGATGTCGCGGTGGATGATGCCGGCCTGATGCGCGGCGGCTAGTGCCTCAGCGACCTGAATTATAACTTTCAGGACGGACCCAAGCGGCATCGGCACTCCTCGACGAAAAAACTCGCGAAGGTTTTGCCCTTCGATCAACTCGGTGGCGATGTAGTTCTTGCCATCGACTTCGCCGATCTCGTAAACCGTCAGGATGTTTGGATGATTTAGCGCCGAGGCGGCCTTGGCCTCCTGGATGAAACGCTTGAGCTTATCGACGTCGCGGCTGCGGTCTTCGTTGAGGAACTTGATGGCGACCTTGCGGCCGAGCTTTGTGTCTTCGGCAAGATATACCTCGCCCATTCCGCCCGCTCCGATCTTGGAAACGATGCGGTAATGCGAGAGTTCGGTATCTGGTTCAAGTTCGATTGACAAAAATTTGCGGCTTCAGACTTAACCGCAACACAGGCTGAAATTGCTGCCGTTGCTCGATTCCTCGCCTAGCGGAGTTCACAACTCAAACCTTGTGCGGAGCCTGAAGCCAATTAAAGGATAAAGGATAAAGGATAAAGGCGAAAGTGAAGAAGGTGATTTATGGCTTACGAGCTTTAACTTTTTTTGCGATCGTTACGAAAATGGCCGTTAACTCTTTAGTTTCTTCACGGATCGGCTGTAGTTTTTCGGCGTCGAACAATTGCATCTCGTCGAGAATCTCGAGCCAATATGTGGACTCTTCCAAATTCCTGCAGCGAACCTTCGATCTTGCTAATGACGTCTGCATCGGACTTTGCATGTTGGGCTTCCCGGTATTGAGCTCCAACGGAAGTGCCTGATCGATCACAGCAACTGCTTTCCGACCACTTGAGCTTCTGTCCTTTTAGGCAGCGCCGCGAAAAGCTTGATTATTCGAATCGCAAACTGCCTGGTTCGGAGCTTAGGATCCTCGCTCATAGATTCATTAACGAAAAGAGCGAAAAAACAAGGGAAACTTTATCCCTTATCCTTTCGCCTTTCCCCTTTAGCTGTGGCGGAAAGGGTGGGATTCGAACCCACGGAACCCTTTTGAGGTTCACAGCATTTCCAATGCTGCCAGTTCAACCGCTCCTGCACCTTTCCGCAGATTTGCCGCTTGGGCAAAACTGATTATCGCAAAAACTCCGACGTTAGCATACGCTAGGCTTGCGCACAAGTGGTAATTGTCCCTCCGGTGGACCATAATGCGGCTTTGTAAGAGCGCGTCCAATAATTCGTTCCTCCATCACCGACGTAAAGCAGTTCGCACCCGTTAAAGAGCGTGAAGTGTCCCGACGCATCTTTCCAGCCCTTGACGCGGAAACCGATTATCCCGGCACTTCCCGCGAATTTTTCAATTTCGATCCGGCCGTTCACATTTTCCGCATATATGGCCGGCTTGCCATAGGTCTTGGTCATATATTCCCAAAACTGCTGGACGCCGAGGCCGTACCATTTGCCGTCCGCACCTTTGCGGGTTTTGAAGTCGCCGGAATCAGCCGGGATCGGATGGTTTGCGTAGTTCAACGCCTTGCTGACCCGAATGATACAGGTATTTTCGTACCACGATTTATCAACCGCTCCGCCGACGGCCGCCCGTACCGCTGCGAAATCCTTGCTGGTCGGATAATTGGGAGTCATATCCTCAAAATTCGGCAACTTCTTCGCCATATCTCTCCTGCTAGTCCGACTCTTCAATCATTTATTACAACCTCTTCGCCGGCCGGTTCGTCCTCGGCTAGCCAGGTGTACAAAAATCCCGCAAGCAATGCACCCAGGATGGGTGCAACCCAAAACAGCCAAAGTTTTTCGACGCCCCAACTGCTGCCGTTAATAGCAAGAAGCAATGCCGGTCCGGTCGAACGTGCCGGGTTGACCGATGTATTAGTTACCGGGATCGTGATCAGGTGGATCAGCGTCAGGCAGAATCCGATAGCCAGCGGAGCGAAACCGGAAAACCTGGCACGCTGTGTTGAGCCGAGAATAATGATCAGGAAGAAAAACGTCGTCACGACCTCAGCGACGAAGGCCGCCAACGCGGTGTATGAACCAGGCGAACCGGGTGTGTTCTCAAAGCCGTTCGCTGCAAAGCCGCCCGCCATTGAAAAGCCCGTCTTCCCGCTGGCGATCAGATAGATCAAACCCGAGGCGGCAATTGCTCCCAAAAGCTGAGCGATGATGTAAGGCAGGATTTCCTTTGATGGAAATCGTTTGCCCGCCCATAATCCGATAGTGATAGCCGGATTAAAATGTGCGCCGGAAATGTGTCCCATCGCGTAGGCTCCGGTCAAAACAGTAAGACCGAAGGCGAGTGCGACGCCTGCGAAACCTATTCCAAGGCTCGGATACGATGTCGCAAGCACCGCGCTTCCGCATCCGCCAAAAACCAACCACAAAGTTCCCAAAAATTCCGCCGTCAACCTTTTACTCATTGGCATAAGGATTTCCTCCGATTAGAATCAAGTATGGGTAAACCTAAAAACGTGTGAACTGTCGCTGGAACAGCATATCGTTATACGCCTTGATGACCTTGCCCGGCGACCCTTCGACCATCCATCCGGCACCGGAGGCATTAAACCGCTCTTCGGAATCAGTGAATTTCTTGCCGTCGCGAATACGCCGCATCAATTCTTTCGACGCTTTGGTGAATTCGTCGCAAGAACGAGCATAGCTGCCGCCGGAGCTCTTCTTGCTGGTATCCTTCCGAAGTTCCTCGACCGAAGTTTCAAAATCGGATATCAGCGTGTTTAGCTCATCGGCAGTAAGCTGCTCGTATTCCTTGTCTTGCAGCAGATTCTTGACCTTCTTAGCCTTAACGCCGGTTTCGGTGACAAGGTAATCAAAGCGTTTGTCCGGCTGATCTTTCAGGTTTTCAAGCTGCTGCTGCGCGACCTGGTCTTCAAGCTTATCGACCTCGGCGGCAAATGTTGTGTTTATGTCCTTAAAATTCTTAAATGATTCGATCAATGGCGGATGTGACGCTTTGCCTTTAGCAAAATTGTCATCTTTGTAATCGCCCTGTTCGTAATACTTGTAAACGTCGTTGATATTCTTTAGGACGTCTTTAAGAGCGACAACGTATTTATCCGCGGCGGCCTCGATCTCCGGCATTTCGGGATCGACAAGCTTGGCCGACGCTACGGCAGTTTCGCAATCCGAGCCGTCGCCGGTGACCTCATAAAGCCCGTAAATGTTCTGTTCCTTTCCTGTCGGGCCGACCGCCATATCCTTGACCCACATCGCATAACGGTTGTGGCTTCGGACGACATTGTTCGAATACTTGTTAAAGCAGTCGGTAATGTAGAAATTAGTTTTCTTGACAAGACTGTTGTCCGACGCACCGCCGCCGTCGGTGGTGGTCGGCGTGGCGTCCGTCGGCGGCGGATCGTTCGGATCACGACGCTGGACAAGATCCGTCAATCGCCTGCAGCCGAGCGAAACGCTCAGCAGCATCGATATGCAGATCAACAATGTGAAAGCTCCCTTCGGCAGTAATTTCTGCATCTTGGTAATCATCCGCGCTCGAATTTCAAGTTGTTTTGGAAAAAATGATGGCGGAGAGGGTGGGATTCGAACCCACGGTACCCGTTAAGGTACAGCAATTTTCGAGACTGCCCGATTCAACCACTCTCGCACCTCTCCGTCTCGTGAAATTGTAAAGGATAAAGGAGAAAGGATAAAGTGTCGGACGCACATTCGAAAATGAAAAGGCCCGGTCGGAACCAGGCCTGATCTATTGAAAGGTCGCGTTTCGAATTCCGATCACTCGGCGGAACGCAATCGACTGCTAGCCGAAGTGTATCACACAACCACTATCTATGAGATAGTGCATCAGTTTGAAATACTTCCCGGCTTTTCTTTGTGAACTTTGTGGTCCGCGCTTCGTGTTCTTTGTGTTTAGGGTCTTTTTTCAAACACAAAGAGCACGAAGGGAGGACACAAAGGCCGCTAAGATTTTAAACTGAATCACTACCATCTATGAAGCCAGTTATCTTCGGCTCCGAAAGAAGTCGTGCATAAGCTCGCGGCATTCGTCGGCGAGAACGCCGGAGACGATCTCGATCCGATGATTTAGCTTTTCGCTGGCACAAAGCTGAAACTGCGTTTCGACCGCGCCGAAGCGTTCATCATGCGCTCCGAAAACAAGGCGTTCGATGCGGGCATTCACCAATGCACCGGCACACATCACGCATGGCTCGATGGTCGAATAGACAGTCGCGCCTACCAGACGATAATTGCCGATCTTTTTCGCCGCCTCACGAAGTGCAAGGATCTCAGCATGCGCGGTCGGATCGCTGTTCGTGATCGTCAGATTTCCGGCGGTTGCCAGATGCTCGCCGTTCGCACCGACAATGACTGCACCGACCGGTACTTCGCCGTTCGCCGCCGCTCTGCCAGCGGCTTCGATCGCGATTCGCATCCATTGTTCGTGTTGCTCGGGCATTCAAATCATTCTATGCGGAATCGGTATTATGCAGAAGCCCGCATGTCAGTAGCCATACGGGCTTCTGCCTGAATTTCTTGCATCGAATTTACGAAAGTGTAGAATCTTATATTGACGACGGCAGATGCCGCCTTCCTGCTCAACCCCTTGGCGTTGTTATGAAAGACGAAGTTCGGATCGGCCCGATGGCGTCCGACGAAGATATTCACGTTTCCCACGTTCCCGAATCCTTTAAGGCCTTTGCCGAAGAGGTTCGCAAACGCAACCTCAAACCACGCACCACTCCGCTTACTATTCCGCAGAAATTGGCACCAGCCGAATTCAACACGGCGATGGTGCATTTTTATCGCGGTGAGATACAGCGTTCGAATGTCTGGCGAAACCGGCTCGACGCGACGACGAATTGGGCCGTGATCACGACAGGTGCAACGCTGTCCTTCGTTTTCAGTTCGCCCGATAATCCGCACTTTGCCATTCCGATCAACACGTTTCTCGTTTCGATCTTCCTCTTTATGGAGGCCCGGCGATACCGCTATTACGAAGTGTGGGCGAACCGCGTGCGCGTGCTGGAAACCGGTTATTTTGCTCCGATGCTTTCGCACAGGACGATAGCGCCGGATAAGGAATGGGCCGAGCATATTTCTGCGGATCTGATCGCTCCGCATTTTACGATCAGCGAGTGGGAAGCTGTGGGGCGACGTTTGCGTGCAAACTATTTGTGGCTCTTTATCCTGCTCGCTCTTTCGTGGTCGTTGAAAATATACATTCATCCGGCACCGATCCCGACGACGACGCCAGAGGACCGCATAAGATTTTTGGAAATTCTTTCTGCCCGTGCGCAGGTCGGTTTGGCTCCGGGTTGGCTGGTGATACTGGTCGGAGCGATCTTTAATCTTCTGATATTCTTCGTGGCGTTCAGTACGATCAGACTTCGCGATTCGTCGAGTGAAGTACTGCCGCTTGAAGATTTTGAATGGCATCCGTTCAAAGGCGTTTCAGATTGGGCAGGCGACAGCATAAAACGCCGTAATCCGATACGTCGTTCGAAGAAAGCGAGGCAGCGAATGCGGTCTATTCATAAGACCGACGACGGGGCCAGCGATAAAGGTTGATAGTTCAAATGAAAAAAATATTACTTTTGGTATTTGCCGTTGCTCTGTTTTCGGCCAGCGGCCTTTTTGCGCAGACGACACCGGCCAAACCGATCGAAGCAAAACTAGCCAGCAAATTGATGCAACGCGACATGCCTTATCGCGTGATCGTACCGACCAACTATTCCGCAGCGAAAGACAAACGATTTCCGGTCATCTACCTGCTCCACGGTTTGACCGGCGGTTACACAAATTGGACGGAAATGTCCAAACTGCCGATTTACGCCCAGAATTTCGACGGGATCATCGTCACTCCCGAAGGCCAAAACGGCTGGTATTCCGACAGTCCGGTCGTCAGGAACGCGAATTTTGAAAGTTACATCATTAAGGAACTGATCCCTGAGATAGATGCCAAATATCGAACGCTTGCCCGACGCGAAAGCCGCGTCATCGCCGGCCTTTCGATGGGCGGTTACGGTGCATTAAAATTCGGCGTGAAGTATCCCGAAATCTTCGTGCTTGCGGGTTCGTTCAGCGGCGCTCTGGGAGTAACCGATTACAAGATGAGCGAGGGCTCATTCATGAAAACCATCGACGACGCATTCGGTCCGGCTGCAAGCGCCTCCCGCAAAGCCAACGACTTGTTCGCTCTCGTTCGCGATGCCTCGACCGAGAAAATAAAGACACTGCCGTTCATTTATCTCGATTGCGGAACCGAAGATTTTCTGTTCCAGAACAATCGCGACTTTCTCTCACTGCTCATTGATAAGAAAGTGCCGCACGAATACCGCCAACTTCCCGGTGCCCACGACTGGAAATATTGGGATAAACAGGTTCAGGAGTTTTTACAGCTCGCCGCTGAAAGAATCAAGTAGCGATTTCAAACGCAGGTCGCAAAGACGCAAAACATCATTTTCTTTTTGCGCCTTTGCGTCTTTGCGTTGAAAATCTTCATATGCTCAATTTTGCTATCGAGACTGCCCGCGAGGCCGGGCAGGTGCTGCTTGAAAAATTCGGAAAGACAACCGTTACCAAAAAAGGTGACATCAATCTGGTCACTGAGGCCGATCTTGCCTCTGAAGCGTTGATCGTCGAAAAGATCAAATCGTATTATCCGCGACATTCGATACTTGCCGAAGAAGCCGGAAATGCGGTCATTATCGGCGGCGAGAATACATGGAAATGGATCATCGATCCGCTCGACGGCACGACGAATTATGCACACGGCTATCCGTGTTTTTGCGTGACTCTTGCTCTCGAACATGACGGCGAAATTGTGATCGGCGTTACATTCGACCCGACACGCGATGAGCTTTTTGCCGCTGAACGCGGACAGGGTGCGACACTGAACGGCAAGCCGATACATGTGTCGGCGACTGATAAGCTCGGCGACGCATTGATCGTCACCGGTTTTCCATACGACCTCAAACAGCGTGATAATTTCGCCCGTCATTTGACCGATTTTCTACTGAGTTCGCGCGGCGTTCGGCGTGACGGTTCGGCCGCGATCGATATGGCATACGTCGCATGCGGGCGTTTTGACGGCTTTTGGGAAGAAGGCCTGAACGCATGGGATGTGGCCGCAGGCGTTCTGATGATCGAAGAGGCCGGCGGTGTTGTTTCGTATTATGACGGCTCGAAGTTCAGCATCTACAGGCCCCCGATCTGCGCCAGTAACGGCCATATCCACCAGCAGATGCTGACGGTTCTCGCATAGTCGGCTTTATCCTTTCTCCTTTATCCTTTATCCTTTGAAGAATGTCCTGGCTTAAACGCGACAAACCAAAGATCGATACACCCGACGACGACGACGAACGTAAAGTAAACACTTCTGGAATATTCGTCAAATGTCCGGAATGTGAGAATGCGCTTTACAAAGGTGAACTGCACGACTCGCTTCAGGTATGTACGCATTGCCAGTATCACTTTCGATTTCCGTCACGCGACCGGTTAATGACGCTGTTTGACGATGGTCGGTACGAGCGGCTGGATGAAGAAATAACCTCGACCGATCCGCTCGAATTTACAGACACAAAGCCTTATAAAGAACGCATCGAAGCGGCAAAACTATCGTCCGGATTGCCGGAAGCGATCGTCTCCGGCAGCGGCAAGGTCGGCGGTCATCAGGTTTATGCCGGTGCGATGGATATGTCGTTCATCGGCGGTTCGATGGGTTCGGCGGTCGGCGAAAAGATAACCCGGCTGATCGAACGAGCGTTAGAGAACGATGGTGCCGTGATAGTTTTTTCGGCGTCGGGCGGTGCCCGAATGCAGGAAGGTGCATTGTCGCTGATGCAGATGGGCAAGATCTCGGCGGCACTTTCGATGCTTCATGAAAAGCGATTGCCATTTATTTCTGTGTTGACCGATCCGACGACAGGCGGCGTGACCGCGAGTTTTGCAATGCTCGGCGATGTGATCCTGGCTGAACCAAAGGCGTTGATCGGTTTCGCAGGCCCACGCGTTATCGAACAGACCATCCGCCAAAAACTTCCGAAAGGATTTCAGCGAAGCGAATTTTTGCTCGAACACGGAATGGTCGATCTGGTCGTTGACCGCCGCGAGATGCGCGAAACGATAATCAGAATGCTCGATTTTATGATGAACGATGGCAAGAACTAACTTCTCAATCCCATTTAAAAATGTAAAGAGGCCTGAATTTTCAGACCTCTTTTTGCGTTTAGTTTAATAGATAGGAGCTACTGGATCTCGACCCAATCACCTGTATGGATCTCCTGGCCGGTGCGGACCACGACCGCCGTTGCGGTACGTTCCTTCACGTTGATCACCACTAGTTCACCGACAACCTTACGAAGATTGGACGGTCGGCCCGACTTTGCTTCTTTCTGCGAGATCGGACGGCCGCCGGCATTGTCACCTTCGCGGCGTGGAGCCTGGTTCGAGAACTTGTCGCCCTTATACTCGTCGCTGTTGTAGCCATAGCTTGAAGCAAGCGTGTGTTCGCTTTCGTTAGGCATCATAAGCCCGCCCTTGCCGAGCGAACGAAAAACGGTAACGTAGTCACCGACCTGAACATTATCTTCTGCACCAAGGTCGATATAGACAATGTCTTCGCGGGCGATCACCTCTTTAGAGTCACGCGCCATGATCAGACGCCCAACATTTTTTCCGCTTGCGTCGGCGAAACGGTCAAGTGCCGGACGCTCCTGGAACAACGGGCTTACACGCGACGGAATGGGCTGAACAATGTCCCCCAGCAGAAAATTGTCGCAGGATGTTTTAATGCGTGCGACAGCGTGGTCGGCCTTAACGCGAACGATCTCGACTGCACCGACTTCCTGAACGTAATAGCCGAGCTTTCCTTTCTTCGACCATTTGGACTTCACCTTGCCACGCGGTCTTACAACGGACATCAGATCGCCGACGTTCAGACGTCCCGAAGCTGGTAAACTGAGATATACAAAATTATTCTGCGAATAGACGTACTGCTCTTGCTCCTCGAGCCCGCCGACAAGCTGCATCGCAGTATTCATCGGCGAATTCTGAACATAACCGGCACAGTAGAGATTGTTTCGCTCAACCACCGGGATCGGTCGCTGCGTGTATGTTCCGCCCGCATTCACGGCTTGAGACAGAGCGTTTTCCGTCGCTGCGAATCCTAAGGATGCGAAAACAGACGCAATAAAGATTTTTCTTAAACTCACAATTTGCTCCTTTGACCTGGGTTCGAGTGGTCGTGACTAGAAGGTTTATTCGTGCCGGTTAGATGAGGAATGTACAAAAAAAGGCAGCCGGCATTTAGGCACTTTCAATATTAACGCACAAATCGGGCGTTGGTCAACATTTTTTTATAATGTTGTACATTTGGCAGCAATGCGCGTTGAAATGACGGCCCCTCTCACCGGATTTGCCTATAATTGCCCGCGTTTGTTACTATTTTCGTTTGCCGCACGCCGCACTTTCAGCTCCGTGCCATTGCTTTCATGCCGGTGTAGCTCAGTTGGTAGAGCAGTTGATTTGTAATCATCAGGTCGTAAGTTCGAGTCTTATCACCGGCTCCAGTATTTACGGGCGTTTCAGCAATTTTGCTGGGACGCCTTTTTTGCCACTGCAGTGAAAAATGTAGGGAGTCTGGGTTGTTGGAATTCTTTCGCACTGAACGGACCTGCTGCGGCCCGGCTCTCAGATTGAGTCTGAAACCTTATCGAACGGGCATAGCGGGTGACGGACATTTGACGCATTGATCGGTGTGTCCACACAAGTCGGAAAATTCGATCAGCGAAAATCGGGAAATTTAATGGTTTCGATTCTCGTAACTATATGGCTTGACAGTTACTTGTTGATATGTTGACTTGGTAGCATACCAGAACTTTTACCTGGGGCGACTTTGGCGGAAATAGATAGCGACCGACGTGATAAGGATGTCGTATATCGAATCGTTGACTGCGGAAAGGCGTATTTGGTGACCAAAAGTTGTATGTTTCATGCTCCCCGCCTTAACGGCCGAGTAATTCGGATACGACAATTCGAGCAGTCACCTTTGCGCCAACTCTGCGGAGTACTTATCGCCGTCCTCGCTGGGGCAACCTTCGTTCACGGCGGACTTCAGACCACCATTTCAAGATCGGGTTCAGTTAACGGTAGTTCGAATATTTCTCACTTCCGTACCACTTCGGTTTCAGCGGGATCGCTGTCCATTCCGTTGAATAGTGTACTTCAGGGAAGGATTCTGGATTCAAACGGCGCTCCGTTGCCCGCGGTCAAGGTAACGGCGATCAATGTGGACACAAATATTTCGCGGTCGGTGCAAAGTGACACGGCGGGCTTTTATCAATTTTCGGCGATGCCGGTCGGAGCGTACCAGATCACCAGCCAGCTTATCGGTTTCCAGACACAGGTCGTTGAGAATGTTCGTCTGGAAGTGGGACGAACAGTGGTTTTGAATTTACAACTGGCTGTTGGATCTATTTCAGAGGAAGTGCGGATAGAATCGAGTACCGCACTTGTGAATCTGGAAAATGTTTCTGTCGGCCAGATTATTAATGAACGAACGGTTCAGGAGATTCCCCTTAACGGACGGTATTTCGTCGATCTGGGTCTGCTAATCCCGGGTTCGGTCACGCCTCCGCAGAACGGTAATCTTAGCCGGCCCACCCGTGGAGGCGGTTCGATGGGGCTGAATACATCGGGAAATCGGGAGGATACGGTCAACTTTCAAATCAATGGGATCAACCTGAATGATCAGCTAAACAATGTTCTGACCTTTAACCCGCCACTTACGAGCGTCCGGGAGTTTAAGATCGATAATTCGACGTTCAGTGCCGAGTACGGACGCAACAGTGGGGCCGTTATCAATGTTGCAACTCGCTCGGGCACTCGAGACTTTCACGGCGAACTATACGAATTTTTGAGAAACGATGCACTGGATGCCCGTAATTTTTTCAATTTCGCCTCTCCAGATCCGCCCCCTTTCAAACGCAATCAGTTTGGCGGTGCCATCGGCGGACCTGTAATCTTCCCTCGATTTGGCGAAGGCGGGACGCCTGCCTGGAGCGGTAAAGACAGTACATTTTTTTTCTTTACCTATGAAAGCTTACAGCAAAGGCAAGGCGTCGATCTGAATACCGTTGTCTTGAGCGACGCACAGCGCTCCTCGGTCACTGACCCTGTCATCAGGCGCCTCGTCGAGACGCTACCCCGGGCCAACATTATTGACTCGTCAGGCGTCGCAAGATTTAACGGGTCGTCGCCGGCTTCTGGCGACGTGCGACAGTGGACGCTCGACCTCAGTCACAATTTTTCCGCCAAAGATTCGCTTCACGGTTACTATGCGAATCAGAACTTTACGCGCAACGAACCTACCTCGCTTGCCACGACGATTCCCGGTTTCGGTAGCGTCCAGATAAGCCTGAGTCAAATACTCACCGTCAATGAAACACACGTCTTCTCGCCCAATCTTGTCAACGAAGTGCGCTTTGGATTTAATCGTATTGACTCCGATACAAAGCCTGCTGTCGAAATAAACCCGGCGAGTTTTGGGATAAACAATGGCGTCGATATACCAATTGGGCTTCCGCAGATGACCGTTTCGGGAGCATTCAGCTTCGGCGGCCCCGCACGACTGCCGGCGGAGCGAAAAGATACGACCGTCATTCTTTCCAATACGGTCAGCTATACGTTTGGCACCCATTCACTGAAATTCGGTGGGGAATATCGGCTTTTTAACAATTATAATTCCACGCAGGACACAGGTGCCTTTATTTTTCCGAATATTCCGGCGTTCATCGCGGGCAATGCGAACTCGTTCGCGATCACTCTTGGAGATGTCATATTCGAGATTCGACAGCATGCGTTCGGATCGTTTATTCAGGACAGTTTTAAATGGCGGCCCAACTTCACGCTCGATCTTGGGTTCCGATACGACCTGTACGTCGCTCCATTCGAGCTGGACAATAGATCAATTGTTTTCGACCCGGCAACGGTTTCCCTCCTTCGAGTCGGGCGTGATATCGATAAAATATATCTTTCCAATAAGACAAATTTTCAGCCGCGTGTAGGCTTCGCGTGGGACCCATTCAAGGATGGCAAGACATCGGTGCGGGCCGCCTATGGGATATACGTTGAACAGCCGCTTGCAAACGCAGCAACTTTTCCTTCGCAGAATCGACCGCTCGTAACACCGCTCTTATTCACTGGTCCAGTTCGTTTGGACAACGCGATCACGCTCGCCACCGCAGCAGGGCTGGTTATGGTGACGGTCGATCACAACTACAAGAATTCAAATGTTCAGTCGTGGAACCTGAACGTGCAGCGCGAAGTGGCACCCAACCTTGCACTGATGATCGGTTACTTTGGATCAAAAGGCACTCATCTGCGAATAGCCCGCAATATCAATCAGCCGCTAAATGGTGTGCGGCCGTTCCAAAACCTGTCGCAGGCGAGTCCGGAACTGCCTGGAACGCCGCTTGGCAACATCGTTTATATCGAGGGTTCTGCCAATTCCAGTTACAATGCTCTTTGGTCAACGCTGACAAAGCGATTTGCGCGGGGATTGCAATTAAATGCGTCCTATACCTGGTCGAAATCAATTGACTACAATTCATTTAGTTCGCCGGCAAACGCGGTAACAGTGCAAAATAGTTACGATGTGCGAAATGATCGAGGGTTGTCAGACTTTGACGCGGGTCACCGGCTTGTCCTGAGCTCAATTTACGAACTACCGTTCAAAGGCAACCGGATGAAAGAGGGTTGGCAGATCGGTGCGATCGTGCAGTTGCAAACCGGTAATCCGGTCAACATCGTAACCAACAGCAGCACGGTCAACGGTATCGCCAATACGGTAAGGCCGGATGTTGTGGGACCGGTCAATACTGTCGGCCTCGTCGAACGATGGTTTGATCCGACCTCGTTTGTCGCCGTACCACGCTTTGGCAACCTCGGGCGAAATGTGATCATTGGCCCTGGCTTTAGTAATATAGATCTCTCGATACTAAAGAACACGAAGATCAACGAGAGAGTGCGTTTACAATTTCGTGCCGAATTTTTTGATGCATTTAACAAGGCGAATTTTGGTCAACCAGGACGCATCGTCGGCAGTGCGAGTTTTGGACAGGTCACTAATACTCGCTTTCCGACAGGCGATTCCGGTTCTTCCCGGCAAATGCAACTGGTTTTCAAGCTGATTTTCTAGAAAATGGATATAGAGTCTCGGATGGCCAAGCGAATACAAAAACTAACGACCAGGAAAGGTTTATTTCTACTGGCGTTCCTATTGCTGCTTCCCTTTGTTCCTGCGCCGTCACATTTGAATGCTCAGAACCCGCCAAAAAGGATCCTGTTCATAACGTCAGAAGACCCTTATGTACCGTTAAGCACCACCATATTCCAGTCGATCCGTTCTACTCTGAAAAGCGGTTCGGCGGACCACGTTCAGTTTTATTTTGAGGCTTTGGACTCGTCAAGGATCGCGGACGATAAATATGAAGAAAAGTATATCCATTTTCTTGAAGAGAAGTACGCAGACGAGCAGATCGACCTGATTTATACACTGGCGCCGACCGCATTGAGCTTGATCTTGAAATACCGAGAGTCTATAGCCCCGGGCACGCCGGTTGTTTATGTAGGTACGGGCAGCGGCGCGATGCCCGATATCCCGACGGGGTACGCGGCTACCGGTGTTGTCGGAACGTGGCAATTGCGGCCGACTTTGGATCTAGCCATGGATCTACAGCCCGAGATCAAGAAGGTTGTTGTTATTTCAGGTACTACACCTGTCGATCAGAACCGGCTTGAGCAGGCCCGCGAGGAACTCACTGGATACAACAGGAATGTCGAGTTCGATTACCTGACGGATCGCACAATGGAGGAGATGAAGGCCGAGCTGGCGTCTTTGTCTCCCGGAACCGTCGTCATTTACTTATCATTTCTTTTGGATGCCTCCGGTAAGACGTTTACCAGCCCGGAGGCGATAGGCATTTTGTCGGGATCGTCGAGTGTGCCGATCTACGGCTCGTCTCAACTCCAATTCGGGGCGGGAATAGTCGGCGGCTACCTGGCCAATTATGAATCGATCGGTGCGGCAGCCGGAAATGTCGGCTTACGAATTCTCGGCGGTGAAAAAGCGGGAACAATCCCTGTTACAACAGTCAATAACGAACCCAATATTGATTGGCGGCAGCTCCGTCGGTGGAATATCAGTGAAGAACGAGTTCCTGCTGGTACCGTCGTCCGTTTTAAGGAACCAACCGCTTGGGAACAATACAAATGGCAAATAATTGCGATCGCCATATTTAGCGTTCTTCAAACGCTCCTGATCGGCTGGCTGCTTTTTATCCGGTCGAGGCGCAAGAAGGCTGAGGAAGAAAGTCGGCGATTCGCCGCCCTCGCTAAAGCCGAGCACCAAAAACTTGATGAAGTGATCGCAAATGTACCCGGCATCGTTTGGGAATCCCGCATTGAGTCGGAGACCGATGGTCGCCATATAGAATTTGTCAGCGACTACGTCGAGAAGGTTCTCGGATACACATCCGAAGATATTGCATCCAGGCCAAATTTCTGGTTATCCGTCGTTCTCGAAGAAGATCAGCAGCAATTGACACAGACGATTCACGAGATACTAGCTGGCAAACCTCAGGGTATTCAGCAATTTCGCTGCCTTTCGAAAAGCGGCGGGATCGTATGGGTGGATGCACACCTGAACGCGACTCACGACGAAACCGGAAACGCCGTTGGCCTTCGCGGCGTCGCCCTCGATGTGACCAGCCGAAAACTGGCCGAGGAAAATCTTCATGCCCGTGAGATCGATCTAGTCGAAGCACAGCGCTTGTCGCAGACAGGAAGCTGGGAATGGGACCCGGCGTCGGATACCGTTTCATGGAGCGAAGAGCTTTATCGGATCGCCGGACTCGATCCCGTTAACCCGGCCCCTGATTTTGCAGAACACAAAAAGCTATATACGCATGAGAGCTATGAGCGTCTCGCTTCCAAGGTGGCAGCCGCTCTGGAATCGGGCGAGCCGTATGAGATTGAACTCGAAATGATTCGCGGCGATGGACAGAAGGTCTGGACCAACGCACGCGGCGAAGTACACAGGAGTTACGACCCCAAGACCACGAAACTCAGAGGAACCCTTCAGGATATTTCCGCCCGAAAAAAAGCAGAGCAAGAGTTAGAGAAAGCTCTTACGTCGGTCACTCAATTGCAGGCGCAGCTTCATGAAGAGAACATTTATCTTAAAGAGGAGATAAAGCTCGAACATAATTTCGAGGAGATAATCGGTCACAGCGATGCCTTGCAATACGTCCTTTTTAAGATCGAACAAGTGGCCCCAACCGATTCGACCGTTTTGATAACCGGCGAGACCGGCACCGGAAAGGAACTTATCGCCCGGGCAATTCACAGCAACGGGAAACGAAAGAACAGACCGGTCGTAAAGGTCAATTGCGCGGCCCTGTCGCCGACCTTGATCGAAAGCGAGTTGTTCGGACACGAGAAAGGGGCGTTTACGGGTGCCGCGGCTCGTAAGATCGGCAGATTCGAATTGGCCGATAGGGCGACCATCTTTCTGGATGAAGTTGGTGAACTTCCAATCGAACTTCAGGTAAAATTACTTCGCGTAATACAGGAAGGTGAATTCGAGCGGCTTGGCAGTACCAAAACCTTAAAGGTAGATGTTCGTATCATAGCCGCTACCAACCGGGACCTCGAAAAAGAGGTAAAAAAAGGCAACTTCCGGGAAGATCTCTTGTTCCGTTTGAATGTTTTCCCTATAAGTGTACCGCCGCTTCGTGAACGAAAAGACGATATCCCCGCGCTGACTGAGTTTTTTGCTCAACGATTTTCGAAGAAGCTCGGTAAGAATATTCGATCCGTCTCACCGTCCACGATCCGGACGCTGTGTGCCCACACCTGGCCTGGAAACATTCGCGAACTGGCAAACGTGATCGAGCGGTCGGTGATCTATACGCAAAGCGAAAATCTTCAGATCTCAGAAAGCTTTGGCCCTGCTAAGGCCGAGGAAACTAGTTTGCCCTCGGTCAAGACCCTCGAAGAGATCGAGCGAAGTTATATTACTCAAATTCTCAACGAATCAGGCTGGAGGGTCGGAGGGACGAACGGAGCCGCACATGTTCTCGGATTGAATCCGAGCACGCTGAGGACCCGAATGTTGAAGCTTGGGATCACCAGACATCAGCGAGCCGACGAAATCCAGACGCGCTCCTAGCCTTAGCCGAAATATGACAGGCCGCCTGCTTTGGTCCGCCCCTTTTCATTGTGGTATGTCGTGGGGAACGCGGTATTTCACGGATTTTTCTTGGTGAATCAGATGCCTGGAACCAGATCGACATCCGTAACCCCTTGTATCGGAATAACTTGAGAGTGCAGCCTGATCCACGTTGTGTTTGGCACATTGGTTGCACAGGATAACACCGAGCAAATGCTGAACGACCGATTCAAACGAACGATCTCTTATTTGAGAATCTCCGTAACCGAGCGGTGCAACTTCCGCTGTGTTTACTGTATGCCCGCAGAGGGCATCGAGCTGGCGCCACGCGACGAACTGCTTTCATTTGAGGAGATAGTCCGCATTGTGCGCGTCGCCGCGAAGCTCGGACTTTCCAAGGTGCGTCTGACGGGCGGCGAACCGACCATCCGGCACGACCTGCCCAAACTCGTCGCAATGATCAACGAGATCGACGGCATCAGCGAGATCGCGATGACGACGAACGGATCGCGCCTGGCCGAACTTGCGAAGCCGCTAAAGGAAGCCGGTTTAAGCCGGATAAATATTTCGCTCGATACGCTTCGTCCCGAACGCAACCGCGAACTGACGCGGCGCGACCTGCTGCCTGCGGTCTTAAACGGTATTGACGAGGCGTTTGACGCAGGTTTTACATCACTGAAATTTAACGCCGTTGTATTGCGCGGCATCAATGAGGATGAGGTTTGCGATCTGGCAGCGTTCGCCCACGAACGAGGATCGCAAATGCGGTTTATAGAATATATGCCGATGGGCGCGACTCGCGGCGACGAACGGAACCGGACAGTCACGATGAGCGAGATCCTCAAATGCCTTAGAGAGCGATACGATCTTGTGCCTGAAGTCAATAACTTAAGTGACCCGGCACGCGGATGGGTTTGTCGGCGCAGCGGAACTCGGATCGGATTCATAACTTCAATGAGCGAGCATTTCTGCGACACATGCAACCGGATGCGGCTGACGGCGGAAGGCGGTTTGCGCCCATGCCTGCACCAGGATGCCGAGGTTGATGTAAAAGCGGTTCTTCGCGGCGGTGGCGATGATGGCGAGATCGAAGACGCCTTTCGACAGGCGGCCGGTCTAAAATGGGCCGGACATCAAATGAACGCTTTTGTGCCTATCTATAGCAGCAAGGAGATGCTGCGGATTGGCGGGTAGGACACTATGAGTTCGGATCGGGACACTATTTATGTAAAAGTTTTGTTCTTCGGTGCCGCGCGCGACGCAGCCGGAGCGGAAGAAGTCGTCATTGCTACCGACTTCCCTGCCAGCGTTGTAACTGTGAAAGAAGCTGTTTTCTCCAAATTCGACAGGGTTTCGCTTTTCGCAAAAAGCCTAATGATCGCCGTGAACCGCGAATATGCGACCGACTCAACACTGATCAACGATATGGATGAGGTCGCATTCCTGCCGCCGGTTTCGGGCGGTTAATTTTAATGGCCGACGCTGAACAAAAACAGGCAGCAAGCACGGACTTTTTCGAGCTAACCTCGGAACGTCTCGATATCGGTACGATCGCTCGACGCATTGTCCCGCCGGAATGTGGAGCTACGGTGACCCTTGACGGTTACGTCCGCCAATGGACGAGCGGCAAAGAGACGCTCTATTTAGAGTACGAAGCCTACGAAGCCATGGCATTGCCCGAAATGAAAAAGCTCTCGGCACAAGCACATCAGCAGTTTGAGATTTCACACATCGGCATCGTACACCGTCTGGGAAGGCTTGAGATCGGCGAAACAAGCGTCGTTATCGCCGTCGCGGCACCGCACCGCAAAGCCGCCTTTGCAGCCTGCGAATGGCTTATAAAAGAGTTGAAACGAACTGTGCCGATCTGGAAAAAAGAATTCTATGCCGACGGGTCCGCCTGGGCCGAAGGCGAAAACCCAATTCCTGTCACGCGAGATCAGCCTTGAGTGCCCATCATAACGTCGCCCCACCGAAAGGTTCCCTACTGATCGTCGAGCACCGGTTGCCAGGTCTTATCCGGATTGAAGAGATCGATACCCTTGGCGATTTCCAGAGTATTGACGCCAAAATCTTTCTCATAGACCACGCCGTCATGGCTGACCATAAAGGTTTTAACACCTGTGACCTGATACTGTGACGGAAAGGCGATAAGAGCGAATCCACCGATCATGTGCCCCTTGACCACAAAATCAAGCTGGCCAAGCGGAGCGGCAGGTCCCTGGCCCTTCAGCACCCGGAAATAGTAGCCATGATAGGGCGCCGTTTTGTCGCTGTAGCCCATTTCGATAGCCTTTGCGGTATTCTCGCCCGCAGGCCCTCCGGGTGTACCATCGGCGTTGCGCCAAGCCAGGCCGTCCTGTTTTCCGGGTGTACTTATCACCTTCTGAGCGTATTGATTGACTGCGGCCCCGTCACGTTTCTGTGAGGCATATTCATGCTGAGCCTCTACAAAGCCGCGGCACATTTCGATAGCGCTGAATTCGTTCCGCCCGATTCGCCGGTACAGTAGTTCTTGTCGCCCGGCCGCCACATCAAAGGACCACGTCGTTCCCTTTTTCACGATCGGAAGCGGAAATGGAAAATCGTCTTCTCCGACTGAGAGCAGCACCAGACGCGGATTCTTTTTATCCGGCACAAGCGACTTTTTGATGCGTGCGTGTTTCGCGAAGTCTGCCGCAGTCTGCCGATCCTGAACTGGCTCTCCGGTGTTGATGATGTCGAAGCTGTTTGGACCGAGTATTTCTTTGAACGCTGCCTGATCGAATTTTTCGCTGGCCGCGATGATAGCCTCGGCGGCCTCTGTCGGTGACGCAAACAACTTGGGCCCGGCTGATCCCGTTGTCTGCCCGACGACTAATAACGCGGACCCCGTCAATACGATCAAAACCAGGATCATCGCGTTGAATTTACATAAACGAGTTGAGTTCTTTTTAGTATTTATATTCATGGCTACCTCCGTCTGCCTCCACCGCCGCCGCGTGACATACCGCCGCCGCGTGACATACCGCCGCTGCGTGAACTGCTGCCCATGCTGGACATTCCACGACTGCTGCTCGATCGTGCGCTGTTTCCGCTCCAGCCGCCTGAACCGCCGCCAAAACCGCGATTGCTGCTGGAACTGGGCATGCTGCGATTTCCCATGCGATCCGAACTGCCACCACGATTCCCGCCTGTTGAGCTCCGGTCGCTAAGGCCGCCGCTGCGATTACCGCCTGTGATGCTCCGGTCACTGATTCCTGCTCCACGGTTCCCGGCACCCGGAGCGTTGCCGCGGTTACTTACGCCTGCACCGGTATTTCCGCGGTCGCGGGTACTTGCCAGATTCCCGCCCTGATTGCCAACTTGGCGTTGAGCGTTGCTCTGACGATTTGCCAACGAATCGCCGCGAGCAGCCCCGCCGTATTTAGTTGCCGTTCCCCGGTCCCCGTATGGGGCACCACCGCGGTGCGACGGGTTGTGCTGCCACTTACCGCCTTGACTGGGACGATTTCCGCCGTTTATGTTGTTGCGGTTTCCGCCATTAATGTTATTTCGATTTCCACCGTTGATGTTAGTGTTGCGGTTGAAGTTATTGTTCACATTGATGTCGATATCGTTGTTTCCCCAACCTGCGTTCCAACCCCAGCCGCCATTGCCCCAGGCGGCTCCGATCGCCACTCCGACGCCAAAACCGATGGCCCCGGCCGCGATTGCCGCTCCGGTGCCGTAATACGGCGGATAGTAGATGGGCGGATACGGATAACCAATCGAACCGTAAACGTACATCGGATTGTAGGAGGGTACATAAACGACCTGAGGGTTCGCTTGTTGAATAACGATCACCTCTTTGGTCTCGATAACTTTGGTCTCGACCTTTTGCTGTTCGTTCGATGCCAAGGCTCCCTTTTCCTTGGCCTTGGCCCGCATTCTCTGTACAGCTTCCATAACATCGGGCTGCTGCGCCAGAAAGGCGTTGCCAAGATCGGTGGTCCACTGGACGTCTTCTGCCAACCACTTCACCACCTCGGGCAGAGGTGCCATTGCCTGGATGCTGGCGTCCCACGGTTGTTTTGCGACCTTCTCGGCCAGCTTTTTCTGATCCTTTGCAAGGTCCTTGTTCTTCTCGAGCCACTGATGCAGTTGGATCACTTCAAGCGGATACGTCGAGGCTACAAGGGTCTGGCTTAGCAGCGGATCCGGATAGAGAGCGATCGGCGCGACAAGAGCATCGAGCTGCTCGGCCGGGATCTTCTCAGCAGTCGTTTCCGGCACACCCGCCTGTTGGGGTGTTTGGGCCATTAAAAGCGCATTGCCCGGCAACAACAGCGCGGCACAAATTATCGCGGCTCCTGAGCCTTTGGCTGCCCGTAATAAAAACCTCTCATTGGGGACTTTTCGTTTCATAATTAAACCTCCACTTTCTTCACCTTTTCTGTTTGGATCTTTCTGCGATCCTTAGTTACTACAATTCCATTTCAAATTCTGGTTTCCTTCGTTCAATTCAACATACGCACAACATGTGATCTTTTAGTCTCAAATGACGACCTTTAACAACATGTCAACGAGAGCCTCCGGTGAGAAAATAAAAAACGCCAATGGCAGAAGCGGTGCGGCCGTCACGGCCGCAAGCCAAATAACAGCCCGAAATCCGAAGGGTGCTATCCACATTTCGCGAATCATTTGAAAACTATGTCCAAGGTCGGCAAGCGACTGAATGTCGGTCGTACCGAGCAGCTCCTCGCCCTTTGGATTGATCTTCTCTATCCATCGTTTTCCAAAATCCCTTGTGTACTCTGTCGCCAATGCCCCATACTCACTCAATCCCTTCCGCTTAGCGGCGACCAACGAAGGAATGAAAACGGTCAGTGGTGCAAGGACAAGTCCAACGAAAAAAACAATATAGCCGATGGCCTGCATCCTGAACTCCATTAAGTGTTGTCCATTATGGAGTACAAGGTTTGCAATCAATCCGGAAAGCATTGCTCCCTGCGTGAGAAGAACAAATCCAAATGAATACGTCGCTCTGGTCAAAAAGCCGATCCCGGCCGCACGGTCCGGGTGCGTCGGCATCAAGTCCATTTTAAGCCGCGAAACCCGCCACAAGAACCAAAGCCAGATCAAAAATCGGGCATACCACCGGCCAATGATGAATTGAAATATCGGAACGCTCACAAACGCTAACCAGTAGCCGGCAAGTGTAAGATTTAGATTCGTTCCATCTGGATCTGCAAACCAGCCAGATGTACCGAAGACCATTTGGCTTCGCCAACTCCAAACGCCCACCGTGCAAACTAACACGGCAATGCCGATCTCAAGCCAGATCGAATCACGAATGCGGTGGGCCCGATCTATCGCCGCCTGAAACTTTGGTATCTCTTCTCCCGTTAAAATACTCCGCCGAAGGAAGTTTTGAATTCTGGATTCCATTCGTCGATGAGCAAACACTTCCCCGTAGAGGAGAAATGGCAGCCCGGCCAGAAAGCGTGCCTGAACTGCTGCGTCCTGAAAAAAGGGGATCCCGACATCGCCTTTGAACGCGGTTCCGTTGATCACGGACAATATCAATAACGGCAGCCATGTTACGGCCATTACGAGGAGGATGCGTCGGGAAACCATTTCCAGGTCAATTCCTGACAAACCGATCTTAAGCCAAAAGCGATGCAACAGTCCGCCGCGGAACAGCGAGAATTCCGGCAATTGCACAACCGGCTCAGTCTGGCTCGATTCCATCATTCCTCCGGCTGGATCTCAGCGGCGGGAACCTGACGTTTCACCCAGGAAAGATACGGGATGGAAACAATCGCGTTCACGACCAGATATAAGAGTATTGACGCCAAAACAAGCTTCTCATTCGGAAAGTTAATCGACGCAATTCCAATAGCAATTCCCGGATGACGTGAAGCGGTTGAGATCGCGAGTGCAACGCGGTTCTCCGGGACCGGGCCGCCTAAAAAGTGGCCGATCGCGAGGCCCGCGATCGCGAACAGCGCGAATGCAATGCCCGTCCCGTTTCCGATCAGCGTCCAGATCGCAGGGGCAGTAGAAATTAAGATCGCAAGAAGGCTGGCCAATAGTCCGATACCAGCGACCTTCGAAATAATAGGGGAAACGCGTTCGGCCAGCGCGGGTACAAAATGATGAGCAAGTAAACCCAAAGCAGTCGGGATCAGTATGCCGATTGCGACAGTTGACGCGACCGAGGACGCCGTCATCTGTAACGGCAGGTTGAAGACCCGCTCGAGTATTTCCATCGACACGGGCACCGTAATGATGGAGAGTATTCCCGCAGCAATGAGCAACCCGACCGAGTATGATACGGTGCCGCCGGATTTCATCAATTTTGACGGCAGCAAAGGCGGGATGGGTGAAACCGCCATCGCCACCAAAGCGATCTTCACGGGCGGGCTAAAATCAAAGAGCAGGATGAGGCCGACCGCGAATAGCGGCATGAGGATGTTGATCGCCAGAACCGCGCGAACCAGTTCCCCCGGCCGGCGAAACAGATATGTTGCATCCTGCCAACTTGCCCGAGCTCCGATCGCGAAGACGAGCAGTAATACGCTCACCATCAGCACGATCGGAATTAATGTTTGTAACGTCATAAAAAGGTCACCTGCCGATTCCGTCTAATAGATCCACATCGCCCGAGTAATTTTCAATACCTAACTTCAGAACTGTCGCCCTATGCGAATGTCACGCCCGCTTGAACGCGATGTTGTCCACAAGTACGTTTTTCGGGTTGGTCGGGACGAGGTCCGGATTCTCGATGTCGAGCGTCTCGAATGAGATCTTTTCGGACCAAACACGTCTCAGGAACTCTTTATTAAACTCCACGCTTATCAGTTCACCGGGGCAGCGGCGATAGCCAAAGCCGAAGGGCGAGTAGCCGGCGGTGTCTGCGACCGGATGAGCAACACCATCGACGACGGGATAGTCGGCTCCGAACGGCGAGTTGGTTATCGTCACATCGCGGCCGTCTTTGACCTTAAACTCTGAATGTCCGAACGGGCACCTTGCCAGCCCGGCGGCCTTAGCACGGGTTTCGCCGTCGTCGGAAGACAGAGCTACCGAGTTATAACGGTCCGGGTCGAACTCCGTCGGACTCTCCCAGTGAATCGGACTCATACTTGCTGGTCCGTGGGGCGTAACAACGGCGCTGAAGATATCTTCATTGAGGTCACGGCGCACATTCATCGGCACGGAGCCGCTGCCGTCATTCGCATTGATCACCCGGTACAATTCCATTATGAGCCGCTCAAGCGGGGTGAATGCGTTGCCATCGGATGCATCGGGGTCCGACAGCGACATCGTCTTTTCAAAGGCTGCCCGGATAGGGCCGTTTTCCGCTGTCGGCTGCAATCGCTTGCCAATGTTATAAATGACGTTGCCCCACTGGCTCAGTGCGACAAAGTTGTGGAAGCATTCAAAAATAATATCCATTTGCCGGAAATTTTCGCCCAACTCCCCGTTCTTTAACCAGTAATGGACCCAGGTCGTTTCGGGATCGCGTACTTTACCGTCCTTGTACATCTGAACTCTTACGTCAAGCCACTCCTTAAGGGTCCCGCGTGTTTCCCGGCCTTTCATGTAAGCATCGCGAACGTGGGGCAGGGTGGGAAAATTGAAACCAAGTACGATGTTAAAGCTGCGACTGAATTCCTTGACCGCTTCCGGGATCTCGCTGCCGGTCGCACCGACGTGCAGATCCCAGTAGAGATCGTAGTAATTGTCAAAATAATGCTTCATCATCGGCGTGCCGTCATTGACAGTGTCGAGGAAGCGGTCATAAAAAGTGTTGATCTTTGCTCGATACTTTGGGAATAGGTCGGGCGTAACCGCCGACTGGTAGATGCGGCTTCGCTCGTTGTTCGGCCCGCGGTTCTGGTAGCCCTGGATAAAGACCGATACGCCCTCGTTCTCGAAATCTAGTTTCCAGTTTTCATAAAACAGGCCCCACATATTCTTCGAAGCGGCACCCTCTTTGGACATTTCAACGCCGATCATTGGCAGCAGCGGTGCTTCGCCCATGTACATCGCCATGTTAAGAAACGGCACCACAGCGTTCTCAACATACTCATGATCGAAATCAGGCGGCATAAGCGGCCCCAGGTTTGTATTATTTTTCTTTGACATTTTCAGACTCCTGATAGATCGAAGCGGGTTGCCTAGCCCTTCTCGTCACCGAAGATTCCTGAAAAGAACTGGGCAAACGGACACCGTGCCGCTTCAGGTTCGGCCTCACCATCAACGGTGGCCCCGTGAAAGTGATGCGGGTCAAAGTCCATTCCGAAGGCGATAGTCGCGTCCATAGGTGCGAGCGGGTCGTTCGGCGTCACCGACTCCGATTGATCCGCGTTCGATTCATTTACGGTAAACATCATTCTCTCCTTTTTCAGTGGATCCCGGCTGACCGGGACCCCGTCGCTTTTTATCGTGAGCAAGGGCCGCGCCTACCCGTTCGGGACAATAACAGCACGCCCTTGAATCTTGCCGTTTTGGAGCAGATCATATGCCTCGGCCGCCTTTTCGATCGGGAAATGTTCGACCAGCATTTTGATCTTGCCGGCCTGTGCCAGGCTGACCACTTCCATCAACTCAGGAATGTAACCCCAATAGGGTGCGGCGACCGAACATTCCCTCGCCGGCCCGTGGAAGTTCACGGGAACCGATCCACTGCCGAGACCGACAACGGTCAAGTGGCCAAGTACGCGGGCCAGCTTGCCCGCCATCGCGAGCGTCGGGTTGACGCCGACCATGTCGAGTACGAGCTCGGCTCCAAGTCCGCGCGTCATATCCTTGATGCGGGTGACTGCATCGTCGCCGGAAATCAGCACCTCGTCGGCTCCCATGTCCTTGGCGATCTTTAACTTGTCTTCCGCGGTGTCCACGGCGACGATGGTTGTCGCTCCGGCCAGCACACGCAGGACCTGGATGGCCATCTGGCCGAGCCCGCCCGCTCCGATAACTACGGCGGTGGAACCGGCACCGAGCAGATGCACCGAGCGTTTTATGGCGTGATAGCTCGTGAGCGCCGCATCGCTGAGCGGGGCGGCTATGCGCGGATCGAGGTCTCCGAGCGGGATCAGAAACCGGGTTGACGGTACACAAAAGTAATTAGCCATGCCGCCGCTTACTCCCAAACCACCGGCTTTGATGTCGCCCGGATTCTGACAATAATTTTCGCGGCCTACGCGACAGTTCGGGCAAAGCCCGCAGCCCCACGGGCCATAAACGAGAACCGGATCGCCCGGGACGAACCCGGTCGCTCCAGGGCCCATCTTCTCGACCCAACCTGCGTTCTCATGCCCCAATGTGAACGGAAGCTTGTGCGGGAAGTGGTCAGCGGACGCATGCATAATGTGGAGGTCCGAGGCACAGGCTCCTGCTCCCCCGACCTTGATCAAAACCTCTCCCGGGCCAGGCTCCGGGATCGGTATCTCGCGGAGTTCCGCCGGTTTCTCACACTCCACCATTTGAAACGCTTGCATACTACTCATTTGTTGTCTCCTGTTTAATTCTTCGTTAGTCTTTTATTCCGTCACAGTCGATCTCAAGGTGCTGAGGGCCGCGGAAGACGCTGCTCGTGCGGTACGGCGGCGGGTCAACCACGAGCCGCGGATTCTCGACACGCGCCAAGAATGTTTCGATCGCGATGTTCACCTCAAGGCGAGCCAGCGGACCGCCAAAACATGTATGAATGCCGCTGCCCCAGCCCATATGTTCGTTGTTCCGGCGTGCCGGGTCGTATGTATTCGGGTCCGGGAATTTCTTCGGATCGCGGTTCGCAGCACCGTACATGAGATGGACGGGTGATCCCTTTGGAATGGTTACTCCGGCGATCTCGATGTCGTCGGTCGCGGACCGGCTGGGGAAGAACTGCACGGCGGCCTGCATTCGCAAGCTTTCCTCGACCGCGCCGGGAATGAGTTCCGGCCGTTTTTGGAGGAGTTCGATGCACCCCGGCGTCCGCAGCGCGCACATCACCGTGTTTGCGATCGTGTTTACCGTAGAGTCGTGCCCGGCGATAAGCAGTAGATTCGCATTGAGCGAAGCCTCTCTCACCGACATGGGGCCGTCCGGGCCGTCCTCGTTTATTAGCTGCGAGAACATGCAATCGGCGGGTTCCTCAACATACTTCTGGATCAGCCCGGCGGTGTACTGCATAAACGATCCCATCGCCGCCACTCCCTTCTCCTTGAGCATTTTCTCCTCTTCCGTTGGTTCGCCCGCCGTCACGGTGAGCACGCCGGCCATGGCGTCGTGGATCCAGTGATGAAACTTAGCTTCGTCATCGAGCGGCACGCCCAATAGTTTGCAGATCACTGCCACTGGCACCGGATAGGCATAATCTTCGACAACGTCAAACCTCAGCTTGCCACTGGCCTTGACCTTGTTTAGTGAGTCGGTGCAAAGGTCCTGAATGACGGGCCCAAATGCTGGAATAACGTCCGGCGAGAACGGCGGCCCGAAGTGGCGCATCGCCTGACGGCGCATTTTGTCGTGCTCCGGCGGGTCGGCGTTGATCATTGTCCCGTGCTCGCCGTACGCCGACACGTCCTCGGTCGCGCCGCCGCTGGCCCGGGCCTTTAGGCGACGGGTGTCGGAACTTATCCGTGGGTCATGGGCGAGCTCCAATAATTCCTGGTAGCCGGTAACGACATAAACGCCGTCACCCACATGTACTACCGGAGTTTTTCTAAGCTCGTCAAAAAATGGGTATGGATTGGGGCGATTTTCGAATGCCATGGCTCCCGCCCAGGCTTCTTCTGGTGTCATAATATCTCCTATCGTTTATCTCAATATCCGCGTTCGAGCGGTTCCGTTTTCTGTTCTGCGTCCAGTGTCGGCGATTTAGGTGAACTCCGCTCCGCGTGATGTCGGGTCATTGCCCGTCAATACGACCGTAGGCAAAGCCGTCGCCGCGCGTGGATCCCCGAATTCGGGCGAAATGACCTTCCATTCCTCAGGCCTGTCGGTTCCTGGCTCGGGCGGGGGAAAGGGTGCAGATTTGTTGATCAGCCGTTCGTAAAACTCCAGCCATTTGCCGTGATTGAACGTGACCGCACCAACGATGCGCCCGTTCTTGCCAAAGGCGGCGGCGAAGCGGCGCTCCTTGAGCGATCCCTGAGTAATGATCATCTCGTCGCCAAAGGACGGAAGGCCGACGCCTCTGATGTTGACGCCGAATTGGCCTGACCAATAGCGTGGCAGCGGCAGGTACGGCAGGCGATCGGCCTCGAGTCTGACCATGTTGCGTCCGGCCATCTGGGCGCCCACGACCGCGTTCTCCCAATGCTCGATCGAGATAAACTGGTACCCATACAAAACCTGCGGCAAACGAGCGACGTCGCCCGCGACAAAGATGCTGTCGGTCACCACCCCGTTGACGTCAAAGGCACGGCAGCCGGCATCGCAGCCGACGCCCCAAAATCCGGTGGCGAGTCCGGCTCCCTCGAGCCATTCCACATTGCGGATCGACCCCAGCGAGGCCACTACGACATCGACATCAAGTACGGTCCCGTCAGAGAGCTTTGCCTGACGTACATGTCCCGTGTCGTCACCTATCAATTGTTCGACGGCGACTCCGGTGCGGAGATCGACCCCGGCATCGAGCTGCATTTCCTTGGCGACGTTGGCGAGTACACCGCCAAGAGGCCCAATAAGCGGTGCGGGGGCACGCTCGGCGACGGTTACGTCCAGGCCGAGTTCGCGACAGACCGACGCCATCTCGGAACCAATAAATCCCGCTCCGACGATCAGGACACGCCGTGGTTTTGCGGCCAATGCCGCCTGCAAACGGCCCGCATCGTCGCTGGTTCTGACGGTGAACAGGCCGTCCAACTTGGCCTCCTCCTTATTGAACCATTGCCGTGAGCGGACGCCGGTTGCGATCAGCAAACGGTCATACGGCACCTCGTCGCCATTGGCCAGGTGAACCGTCTTGGTTTTGCGGTCAAGTTTGGTGGCTGCGACGCCTAGTCGCCAATCGGCATCGACGGGGCGAAGGCGCGGCAGCTTTGTGTTTTCGGCAGGAACCCAGCCCTTGAGGATCTGCTTCGAGAGCGGCGGGCGATCGTACGGTTCGTGAACTTCATCACCGATGATGGTCAACGAGCCGTTAAAGCCCTCGTCGCGTATAGCTTCCGCGGCCCGCAGCCCGGCCAGCGAAGCGCCGACGATGACGATCCGGCCCGAGGCCTTAAAAGACGATTTAATTTCTTCTGCGAGGTTTTCTAAACTCACGATTTTTTCTCCTCCTGTGCCTGTGCTCGATCTTCATAGTCCACTATGATCGCCTGAACCGGGCAGGACGCCGCGGCTCTCAGGATCTGCTGCCGCCGAGAGTCGTCGGGGTTAGGGTTGTACATAACCGCCTCCTCGCCGCTCAATTTAAGGTCGTCCGGTGCAAGCGGAATGCACTGGGCGTATCCAAGACATCTATTCAAGTCAAATACTATTTTCATGATTTTCACTCCTTCTGCGTATTTCTCATCGTTTCGATAAATCAATCCGAAAACGAGGTTGTCATCGAGGATCGTGCTTCACCCAACCGGCACTCTGCGTATAATTCACGACGATAAAACGGGCCGTCCAAACAAATAATCTGTAACTTCTGCCAGAGTCCGCGAACTTTTTTTTCTTCAACCGCAAACCGTCGCGAGGCTGCAACGCAGCCCGCGTTGCTCATCATCGAAACAGATAACGAAATCCCGCCTCGAACTTAAAGCTCTCTCGCTTGGTGCCGCCGACGTGAACTGTCGGGATCCAAAACACGATAACGTTCTTGGTGAGGACCTTGCCCATATGAACGGCCGCTTGCCATGTCGAACGATTGTTGTTCTCGAAATCGACAATCACCTCAAGCTGCGGGTTTGCATAAAATCCTTTCAGTGAGCCGGAAAGGAATGACTTGAAAACGAGCGGCTTGATAGACAGTTCGTGGATATCGGCGCGATTCTCATTGCCGGCGAATGAAACGCGGTACTCGAGAGCGGTCGCGAACGCGAGTCCTTTGGCAAGCGGAATAAGTCCGGCAACAGTGGGTTTGAATGAATATTTGCCGGAACCGAGAGCTGAGGACGAAGCCGTCGGAAAGTCGAACCGCGGCACGACGCCGAGAATAAAACGTTTCGAGACCACCTTTACGAAAGTCATCGAGGTGACAATATCCCCGATGCCCGAGGCATTCGGCTGTCCGGGTATCTTGCTGTCAAAATGCAGCACCGGCAGATCGAAGCGAAATCCAACGGCCTTGCTGAAGGCATAGTCAACCCGTATGACCGGCACGCCGTGCATATATCCGCCCACGAAGTTCTGAAACTGATACTTCATCTCGATGCGGGTGATGAGATCAACGGGGCTTGAACCGTTGCTCGGCGTATCTGCCGGGGCCGCAGTCTGGGAATCCGGTGTCGGAGTAGGATTTGGACGGTAAACCAGATCGAGCTTTGGAGCTTTGAACGCGAAACTTTCTGACCCTGGCAAAAACCTCCCTGTCGTGAGTTTCGCACTTTCGGCTGACCGCTTCGCCTCGTCCGCTTTCGCTTCTTCAACCTTTGGACAGTCCTCGACTTTGTCTCCGCATTTCGTCTCGGTCTGCACTTGTGCGGCGGTTACCAACGCAGATACCAAAACGAGAGTTGCCGCTATCAGGTTTTGTCTATGTGTCATCTTCATCCCATTTCCCGGATATTGATCGCGCTATTTTGCCAACCTCACAGGATCAATCTAAATGTCTAAGCCGCCGGCTTTGGCGGATACGGCGGATAACGGAGTTCCCCGTCAACGCCTGTGCCTCGGTAAAGAATGCCGCGGGCGTTTGTGTAGGCACGAAATCCCCATTCACCGTGGTATTTGCCCATACCGGAATCGCCGACACCCCCGAACGGCAGCTCGGGCATTAGCGGCTGGATCGTGCAATCGTTGACCGCTGCGTCGCCGGATTCGGTCGCATCGAGAATACGTTCCGCCGCTTCCTTATCCTCTGCGAACACATAAAGGCCAAGGGGCTTCGGGCCGGCGTTCACCTGGTCTATGACTTCCTGTTCGCTGATCACCTGCAGCACGGGCAGGATCGGGCCGAAGATCTCCTCCTGCATCACCGGCGAATCCAGCGGCGTGTTAACAAGGATCGTCGGTGCGATGTATTTGTCCTCAACGTCGTGCTGTCCTCCGGCGTAAACATCACCGCTGTCGATCAATCCGACGAGACGTGCATGGTGACGCTCGTTTACGATCCGCGCGTAGTCGGGACTCTGACTCGCATCCTCGCCGTAGAATTCCGTAACCGTTTTTTTCAGCAGCGCGAGAAACTCATCCTTAACGTCCGCGAAGACAAGAACGTGATCGACGCCGGTGCATGTCTGGCCCGCGTTCATCCAGCGTCCGTGAGCGATCCGCCGCGCCGAAACCGCGAGGTTCGCCGACGAATGAACGATCGCCGGGCATTTGCCGCCAAGCTCAAGTATGACCGGAGTCAGATTTTTCGCTGCTGCGGTCATGACGATCTTGCCGACAGTCGCACCGCCGGTGAAAAAAATGTGGTCCCACTTCTGCTCTAGTAACGCAGTCGTTTCCGGCACGGCACCGAGCACGACCGAGAAGGCTTCGGGGTCCATGTACTTCGGCACAAGTTCAGCCAGCAGATCTGCCGATGCAGGAGTGAGTTCCGATGGTTTGATCACCGCTGCATTACCCGCAGCGACCGCAGCGATCAAAGGAGATAACGTCAAGAGGAATGGATAATTCCACGCACCGATGATCAGGCCGACACCGAGTGGGTCGAACCTCACGCGCACTTCGCTTTGCTGGACGATCGGCGGCGTCGGGATCTCAAGCGGCGTCATCCACTTTCGAAAGCTTTCGCGCGCGTGATCGGCTTCTTTCGCGATGCCGGTTACGTCAACAAGCTCTGCTTCGATCCAGTTGCGCCGCAGGTCGGTCCACAAGGCAGCACGCATTTTGTTGCCGTTCTCGGTAATCATCGTCGAAAGAGCCTTCAACTGCTCCTCTCGCCATTCCGGCGAACGCGTCGCGCCGGACATAAAGTAGGCCCGGTGCCGAGCGACAACGCTCCCGTAATTCGGCATAGATACTTGTTCTGCTTGCATAAATAGCTCCTCTCAGAATTGATGTTCTTGCCTCGGATCCCTTGTGACTCCGAGGGAGTGATTCTGCCTGCCGCCTACTGCCCTCTGGTTACTGGCAAAGATATGCTCCGTCAACCGGATAGTACGATCCGGTAATAAAGCTGGACTTCTCGCTGCTGAGGAACACAACTAGTTCCGCAACCTCATTCGGAGTGCCGAGACGTCCGATCGGGTGTTTGGCAACACGCTCCGCGCTTTTAGCTTCATCGTCCGCGTTCAGGAGCGGGGTTGCGATGTAAGCGGGACCGACAGCGTTCACGCGTACGCCGCGTGCGGAGTACTCGACGGCTCCTACCTTCGTCAATCCGACCACACCGTGCTTTGAGGCCACATATCCTGAGATATTCGGAGCACATATCTGCGCGTGGATCGACGCCATGTTCACAACGGCTCCGCCGCCTGATTCCAACATTCGCGGTATCTGATATTTCATCGCGTAGAAAACGCCGGAAAGATTTATCCGAATTGCACGTTCCCAACCCTCAATGCTGGTCTCAGCTATCTCCTTGTATTCGCCGACGATGCCGGCATTGTTACAGGAAGCGTGCAGGGCGCCGAATTTATCCATCGTCGCCTTGACGAGGGCCTCGTTATCCTCAGCGCTGCCGACGTCGGCTTTCACAAAGATCGAATCTGTCTTGTACTGATCGCTGATCATCTGCACGGTCTCGTTACCGCCCTTCTCGCTGATATCGGAAACCACGACGTTTGCTCCCTCGCGTGCATACATAAGAGCGATGGCCCGGCCGATCCCCGAACCGGCTCCGGTTACAATGGCTGTTTTGTTCTCTAAAAGCATTTATGCTTTTTCTCCTGCTGTTTCTCAGATCTTTACTTTCCGTTCTAAAAGATCAGATAAGCGACTCTGATTCCTACCAATCCGTTCCTGGACGAAGCGGTCTCCGTCGTCTTCGTATTTTCGTAGCTCGCGGTTACACGGATTCCCCCGAATCTTCCGCTGACCGCAAATCTGGGCCGAAAGCCGTTTATCCCATTGTTCTGGCGAATGCCATTGATGGATGTTTCGCCGCCGTAATCGTAATTAGTTCCGGCTGCTACCCAAAATCGCTTTCCCACGTCGTGGCTGAAGTGGGCCGAGAGCGTGGTTAGGGGCTTTTGCGAAAGCTTCTTGTTGACCTGAAATTGATTGTTGTTCGTAAAGAATTTGGTCGAGGCGTAGAATTCGATCCAGGCCTTGCCTTTATTTTTGGGAATGTTCAGATTGACAAGCGGCGTAAATGCCCAGCGGTTGGCCCCGGTGTTAACGGGCGAATTGCGGTTGTACTTTCCGAGCGGGACATTGACGGTCATGTGAAGGCTAACGATCGTGCGCGGCACATACTTGGAAAGCTCCTCTTTCTTTAGAGCCGGAAGCCCGCGAAGATTGGCATGAAAGGCAATTCCCGGGTCGCTGAATCCTGAGGTTTCCAGCGTTCCGTTTGCGACCCTAACGCGGGTGTATGGCGCCACCAGCGATATGCCGGCGTATTTCTTTCTCCAGGGAAACGAATAAAGTATGTATGGCACCGTAACCCTGCTGACCGCAAGGTCGTTTGGCAGGGGCAGGTCGGCGGAGGCCGCGCTCTGAGATCTCGTGAACATAACTTCGGTGTATCCCGAATACTGGTCCACGGGCGTGTTCAGGTACTCACGAGCTCCCTGAGCATTGGCAGTCATGGGAAAGGCGGCGGCGAAGCCGACGACGAAGCACACAAAGATGCGGAACAAGATCGGCACCCTTGCGAACCAGTGCCATATCGTTTTGTGGTCTCTATCCATGATCGCTAGTCTCTTATCCATCTTGTAAATGCCGGTTAGTTGGGCGTTACGCCTTCGGCAAAGGCTTTATGCTAAAATCGTCCGCATGAATAACGATGAAGCAAAGAAACGAGTCGGGAGAATTCGTCTAAGCGGCCTTACCTGGAAAATGAACTCCGAATTGATCAAGCAAAAGATCGGCCGGGAAAACATTATCGATATCGTGCAGCCGCAGGACGACGGAAACGATCTCGATGCTCATGATATTGTTTTCGTTCATCCTGATTTTGACGAGATCAATGAGGGCGATCCAATCCCGATTTATTCATTCAATTTTGCAACCGACGAACTTCGCCGTGTCGCAGACGCGAAATGAGCCGCCCTTTTTTTGGCTCGTAGTCCAGTGATCCGCTTATTCAACGGTTACTTCGTTCTTGAAGATGCCGGTCCACTCGTAGCCGTTCGGGTTCCAGAAGATCTTGCCGTCCAGCGGCTGGCTGCGGCCAAGATAGTCGGTCGCCCGCGCCCAGATCTCGTACGAGCCGGGTTCGAGGTTTAACTCGATCTTCCACTCGTACCAGCTATACAGACTTTCAGGAACGTCGAATGAAGCGGGTGTCCAGCTTTTCCCCTTGTCCACCGAAACAAGTACCGTTTCGATCTCACACTTGCCGTCGTTATACGCGACGCCGCTGATATTGACCCGGCCTGATTTCAGCTTTGCTCCAGGCAGCGGATCGAGTATGTAACTCATCAGCTTGATGTCCCAGGTCGGCCTACTGTTCTCGAGCGTGAACTTGAAGTTTGAGCCCGGCTCTATGACTTGATACGGCACGCGATATTCGGTCGCGTGGTAGAAGTTTGGCGACTCGGCCGTCTCGAAGCGCAGACGTGTGACCCATTTGATCTGCATGGCGCCGAATATTCCCGGCGTCACCAGACGAACCGGCCCGCCGTGTATCCCCGGAATAGGTTCGCCGTTTAGCCGGAGGGCGATAATGCCCCGCTCCAGCACGTCTGCGATTGGAATACTGTGTTCAAGATCCGGCTTTTCCATTCCCATCGGCCCGTCGTGCCCTTCGGCAGTGATGTACTTGACCTGAGGATCGACCTGGACGTTATGCTTCGCGAGTATTGCTTTGATCGGCACGCCGGCAAACTTTACGTTGCCGACACCGCCCTGATTCCATGGCGTACCCTTGATGCCGCCGTATTCGTTTCGCCCGTTGCCCGAACACTGGAGGATCATCTCGTATTCGACCTGTTCCATTTCAAGAAGATCGGTGGCTTTAATGATTACTCGATAGGGGAAGATCAGCCCGCTCAGTTCGATCTCCCAGCCCTCCAATGACACGGGATCCATCGTCATCCCCTCATCAAGGTCCTGGATATTGCGGATGTACAGATACTCTTTGGGAGTAATGCGGTTCTCACCGAGCAACGAGACAGGCGTGGAAAGCACGAGCGGTACGGCGTTCATGACCTCCATCCGCGGATCGACACCGTCCATCCAATTCTCTCTTGCCTTCTTTTCCTGCTCGTCCAACACCTTCTGTATCGCTGCGTCGCTCATTCCTTCCCTCCTGAGTTTGGGTTCAATCGAGTAACAATATCTGCTTTTTTTGAGCCAATTTTTCTTGATTTCTCCGGGTTGTCGGAACGGCCCGCCCTGCAAGAAGCGACGATCCAACTGGTTTGGCGGCTCTCCCCAAACTGGGGAGAGCCTTTCTCACCGCTATTTCTTCAACAAATCGTCAAGCACGACCATGTCGCTGAATTTCAGCGTCATCTTGCCCGAGAAGTACATTGCTCCGAGAGTCTTGAGGTTCGGTATTTTGTACATTGGGTCAAGTTCTGACTTGCCATAAGTTGCGGATGCTCCGCCGCCGCCGTGAAACGTCCCATCCATGTGCCACGGTGCACCAATAAGACGAGCTAAAGAAGGCTTGCCATCGCCGCCCACGCCCGGAACCCACTTAAGTGTCGATGTTGGGAACGGGACCGTCGGCTGCTCTTTTCCGGTCGGCGGTGGAAGCGGCATCGTCATGTTGTATGGGTATGACAGATGCACCGGATCGTTCGCGGGCAACGGTGTTGAGAAGAGCTTGCCGCCGACATGCATTTTCGCCGAAGCGATTCGTTCGCCGCGTCGATCCAGCGTACAGGTGTAATCGTCTCCGATGCGTTCCATGCTGATCTTGCCGTATTTCTTCGGCCAGCCGCCTATCTCACGGCCGCCGACCATCGCCGAATCGTTGTCAACATAGATGAAAGGCACATAGAGAAATAGTTCGCCATTAAATAGACATGGGATCGTCTGAATGAACTCGTCATACGGGCCGAAGCTGCTGTCACGGTAATGCGCCCATATCTGCTTGACGGCAGAATATCCAGGCAGTTCGGGGATCGGCAGCGTAGTCAACTGTGCGGGTAGTACCGCTGTCGCGGCCTCGTTGGTCGTAAGGTGGTCAATGATGACGACATCAATGTCGCTCCAGTGCCACTCCGGGGCATTCTGATAAAGGTCGCCCATGGCAAAGGGAATGTTCTCAAGCGTAACTTTGCCCGGTTCTGCTTTCGCGATTGGTCCGGCACCGGGTATATCAAAAGTAGGATCAGGGATCCACTTGAATTCTTCCTCGGTGAAGCCTTCCGGCAGAGGGCTCGGATTTAGCGGAGCATCGACTTCGATGTACCAACGGGTGATAGTCCACTTGCCGCCGCGCTTTTCGAGTTCCGCGTTGTAGGTGCCTGAGGTCATTATTGCCAGCTTGTTGGCAGCGGGAACGCTCGATATGAAAAGGTAGGTACGCACCTTGGCGGTCGTATCGGTCTGTTCGGCGACGTGGACATTGCCCATTGTGTGGCGGCGAACGCCTTTTGCGTTGTGCTTACCCGGTTCAATGTAACGGGTTCTCACCAGCTCCTTGAAAGCCGGCATTCCTTTGATCAGAACGGTGCCGAGTTCCGGCGTCGAATTTTCAAAGACAACATCGTCCGAGAACAACTCAAACCAGTCATCCCATCTGCCTTCGTCGATAAGATACGAATACGCCGTCACATGGTTGATGATCGCCTGCTGATCGGCAATATACTGCGGGTCGGTATTGACGACCCCGGAATTGTCGGCCTTCGCTACATCGAGCGTGACCGGCCTTGGAACGCCTGCGTGAGGAACGAATGCTTCTTTTGCGGTTGCCATGATAATTTCTCCTATTAATTGATCTCTGTTCTTGCCCGGCATACGTTGTAAAAAGCCGATCCGGGCGACGGGCTCATCTAGCTTTTGCTGGTTACTTCTTTTGACAACCCAGGATTCCTTGTGCGGCCGTTCAGATCGTAAACGCACCGTGAAGACACGAATATCCTGATCTTCACACTTCGAAAATTGACGTTTAACCCAAACTTTTGCTCTGGTTTACTATAGAACCCGAATCGAACCTTGGAACCTGTTACTTTTGCCAGTCGGCCCTAAAAATCTGTTATCACCTCATTCCCTCCGACATGCGAAAGCAGTTTGAAATCTATTTCCGACGGATTGCTTACCACCGAGACGAGACCGAGGAGAATCGCAAAATTTCTCCCGTTCCGATGCTCTCTCCAGTTGCCTTCGTCCTCCCATTCCTCGACAAGGATAATCGTATTCTCAAGACCCGACTCCTCATAGAGCCGGTAAGTAATGCAGCCCTGTTCGCTGCGAATCCGCTCTGTTAGTGGCGTTATGGTTTGAAAGAACTCCTTGCGTCTTTCTGGCCTAATCGTGATCCTGGTCGTTGTGACCATCATCGGCTTGGCTCACTCGTTCTTAATAGACTTCCGTTCAAATCTCACTATCGATCGCGAAGGTAATTCATTTTCAATCTCTCTATCGTTAATTAGCTGTGAACTTGAGATCGATAATTGCAACAGACGTGCCAAAACCGGCAAATCGGAAAACGAGTTTGCAAATATTGAAATGAAAGGGCTTAGGCTTATCTACTTTGACGCAGGATGCGAACGGACAACACACAAGAATGCGGAATACCGCGCTTCGGGCGGTATTCCGCGATTGAAGATAACAGATCGAATCGATTGGCGGCCCGACCAGACGTCATGGAAGACACGATACCCTGCGAAGCAAGTTCGTTATCGGCTCAATCAACTCCAAGCAAAACGTCCATGGTCAATTGATCGAGCTTTTCGTACTTCAGCCCTTTTGACGCAATTGCTTTGCGGTCAAATTGTTGCGAAAGCAAATTTGACGAGCTTTTGGCGGAGAACTTTCTAAGCGCATCGGAGTTCGCTGCAGCAATTTCGTCGAGGATCGCCTTGATCCGGGCGTTCTCGTTCCACCGTTTTGCTTTGTCTTTTAGGACCAAATATGTCCGCATACAGCCGCGAGCAAAATCCTTGACACCGTCGTAATCCTCGGTGCGATACGCATGTGCGTCGAAGTGACGCGGCCCGGAATATCCAACATCCTCAAGAAACTTTACGAGCCAAAACGCTCCCTTGGGGTTCGCCGAACCGAAGCGAAGGTCCTGATCGTAACGTCCCGGCACCTGATCGTTAAGGTCGATGTGAAAAAGTTTTCCGGCTTCCCAGGCCTGAGCCACCGCGTGCATCATATTCAGCCCAGACATTGTTTCGTGCGCCACCTCAGGATTCACGCCGACCATGTTTTTGTTTTCAAGCGTCTCGATGAATGCGAGATAGGCTCCGGTCGTCGCAAAATAAATGTCCGCACGCGGCTCATTGGGCTTTGCCTCGAGTGCGAATTTGTAACCATAGCCTTGCGACTTGCTATATTCGCAAAGGTAATCCAGAGCCTCACGAAATCGCTTGATCGCATCAGGCACGCTGCGGCACGCATCAGTCTCGACGCCTTCGCGTCCGCCCCACAACACAAAAGTTTCGGCACCAAATTCGGCTCCGAGGTCCATCGCCTGCATCGTCTTTTGCACCGCATATGCCCGCACGCTTGAATCGTTTGCTGTAAACGCTCCGTCGCGAAATACCGGTTCGTAAAACAAATTAACGGTCGCCATCGGCACCTTGATATTGTTGTCTTCACATGCTTTACGAAATTTGCTGACGATCGCATCGCGTTCGCCAGGGGTCGCGTCTATCGGCACCAGATCGTTGTCGTGAAAATTTACGCCATACGCGCCGACCTCTGCCAATAATTTCACGGCATCGACGGGCTTTAGTGTTTCGCGTACTGCATCGCCGAACGGATCGCGTCCCCGATTGCCCACTGTCCAGAGACCGAACGTAAATTTATGTTCGGGTTTCGGTTCGTAATTGCTCATTGATCTGCTCCTGTAACTATGTTCATCGCCGGCCGAAGCGCCGGGTAAAGCAATTTGTAGGCCTCGTAGTTTCTATTCAAAATATCGTGCGAACGCTCGTCAGGCTCGGTGCGATCCGCAACCCTTATCGTTCCGCGACACGCTTCGTCCACAGAATTCCACGCTCCGGCACCGACGCCTGCAAGTATTGCAGCACCAAATGCCGCATCTTCATCAGCTTCAATAGTCTCGACCGCCTGTCCGTAAATATCTGCCTGTATCTGCCGCCACAATGACGACCGTGCTCCGCCGCCGCCAAGCCGGATGGTTTCGATCGGTAATTGTAGTTCGCGGAAAATTTCAAACGAATCTTTAAGGCTAAACGCCACGCCTTCCAAAACCGCCCTCGCAAGATGCGCTTTTGAATGGCTCGCCGTCAGCCCGACGAACGCAGCCCGTGCGTTCGGATCAAGATAGGGTGCTCGCTCGCCCATCAGATACGGAAGCCATATTGCGCCATCAGATCCCGCCGGGATCTTTGCAGCTTCTGCAATCAGTCCATCATAGCCTTCACCGCCGCCGAGCTCGTCACGAAACCATTGAAGGCTTAGGCCCGCCGCAAGCGTTACGCCGGTCATATGCCAGCGGTTCGGTATAGCGTGACACATGGAATTAATGCGCCCGTTCAGATCAATCGTCGGTTTGTCGGTCACGACAAAAACCACGCCTGATGTACCGATGGTCGAGCTCACCATTCCGGGCGAAACGATTCCCATTCCGATCGCACCTGCGGCGTTGTCACCCGCACCGGCCACGACCACGGTTCCTTTCGGCAATCCGGTTGCGTCGGCCCCAGCCTTTGAAACTTTTCCGGTGACCTCGATAGATTCAAAAACTCTCGGAAGTAAATCACTATCGATGCCGAATTGATCGAGCATCTCGCCCGACCATTCGCGCCTTCTTACGTCAAAGAGCAACGTGCCCGAAGCATCCGTAACGTCACTCGCCTTGTCACCGGTAAGCCGTAGGCGAATATAATCCTTTGGCAATAGAACACTCCGAACACGGTCCCATATCTCCGGCTCGTTCTCGCGAACCCATAGCAATTTGGGAAGCGTGAAACCGGTTACCGCCGGATTGGAAACAAGTTCGATAAGCCTCTGCGGAGCGACTTTCCCAGTGATCTCGGAGCACTGTTTTTCTGTTCGCTGATCGCACCACAGAAGAGCCGGGCGAAGCACATTATCAGCTTCATCAAGAAGGACCGAGCCGTGCATTTGGCCGGAAAAACTTACTGCTTCGATATCCTCTGCCCGAATGCCGTCAGCGGCGAGCACTTCACGGACCGCCGCACACGACGCGCGCCACCAATCGTCGGGCGATTGTTCCGCCCAACCAATTTGGGGTGATGCAAACGGTTCGTGCTCGGCGATAGCTGATGCCAACACCTTGCCGCCGATGTCGATCAAACACGCGCGCGAACCACCGGTTCCGATATCTATTCCGAGAAATGCCATTCAGGACGTTCGGCAACGCAGAAGAGTTGCCGTAAACATCACGGTATATTAACATCCCGGCGAATATGTGCGGGAGGCGAGATATGTTATTTGCCGGCAGCCCAACCGCCGTCGATCTCTAAAGCGGTTCCGGTGACAAAAGCGGCTTCGTCGCTGGCAAGATATAAAACGGCGGCTGCGATCTCTTCGGGGCGGCCCATACGCCCGATCGCCTGCGTGGAGGCCATATCTTCGTAAGCTTTCTTTGGATCCGGATATTCCTCAAGACGCCGCTTCACGAAATCCGTTTCCACGCGTCCTGGACAAACTGCGTTTGCGCGAATGCCGTCGAGCGCGTGGTCGAGAGCGATGCATTTTGTGAAACCGACAACAGCGAACTTAGTGGTGCAATAAGCAATGCGGTCGCGGATGGCGACGATGCCGCCGATGGAAGAAAGATTGATAATGACGCCGTACTTTCGTTCGATCATCTTCGGAATGAACGCCTTTGTCAGATCGAACATTCCGCGTACATTTACCGCGAACAGCTTTTCGAGATCGGCCGAATCGGTCGTGAGGATCGTGCCGACGTGACCAACCCCTGCATTATTGACCAAAATATCGAGATGGCCGTGCTCCGCGAACACAGTGTCAGCTGCACGTTGGCATTCATCACGCTCGGCGACATTTAATCCGAGGAATTTAGCCTTACCTCCGGCAGTGCTGATCTCCTCAACCACACGGCTTCCATTCGCTTCATCAAGATCAGCAACATACACGAAGGCTCCCGCTTTTGCCAGTGCCCCGGCGATCGCTTCGCCAATGCCGGAAGCGGCACCGGTTACCAACGCGATCTTGCCTGTTAGGTCGAACATAACTATGCGGAAACCGGATTTCTCAACACGCCAAGGCCTTCGATCTCGACCTCGCAGATGTCGCCATCCATTAGGAATACGGGCGGTTTCCGCGCGAATCCAACGCCGGGCGGCGTGCCGGTAGCAATGATGTCGCCCGGTTCCAGAGTGATGGAACGCGAAAGAAATTCAATGATCTCTGGAATGCCGAAAATTAGTTCGGCGGTAGTCGAATCCTGCATAGTTTCGCCGTTCAGGCGAAATTGAATTCGCAGATTGTGCGGATCGGCGATCTCATCTTTTGTAACCACATACTCGCCGAACGGAGCGAACGAATCGCACGATTTGCCGCGTTGCCATTGGCCGTCGGCGAACTGAAAATCGCGTGCCGAAACATCGTTGAAATTCGTATAGCCGAAGACATAGTCCATTGCCTCGGCTGCCGAAACATTTTTCGCCCGGCGGCCGATCACGACGGCAAGTTCCGCTTCGTAGTCAGTTTTAACACTACCGTTGGGTATCACGATCGGCTCACCGGGAGCAGCGACCGACGTGACGAATTTCGAAAAGATGATCGGTGATTTCGGAATTTCCATTCCACTTTCTATCGCGTGGTTTCTATAATTCAGACCGATGCAGATGATCTTTCCCGGACGCGGTATCGGAGCCGCCAGCGCAATCTCGCTTATCGAAACGGTGCGAGGATCACCGAACGACATGGCTTCCGTTGCCGTGGCAACAAAGTTCGTTTCCAGGTCGTAAACACGCAAGATCTCTGACGGCAGAAGGCCCAGCGGCAGCACCGATGGGGTAAGGTCCGCGATGGTTTCATGGTCGATCAATGCACCGATGCGATAATGCGTCGGCAGATGTTGTTTCGTTTCGTTAAAAGCAACCAGCTTCATTTTGTCTCTAGCGAAGGCCCGCGATAGGAACCCAAACAAAACGCGGACGATAGAATTCCGCATAGATCGAGTCGCCCGGCTTCGAACCGAAAGGCAGATTGCTGTTATAGGAGACAAGCATCTTGCCGTCCTCGGTAAATTGCGGATGCATATGCGGATTATAGACGCTCAAGCCGCTTTGAAGCGATTGCGTTCCGGTCATTCCGGCAAACTTTGTCATTCCCGCCGTTGGCGTTTTGTAGAAATGGTGTTTTGTCGCAAACGGGCCTTGAGGTTCGCACGCGGAATATAGGTAAAGATCCTTCCAATCCGAATAGCCGACCGATGTGTCGAACGTGACCATCACAAACGTCGGCTTGCCGTTAATATTCAGCCTGCGTATCGTCAGTTCATCGCTGATGCTGTCTTTTTCAGGAATTATCGACTTTCGTTTGCTCAGATCTTTTGCAAATTCCTTTCCGTCCCACGCACTCCAAATCTTGAGATCGGTCGCAGCTTCCAAGCCTTTAGAAGAATCGACTTTGGCGATGTAAAGCTTTTTATATTTGTCGGCCATCGAGAGCGTGGATTTCTTGACGCCCTGGATGTCGCCCTCGTTGCGCATGCCGTAAATAAATAGTTCGTTCCTTTCATTGAGCCATAGCGAGATGCCCCAAATTGCGTCGTCCGACTTGTTCTTAAGATCGACGATCTTTTCGAGTTCCAGCGTCTCGGCATCCATTTGTGCTATTGCCTGCGCACGATACTTTATCCAAAAACTCTTATCGAACGGACGAGCGACGTCCCATTCGTTGAGGAACATCCATATCTTCTTTTTGCCTCCGACCTCGACAATTATCGGGTCGCCAAGCCAGTACATATGATTCGGATTCGGGCTTTTCGGCTTAAAGAACGCTGTCGAATATCCGTGCTTGTCTTTTTCACCCGTCAACGTTCGCAACGTCTTGCCGTCTTTAGAACGCACGACCACACTGTTATAGACATAGTGAATGACCTCGGGAGCCGGACCGCAGATCGGCGGGACGCAGTTCGGCTTTCGCATCCGAAGGCCGTTCTCGTTCGTATAAACGGAACCGTCACCGGGCTTTGCTGGATCTTCCGCGATGTACGAATCGGAAAAAAAGAATGCGGTGTTGCCGTTCGGAAGCTCGATAGAAACCGTCGTATCTCCACCCGTCCATCCCGGACCATTCTGCGTGAATTGCTCGTTCCATTTAATGGCCGACTCGCCTTTTCCGACGCTGATCTCACATTGAGCATGGACAGATTGGAATAACAGTCCGCCCGTCAACACCACGATAAATATCTGCGTGAAAAATTGCTTCATAACATTTCTAATAAGGAATCTCAGGACGACGATCGTCTGTAGGATCTGCCCAGCGGTTGTTCGGAACCGTTGGATTCCAGCCCGGACGAAGTGGATCTTGATCGTAGGAATATCCGCCGAGACGTTTATATAGTTCTGCGTACTCCGCAACCTTGTCGCGGTCGAGTTTTACTCCAAGTCCAGGGCCATCGGGAATGCGTATTTTACCGGCTTCGTATTTCATCAAACCGCCTTCGATAACGTCGTCCGTCAGATGATGATAATGAGCATCTGCAGCATACGCCAGATTTGGGATCACCGCTCCGAGATGCAGCATCGACGCTAACTGTATTCCGAGTTCACCCGACGAGTGAACGGCAACGCCAAGTTGGAATGTTTCGCACACGCCCGCCGCTTTCACACATTGCCGGATGCCGCCCCAAAACGTCGTGTCCAGAAGGATCACATCACAAGCCGTGTCGAGCACGTTTGCCGCAAGCTGTTCAAAATTGACGACCACCGTGTTCGTCGCCAGCGGCATACGAACCTTTTCACGCGTGCGACGCATACCGTGCAGACCGAAAACCGGATCTTCGAGATAGTCGTTGTTGATGTCTTCGATTTGCTGGCCGAACCAAATTGCCTGTTCGGTTGACCATGCGGCGTTCGGATCAAATCGAAACGAATCGCCGCTGCGTGTATCGGTTCCAAGCTCTGCGGCAACCGCTCGATAGCACTCGAGTTCGTAAACCGGATCGAACACACCGCCCTTAAGTTTGTGAGCGGAGAAACCATGTTTTGCCTTCAATTCTTTAGCGTGGGCTACGAGTTGATCGACCGTTCGCACTTCCCCTTCGCCCGTTCTTGGATTTGCGTATCTAAAGAAAAGATAAGACGCGAAAGGAACTTCATCCTGCAGCTTTCCGCCGAGAATATCGTAAACAGGAACGCCCCATTTCTGGCCGAGGATGTCGAGACACGCGAATTCCAGTGCGGCAAGTAACTGCGTCCGGTTGTTGTAGAGCGAAGCTGTCGGGTTGGCGATCTTGAAACGCATCTCTTCGAGTCGCGCGGGATCATGCCCAACGAGATAGCTTTTCATCGCACGAAAAACGGCCTCGGCCGATTCGCCGCCGCCGCCCATTTCGCCCAAGCCGGTGATGCCTTCATCGGTCTCGACCTCAACGATCGTGCGGACAAACCGTCCCCAATGGCATCCGGCCGCGTGCCGCAACGGAGCTTCGAGCGGGACCGTTACGGTCGTCGCTTTGATATCTGTGATCTTCATGAATTCAAACAATAACTAATAGATAGCTATCGGCTGTTAGCTAATTTTCACTTACTGCACCTTATTGTCCTTTAGAAACTTCCATATCTCTTCAAAAGCTGTGACGTATTCCGCTTGAGCAAACATTCCGTGGCCGCCGCCTTTGACGGTTACAAGCTTGTTCACATTTCCGGTCTTCGCAAGAGAGTCATGAAGATGCGTCGCATGGGCATAGGGCACTACATCATCCTTGTCGCCATGAATTGTGATGATCGGCGGCAACCCGGCACGAACATATGTAAGCGGCGAAACGCTTTTGGCGACCTCGGCAGCGTTCGGCATTGAGCCCATCCACATCGCCGCGTAGTTTTTAAGGTTCGGGCCCTGGATCAGATCGTTTACATCGCTGATGCCGTACCAGTTGACGATCGCGGCGACCTTCATCGGTACATCGCCGTATTTAGCATCAGCGTAACAGCGGTTGTCGAGCGCTGTTCCGTCCGGCAGCATTGCGGTTATCAACGATAGATGTCCGCCTGCGGAATGGCCTGTCAGCACGATCTTCGACGTATCGAATTTGTATTGAGCGGCGTTGCGGTAGATCCAGCGAAGAGCGCACCGGGTGTCTTCGACCGAACCGGGTGCCAGTGAATTTCCCGCCATACGATATTCGACGTTCACGACACGCCAGCCGCGTTCGAGGTAGGGCAGAAATTGATAGACCGCACCTTCCTTCGAGCCGAATATCCAGCCGCCGCCGTGAATGTAAACCAGCGTCGGCGTCGGTTTATCGTTGTCACGCGGATACCAAACGTCCAACTTCAGCGGCGTATTATTCGCACTGCCGTAAATAACATCAGGCTGCATCCAATAGCGGTCCGCGATCTGCAGAAGGTTTGGAGACGTGGCTTGAGCAAACACAGACACCGCCGCAAAGGGCAGTATAAGAAGTGCAAGAAAAAATGTTCGCATGATCTTCATAGAATTTCCTCAGTTGCCACTAGCTAAAGCTAGTGGATATGTTGATCAGAGGATTTCGGGCTTTAGCCCAACCGTCGCAATTCGGCTAAAGCCGAGAATAATTTTATGCATCTTAACCACTAGCTGAAGCTAGTGGCAATTTAGTCTAAAGCTAGTGGCAATTGATGCTTCTAAAGTCCTTTTTCTATGCTGGTTTTATTCCATTCTTATCTGCGACGTAACGCTTGCCTTGATAATTTATGTTCTCAAGCCGCGCGTTGCCGTCAAACTTTCCAAACTGCGGCTTCGCCGTGATGCCGCCAAACAAAGCGGCGTTCACGCCGAAGATACAATCGACGATCGGTTCAAGGTAATTGCATCCCGAAACACATGCCCAATCGTTGATGTAAGGCTGATCGGACGGACATTTTGCCGCACCGCCATTGGATTCGGCCGTGTAGAACGCTTCTGTGAAATGAGCCTGGGCATACGGCCCCTGCATCGACGTTTTCGCCAGGCCCTTGATCCACTCGAATGCGACATCGACCTCACCCGCCGCGTATAATCCGCTCAACGCCAAAGCCGGCCATGAGCAGTATGCTCCTGTCCATTGATGGTCTGGACGGATGCTGAATGTCACATCGAGATCTTTCGTTGACAGCGCACGCATCCAAGTCGGGGTTTGCAGTTCACGTTTGAAGAAATCGACCATTTCCCTTTTCTGCGAGGCCGACATCAGGTCGCCGATGGTCATCAGCGTTACACCGAAATCATAGCAGTGATGAACCTCGTTGTAGCTTCCGTCCGGCAGACGGCATTTCCAAATGCCCTTGCCGGGAACGTAAAGTTCCTGCACACGCTTTCCAAGATCGACGGCTTCCCTGCGAAAAGCGTCGGCCTTCGTTTTTTCACCTTTATATTCGGCAAGCTCGGCGGCGAAGCGAAGATTATGCACGTTCGCCGCATTCAATCCGGCGACCTCATGAACGTAGCTCGAAACTGCTTCGAGTAAATTGGTCACGCCGCCGTAATCGGCAAGGCCGTGCTTGTTCACATCGAGTGCGCGCCAATGTTCCGCGTAGTTAATGAGGTGATCGAAAACTTTCTTTCCGCCGACGGTTTTGTCGAGCCATACCTTGTCGCCGGACCAACGCAAGTACTCTTTTGCCATCCGCGACATCGCGTAATCGTTTACTGAATACCACGGCCCGACACCGGCTCCGGTTAGAAACTCGGTGCCGAAATGTTTATAAACGTCGAGTTCCATCCACGTCTCCATCATTCGACGGAGAACTACAGGATCGAGCATCGAGAGCAGCATCGCGCTCAGCGAAATGTCCCAAAGGAACGTCGTCGTTTCCCAGTATCGCGGCATCAGCGTCACATACGTCGTGCCATAAACCGAATGCGGCGTAGTGCGTCGGAAATACAACGCACTCATCACGGCGGAGTGATAGACGCGCTTGACGTTGTCGTCCGTCGTCACCAATGTCGGAACGTGGCCCGAAAATACATTGTTGCCGGGCGTAAACGCGGCTTTAAGCTGCGCATTCCATTCGTCTTCAGTCGCCTTTGCTACGCCGTCAAAATTATTTACGATCGCATCAAAATCCTTCTGGACCGACGACGCAGATTCGCCCAACGAATTCACAAACACGATCGACGCCGACTCGCGCGGAGCAAGGTCGAATTCATAAACGATCCACGACGGCAAGAGACTTGCGGGTTTCGGCGATGTACCCTGAATAACAAAAGCCTCAGAGTGCTTCGATTTGCAAAGGATAGCGTTGCGACTCTGATCGACGGTTCGCGTGTTGTCGTATTCACCGGGCGAATAAGCGGCGTTCCACGGCTTCACGCTCTTCGCCGCTCCGCCGTTGACCGCCAATTTGATCTCGGTCTTGCGGCGCGCCTTTGTCATGTTGGTGACCGTGAATTTCACCGCAACCGACATCGTTTTGAACGGAACTATGGTCGTGCTTTTTAATTCAAGGCCCTTATAGATAGATCTGCGCTCGACGCGATCCGGCTGCCAAACGAAGTCGATCGGCGTTTTCGTCGCCGTAAAATATTCGCCGTCAACGTAGAGCACGCCCGTCAAAAGCTCACCGCCTGAACCGAGCGGCGCAACATTCATCTCGCCCTGTGCGAACGGCGGAAACGCAATGCTGCGAACCGCGGTTACATCCATTGCCGCCTGTGCGCAGCCCCACTGATTCGTCAGTCCCGGCCACGCATACAGATCCAAAAACTTGTGCGTCATCGTCACCGAACGCATAGATTCACACGTCGGAATATCCGGCAGCGGAACAGCGGCTGCAACAGCCGTCTCGGATGCTTTAGCATTTGTACCAACCAACGCAGGCACAACAGCAGCAGCCGATATCGCTTTCAAAAAATCTCTTCGTTTTAAATCTTCCATCTTGTTTAGTAAGAGTCCGATCTAACAGTTATCAGTTAGATAGTTATCAGTTGATAGTTTCTTGACTACTAACTGAGAAAATATTTGCACTCTATTCGATCTCGACGCGAATGGTCGCGCATTCAAAGGGTTTCAGAGAAATGATCAATGGTGATAACTGCAAAAGCTTTGCTAGTTCGACCGACTCGGTAATATTCATCAACATCGCAGCCTTCACAGCGGCGGGCAATGTCACTTTTACGCTCGTAGCACGTCCGGTAAATTCCTGCAGCCGGATGATAAATACCTTGCTGACCTTCGGACTAAGCGGTGCCGACGTGACCTCACCGCGAAACGCCGCTTCGCTTAACGTCTTTACGACAACGATGTCAACATTCGGCTGATCGACGCTGAAAAAACCTCGCACATTCTCGACGGGCAGAACGCCGACGTACTGTGGCCGCAAAGGAACATTAAAATCCGAACCCATTCGCCACGCTCGGACCGCATCAAAATTCCCGCCCGCCGCAAATGCGTATTCAAACGTCATATTCCCGTCGTGACCCGGCTCGACCTCTAGGTTGATGATGCTGTTGTCCGCCGTGTCCGCTTGATTTCCCCAGCGCGTTGCACGCGAAAAAAGTGTTGCTTCGGGTAAGGGATATTTCCCGGTGTACATCGCAGGAAATTCCTGCGGAGCATTTTTTGCGCGAACACTTGTCGAAACATATCCGGCCGGAACCCAGTGATACGCCTGCCGATGCGCGATATATGCACTCGCTTTTTGATCGGTAAAACCGATCAGATGCTGCGTAGAGACCGCGTCCATTCTCGCACCCGGAAGATAATCATCAGGCAGCGTATCGAACCAACGCTGGCCGCCGCGTTTTACCTTGAGGCCGTCCTTGGAAACATTGAATGGAAAGGCGAAATAATATGAATCGTGCCAGTTATTGCTCCCACCGACGAACGGCATCCGTTTCGGATCGAGTTCGTTGCGGAGTTCGACGCGGTCGAGGTCGTTGTAAATAACTATTCGCGTTGACGGAAAGGACGACCGTTTCCGCTCAACCGTGATCTCTGACATCTGCACGCCCTTTCGGACGCGGAACTTTGCAGCAACAGGATATGAAACTTTCGATGCATCACTGCCCTCGACCCGAACGAGGTCGTTGAAGGGCCGCACGCCATTTGCATTGATTAATTCCCGGTTCGCAGATTTGTCACGAATGCTACGCACTGTGCCGTCACTGTTCAATTCGACGGTAAATCGCGAGTTGTCGATTGAATTTCCCGGCAGTGATCGAAGTGTCGATAGGGCTTTGCCGCGAGCGGTGGTTGCTTCATATGACGCATAGCCCATCGAAGGAACGTCCTTCGCGATAAACGCGGCGTTGCCGTCATCATCGATATCAAACGGCACCGATGTTCCGGTCGCAGCATTACGAATACCCGTAATTCTCACTCCGTCACTCGGCGGCGGCAGATGCACGATATCGCTTCGCGACCACGCAACGCCGTTGTAGATCATCAGAGGCACGACATTGCCATTTACTGCGGGCGTCCGGTTTTCAAAACGCGACGGGTCGGCAAGAGTTCCGATCGCTTGTGATATCAGGTGGTCGGTCTCAGCCTTTCCCTTGTTCGTAAACTCAACGTATTCACGGTTTTGCTGGCGAAGCGGCTCGGCGCTATTTAGCTGCGGCCAACCCGTGTTCCCGGCTCCGCTGTGTTCATCGTATGTGAACATCAGATCATAAATGTCCGTGAAATTCCCAACCGGAACGGGCAGCTTCCGCGTCATACCGATCGCGCTCCAAAGCGTTTCGGCAACCGGAGCGTGGTCATGAACATATCGTCCTTTGGCGCTGATACGCGGGCTTTGTGTCTTCGCTTCGGACCAAAGCCCGGACCATTCCCCGCGATAGGTCGGAATCTGCGAAGCGTATTTCCCCTCGATGTATTTGAAAAACTCCGGTGAGTTCGCGATCTTGATCTTTACATCGTCGTGTTTGGAGTTCCAGAGCTTTGCTCCCTTTTCAAGATTTAGTACGTTATCCGGTTCGACGAAATCGTGTGCATACATCGCCATTACGGCGTCGTATTTGTAGCCGGCCTTGTTGTAGTTGTTTAGCAGATCGGTAACGCCGATCTCCATCATTTCAATGTCCGATTTTTTGCCCGCAAGTTCGGGGTTGAACATATCGAACGGTTTGCGGTCGGTGTACGGATCGAGCGAATACGGATCAAGATAATACTGCGTGAACGCCTCGACATACGCTCCGCGGTTTCCCTGGCTGATCCAAAGCAGCACCTTTTTGCCGTCCGGGGCTTCCCAGTAAAAAGGCACCTTGCCCGGTGCAAGATCGGTCGCATTGGTGAGGAATGTGTTTGCTCCGGTAACCAGATATTTCGTTCCGCTGTCCGCCAGCATCGAGGCAATTGACATCGGATGGCCGGGTACGTCGTTCATATACGCGACCTCAGAAGTAATGCCGAACTTCCGCTGCCACGAAGTAAAGTCATAGGTCAGACGATTGAGTTCTTCGGCCCCCATGTAATCCGTGTGCATACTGCCCCAGGCCGTTGAGAGTACGATCTGGCCCGATTTCAGAAGCTTGATCAGCCGTGCGATCTTTTCTTTATCTTTTGGCAGTACGGACGAAGGCTTTTTCTGCCGCTTTAGCCACTCGTTCACCTGCCAAACACTTTCGATCGTCCAGCGAAAATTTGGATTAGCCTCTGCAACCCTAATAACTTCATCAATGTGCCGTGCCGCCCTTTCACGAATGGCATTGGGCGGCTCCACAAATCCGAAATCGTAATGCGACGATGGTATTACATAGATCGTCTTGATCGCACTCGCGGGAAGTTTACCCTGTCCAAATGAGGTGAGGGAAAGCACTAGGCCAAAGACAAATGCCGTCACCGCGATATTTCTCTTCAGCGTCATGCTTTCCCTCATTTAAACTAACCCTTGTTCGAGTATTCTCCGTGGCCTAAAAGTTAAACCGAGCCGAAAGCTGGATCTGACGCGGCCCGCCAAATCCAAGCAATCCACCCAAGTTGTTTCCGACCGTAACTATACTCTGGCCGAAGAACGCGGTCGGACGCACGGTGTTATTGTCGCCGCGCGCCAAGCCACCGGAAGGCTCGGCAAAATTCGCCCTGTTCAGGATATTGAAGACATCCACCCGCAACTGCAGCGACTTAGTCTCTGAGAACCGCGTGTTCTTAAATAACGAAATATCCACTTGTTGGAAGCCGGGTCCGCGCAGGAGATTTCTTCCTGCATTGCCGTAGGTTCCGATCGGAGTGGCGTCGAATGCGTTAGGATTGAACTGACAACTTGGGAGACTATATCCGTTGCATACAGCATTGGGCAGTATCTCGTGGGTGTCATAAGGGTCAACTCCCGGAACGATGTCAGGCCTACCCGAAAATCCTCCAAACGTCCCACCCGACAGCGTTACATTAACTGGAAAACCAGTGCGGAATTGGGCGATCGTACTAATGTTCCAACCATCGACCAACCAGCGCGGCCCGCCGTCAAACCATTGGGCAAAAGGAATATCGTATCCGGCATCTAGCGAGAAATTGTGTCGAATATCCTGATCGCTGCTTGCATGTTCCAGATCGGGACGATTCGGATCTTGATAGTCGCGGAAGAATCCAACAATGTCATCCGTCGCATGTCCCCATGTATAGTTCGCGTTGAACCGAAGATTCTTAGAAAGATTTCGTTTGAAATTGACCTGTAGGGAATGATATTCCGAACTCGGATAATTTCCGACCAAAAATATGTCCCCAAACTCAGACGACAGCGGACGTACCCCGCCCGCCGTACGATTAATGTTCATCGGCGTCACTACGCCATCCGTCAAAATGTCCTTTACCTGATTCGCCACATAACCTACCTGTAAGGTGCCGATGCCGATATCCTGTTGAATATTCAGGGAACCGTGCATCGCACGTCCGGTCTGAAGACTTCGGTCGATCGCGAACGCATTCGGCACGCCGCAATCCAACGCGGCTTGCGAAATAGGGTATCCCCAGGCTCCCGGACAGGGGGGATCCGAAAAGAGAGCAAAGAAATCCACAGATTCTGTCGGAAATGTATTGACGTGCGGTGAACCCCAGCTTGCCGGGAGATCGCGATTATAAAAAAAGCCGATGCCACCGCGTACAACTGTTTTACCTGTGCCGAAAACGTCCCAGGCAAAACCGAAGCGGGGGCCAAAATTATCCTTGTCAACATTATGTACCTTTTGTCCAACCGGAGAATAAGTTAACGTCACCGGATCGAAATTCTGCAACAGGCCGTCACTCTCGCGGGTGACAGTGCTGATGTCGTACCTCAGACCCAGGTTGATCGACAGTCGAGGGTGGGTCTTCCAGTCGTCCTGTACGAAAAACCCAAAGTTCTCGTTTGCGTAATTCAGTTCCGGATGGCCGCTTCGCGACATTATGAACGGTGTATTGTTCGAAAGATCTAGTCCCGTTCCGATCAAATCGAGATATTGAATCGTATCCTGCGTGACTGACAATGCCGACCTTCGATTGAGACGAACGTCTGCACCGAGCTTTACAGAATTGTTGCCCCGAACGAAGGAAAGTGTGTCGAGGAAATGATAGACCACGCCAGTTCGAAACTGATCAAACTGAGCGGGGCCGGGACTGGCAATGCCCTGGTCGCCAAACGTAAATGCGACTATCGGTAGGTCGGATGGGCCTGCGCCCGGATGCGTTTTATTGTGATTAATTCCAAATGCCGCCTCGTTTACGATCGTCGGCGAGAAAACGTAGTTGTGCGAAAACTTGAAAAGCTGGACCCTCAGAGTGCCGTCCGCGATTTGATCGTCCGCGACCCCGAAAGGTGTTTCCGTCCTGGAGTCGTTGATATTGTATCGAGCGGAGAATGAACTCTTTTCTGAATGTACAAAATCGATCTTAAATGATCCCGTATCTTCGCGGAGGTCTCCATTCCTCTGAGCCTGATAAACACCTCGCATCGGATCCAGCAACCCGGCGTTTGGCAAAGGAAGTGGCGCCACCAAGGGTTGGACGGCCGCGACAGCGACGTCTCGAAAAGCCTGCGTTGGCGTAATGGCCGTGAAGAGAATGCCGCGCTTTTGCCTTACTCCCTCGTAATTCCCGAAGAAGAATACCTTGTCTCGTTTTATCGGCCCGCCAATACTGCCGCCGAACTGATGAAGATTGAATTCAGAATTATCAAATCCGCCTGCGTTGTTGAAGAAGTCGTTAGCATCGAGAGCCTCATTTCGGTAGTACTCAAATAGACTTCCGTGAAACTGATTTGTCCCTGATTTGGTGATCGGGTTGATCACTGCACCGATAGCACCGCCGTACTGTGCAGAATAATTCTGCTCGACGACCTGTATCTCCTGAATGCTATCCATCGAAACGCGGTTGACGCGGGATTCGATTCGCCCAAGCACATTCGAGGTTCCGTTCAGATCAACGCGGCCCGCATCTATGCCATCGACGAGAACGCTCGAACCGCCAAAGGTCGATGCGATCCCGTTTATACTCGCATTGAACTGGTGGGTTGTTTGTACGGAACCCGGAATAGTCGCAAGCAGCTGCGTAAAGTCGCGCCCGTTGACCGGATTATCGGCGATCCGCTCGATCGCTATCGTATCGCCAATAGTCGGGGATTCAGTTTCCGTCCGCGTTTGGCCTTCGACTGTGACTACCGCATCAACGCCGCCGACTGCCATCGTGATATCTGCACGAGCCTTTTCACCTACCGCTAATCGGAGGTCTTTTTTTGAGGTCGTTTGAAATCCAGATCCAGTAACCTCTACCGAATATATTCCGGTCGAGAGCGACGGCATCTCATAACGTCCCTGGCTGTCGGTCTGGATCGTCCTTTTTTCATTTGTGCCTTGATTGGTTATCGTAACGGTCGCGTTCGGCACGACGCCGCCGTTTTGATCGGTGACGACGCCGGTGATCGAGCCGGTATTCGATTGTGCGAATACGGCCGCCGCAAGCATCGCACCAAATGCCATGAGAGACATTAGCTGCTTTATTTTTGTGATTGGTTGAAACTTCATTGGATCCTCCAGAACCTTTTCGAATTACTGCTTGTTAGATTTTTGTGCAGACGCTTGATGTCGGGATCGAAGCAATGGCTTCAAAATCCGGTGTCCAAACGCCGTCCTTCTTTGGGTAATATTTTTCGAGATTGTCAGCCGTCAGCGAGACGGTCGGTGTTACGTCGCGTTCGGGGACGCTCTGTCCGTCATAGTGTCTGACGATGCTGTCGATGCAGCGAAGGCCGACGTATTCCGGGAACATTCCCTGGCTGACTTTCAAAGCTTCGCGACGCATCATCCAGTCCTTTTCGTGCTCACCCGAAAGTCCAAATCCCGCGACCGTCACGGTGTCCGGTTCGAACCCGGCTTCAAGATAGCCCTTGTAAGCGCCTTGGGCCGTTTCGTCGTCCATTGCAAAAATGACATCGACATCGCCTTTTTCTTTCAAGGTCTCGGCGGCGATCTTTTGGGCAATTGATGGAGTCGCTTCGCCGTTTATCGATGCCGTCAATATCGCATCCGGCTGAATGCTGCGGACGCCTTCGACAAATCCTTCGCTGCGAAGCAGACACGGGCGAAGCCACGGCAGCCCGACATCCAGAATTCTGAGCGGCGTGCCGTCGGCCTTCTTCACATTTTCACCGACCCAAACGCCGAGATCGAAGCCCGCGTCGTAGTCGCAGATCGCGACCATCGTGGACATTCCCTTGACCGGATTCGCCTCAACGGTCACCGGAACATTGGCATCTGCACATATCTGTAAAACTTCCTCGAGTCCTTCGGTGTTCGCGGGCGTTAAGACGATCGCATCAACATGAGCGGCCATTTCGCGTGCTTGGGCGATCTGGTTTTCGACCGAAAGTCCGGCGTCCAAAATATCGATCTCGATGCCGTACTGAGCACCGCGACGCTTCATCACCTCGATAACGATCTGATACCAGATGTGAAAACTGTAATTCGTCAGATAGCCGACTCGTGCGGGTTTCTTGTTTGCATGTACAAGCGGAACGGCCTTGATCGCGGCGTCCAGACCCGGCGGCGGATTGTACGGTGTTGTCGGTGCGTGGCCTTCTTCTGCTGCTGCGTTACTCATATTCCCTACTCCTTCTCTACGATGTCTGCGGAACTCCGCCGATCTGCGTTAACAATCCGCCGTCGGCTGTCCAGACTGAACCAGTTACAAACGATGAATTCTCGTGTGCAAGAAATGCGACGACCTCTCCGATCTCTCGCGGCTGAGCGATGCGCCCAAGCGGGTGCATCGCGTTGCATGCGTCGTAAACCGATTGCGGGTTTGGGTCGAGCGATGCGGCCCATTTCAGCATCGGCGTATCGACCGTTCCCGGACATACGGCGTTAACGCGAATATTTTCCTTCGCAAAATCCATCGCCATCGAACGCGTCAGGCCGAGCAATCCATGTTTGCTTACCGTGTATGCCAGAACATTCTGCTGACTGGCCAAAGCCTGGACAGATGAAACATTAACAATCGAACCGCCTTGCTTTTGAATGTATGGAAGCGTTGCCCGAGCGGCATTCCATGCACCTTTCAAATTGACGCCGATCACTTCGTCCCATTGAGCGTCGTCGGTTGTCAAGGCAGTTCCATAGCGTTGAATTCCCGCACTGACAACAAGCGAATCTATCGAGCCGAATTCCGCGAACGCACGTTCGACCGCAGAATTTACCGCATCGAATTTCGAAACATCTGCTTTTCGAAACATCGCCTTGCCGCCGTCAGCAATGATCGAAGATTCAAGGTCGATGCCTGCAACTTCGTCCCAATCAATTATCAGAACCGACGCTCCGCGCGTCACGAATATCTCGACCGCCGCACGCCCGATGCCTAATGCACCGCCGGTCACTACAATAGTTTTCCCGTCAAACCTCATGCAGCCTCCGTCGCGGCACCTTCGTCATTTTGCCCGTCAAGGTAATTCGATTCGGTTGAAGCCGGCGGCAGCGTTTTGTACCAACTGAAATAAAGCACCACAACGCAGACCAGTGTTATTCCGAGCAATCCGAAACCGATCTCAAGCCGATGAAGCACGAGATAAAGCATCGAAACGTACATCGCCGTGATCGCGATCATCGCGACGACCGTGTTGAAAAACTCGACTGAGAACGAAAGCTGTTTCTTGAATCCCGGATCGTCCTCAAGCACCTCGCGTTTTACGGGCGACCAAAATCCCGCAGGTTGAACTTTGCGATAGAAATTCTTTAGCGTTGTCGAATCGGTCGCCGGCGTCAGCATCGAAACTACGATCGTCAGCAGAGTCGAAGCAATAGCGATCACCGGGAATCCGATATAAAGCGGCAGTGGGGATTCGAATACAAATTGATCGAAAAACACTTGTCCGAGCGACAATGCCATTCCGCCGAAAACACCAGCGGCATAGCCTTGACCATTCAAACGCCACCAATACCAACGCAAAACATTCGGCGGCAAGATGCCCGCAGCAAGCGTTCCGAAAATCCAGAGAAATGCGGTGTTGATCGACGAACCGAAAATTGAAATTACGAGACCTGTGAGAATCAGCAACGCGGAGGAAACATAGCTAACGCGAACAAGCTTCTTGTTGTCAGCGTCGGGATTGATGTAACGCTGATAGATGTCTTTGACGAGATATGCCGCACCGCCGTTCACCGTCGAACTGAACGTCGCAAGAAATCCCGAAAGCAAAGCGGCGAGCATAAAACCGACGACACCTATCGGCAGCATCGATCCGATGATAAGCGGCAAGGCAGTCTCCGGGTCGGAACGAAGCTTTTCGTCCAAAGCAGCATTGCCGATTCCCATGATCGCCATCACCGCAATCGCCATTGCAAACGGCCAGCGAACCGTATGTATCAATCCCCAAAGAGCACCGAGCTTTGCAGCATCGCGTTCATCCTTGGCTGCCAAAAACCGCTGAAAATCATAAAGCTGTTCCGGGCCGCTCAAACAGAGCAGCAATCCTTTAGCCACCCAGACGGCAACGAGTGCCCCGAATAATGAATAATCCGTTCCGCCCGAGACGAGGCCTTGAAATGCCTCAGGGCGAACCGACGGCCATATGTCACCCCAGCCGGCGGGAATTTTCGAGGCGAATTCTGCTCCATTGAAATGCGAAAATCCGATGATCGAAAAAACTATTGCACCGACACTCAGAACGATCGTCTGCACGATCTCGACGCGGACGATCCCGTGAAAACCGCCAAGCACAACATATGCACCGGTCACTCCGAGGATCAGGAACGCACACGTCGTCGGTGAGAACGGTAAAAATATCGAACCAAATTTGCCCATTCCGATCGCACCGTAACCCAGCAGTGCGCAGATCGTCAGGATCGCAAACAACGTGTAAGAAAAACGCGCTATGTCGCCCGACTTTCCGCTGCCGAAACGTGTCTTCATCCACTCGGCACCGGTCATTGCGTCCGAGCGGCGGATCCATTTTCCCATGTAGGCCAAATAAAATGCCGTGATCGGGAAGCCCCACAGCATATGGACCCACATTCCTTTTAGGCCGAGCGCGATGAACGTCGAGACGATCCACATCGTCCCGGTGATGTCGAAATAGCTCGACGAGCCCGACATCGCAAGTGCCCACCACGGCAACTGACGGCCACCGAGAAAATAGGAAGACATTCCTTTAGCCGCTTTGCGTTTCATGGCAAAGCCGATCGCCATGATGGTAGCGAGGTAAAGGACGACGATGATCTGATCGATCAGGGAAAGCTGCATATTGAGCCCGCCTTAGTTTTTACCGTTGTGAAAGTACGCTCCGGCGTAAAATTCCGATTTCCCGGTTTGGGAATGAGGTCCTGGCTTAAAATTACTTGCCCTTGATCAATTGTTGCTGTCGAAAAAGATACTTTGTTTTAAGCCAAGATTAAGTCTTTGTAACATCAGAAATTTCTAATGTCAACCACATTTTTCAGCGCTGGGTGGCTTTTTTCGATTTTTCCTTGTGAAATCGAGGTTAACGAAATGGAAATAATTGGTGTGACCAGTTAAAAGCTGGGATTGCGTTAGAAATAATTTTGTAACGCAACGGGTATCGCGCCAAAAAGTCCCGGCCGCTGAACACTCGCCGCGCGGATCTCGATCCGTGCAACTTCAGGGATAATGTACTTACTTTTTACGCGCTCTTTTATGACCGGTTCGAGAAGCGGCCAGGCGGCTGCGATCTCACCACCGACTACGATGGATTCGGGACTAAGACCGTGAGCCAGGCTCGCGATTCCCTCGCCCAGATATTCAGCGGTTGCCGTTAATGCGGCGAGTGCCTTTTCGTCCCCGCGATTCGCAAGCGCGATGATGTCGGTGATCGACGTCGTTATCGATCCGTTCTTGTTGCTCATCAAACGGTGATAACGCGCGATCGTCGCACTTTCGGACGCGAGCGTTTCCCAGCAGCCCTTTCGTCCGCACGAGCAAAGTTCGCCGTTCGGTTCGATACACATATGGCCGAAGCCGCCCATGCCGACCTTTGATCCGACGTGAAGCTCGCCGTTGATTATCAGCCCGCAGCCGAGGCCGTCAACTACGAGGATATAAATCAAAGTCTTGACTTTGATCTCATCGAGCGGACCATACCAAAGTTCGGAGAAGGCGGCTGCATTTGCGTCGTTCTCAACGTGGACCGGCAACTTTAGCTTCGCTTCAAGCAAAGTTTTCAGCGGCAGGTCTTTCCATCCAAGGTTTGGTGAGACGGCGACCTCGCCCGTTTCACGCCGAATAAGTCCGGGAACGCTAACACCGACGCCGGCGAAATTTGCGCGGCTGTATTCTTTTTTGATCAAGCGGTTGATCTCTTCGCCGAGTCCGTCAATAAACCCGCGCGGATCGCCCTCGGTCATCACATTTTTCTGTTTGAGTATTCGGCCATTAAAATCGCTGACCGCATAAACCGTGTCGCGAACTCCAATATCGACCGCAAGGATATATGCGTTTTCGGCGTTGATATTTAGATATGTGGGTTTTCGCCCGCCGCTCGAAGGGCCTTCGGCACCTTCATAGACGACACCTTTTCTTATCAGACGGTTTACGATCGAGGAAATTGTGCCGGGACGCAGGCCTGTGATCCTGGCAATTTCAACACGCGAGATCGGCTGACGTTCGCGGATAAGATGCAGCAAGACCGTTTGATTGATATTGCGTATGTCGTTGATATCAACGATCTTTAGATCTCCGGCCTTGGTGAGCTTCATCAACTAACTTTTACATCACCGAAAGTTATGCGTCAATTGTCTCTGGAAAAAGCGGCAAATAGGAACGCTGTAACATTTCGTTCTTAGCTCGTCACAGTGTGCCGGAGATCTGCTTCGTGCTGCACACGGCGGCGGCGATGCACATGAAAGTTTTTCTGCTAAAATTGTGCGGTCGCTTGTTCGACCCTTCACCGCGAGATAATGTCCACACTTGATTCGAATTCATTCACGCTGCTGCTCGCCGCACTCGATGCGGATGAGCTAAAGGCTGCGGACAAATACGAACTGCTGCGTTCAAAGGTGCGCAGTCTTTTGCAATGGCGCGGCTGTATTGAATCGGATGCGGACGACCTTGCCGATAAAACTCTCGATCGCGTTGCGGCCAAGATCGCTGAAGGTGAAAAGATCGATAATATCGGTGCCTACGCCGGCTCCGTTGCTCGATTCATCTGGCTCGAACATCAGCGCAAAAAGAAAGAAGACGCCGTTGGCGACGACATGCCTGAGGTCGTTGTTCAGCCCGAAGCGGATGTGGAATCCGAGGACGAGCGGATGGAGTGCCTGCGGGAGTGTATGCGTTCGACCATCCCGAAGCCTGAGGATCAACGCCTGATCACCGGCTACTACGACACTGATTCGAATGAAAAGAATAAGGACGCTCGAAAACGGCTGGCCGAATCACTCGGAATGTCGATCAATACGATGAAGGTTCGGGCATGCCGTCTGCGCGATAAACTTGAGCGTTGTATTAACGATTGCATGGCCCGTGTAACGAAAGTGAATTATTTGAGCACTAAGGATCGGGAGGTAATGGAACGATGACGGAAAATGAATCCTCAAGGATCGACGATTACCTCTTTGGAGAGATGAACGCTCAAGATCACGAAGTATTTGAATCAGCGGTTGCCGGAAACGACGAACTCTATTTCGCCGTTGTCGAACGCGAGAACGAACTTGTTGACCGATACGCCGCACGGTCTCTTGATGCAGATACTTTGAAACGATTTGAGCGTTCGCTCTCCGCATTCCCCGCTCGTCGGCAAAAGCTGGCGAACGCCAGCGCAATAAGGACATATATCTCGGAAGCGTCGAATGCGAATGCTGTCGTTGAGACCGGCGAGCCGTGGTATCGAAAACTCGGATTCGCGTTTCGAACACCGGCGATCGCCGCAAGCGCTCTTGGACTGATTCTTCTGGGTCTTATCGGTGCTTTGGTCGTGCAAAATCGAAACCAGAGTGAGGCCCTCGCAAAATTGCAGATTGAGGCGACACAAAACAACACCCTCGATGAATTAAAGAAACGCGAAGCAGAGCTTCAGACGACCCTGGAGAACGAGCGTTCTGCCGCAGGCGATCTAACCTCTGATCTCGAAACCGAGCGGCAGCGGCGTGCAAAACTCGAAACCGATATAAAGGAACTTCGCAGACAAGTTACAAATTCAAAATCGCCGAACGACGCGCCGATAGTTCCGACCATCGGGACGATTGTTCTGAGTTCTAATACCGGAAGCGGCGGCGATGACAAGACGATCACGTTAAACGACAATCAGGAACGAATTTCGGTAAAGGTCACGCTTCCGTCGAATATCGACTCAGTGGCAGTCACCGCCAAACTGAACGGTGATGCAGTCGGCGGTTCGATGAAGCCGCAAACGGACGCGAAAGGAGCCCGAAGCATCACATTCCTTGTTCCCGCAAGTCGTTTCAGTATCGGCATTAACCGCGTCGAGATTTTCGATGCAAAAGGGAAACAGATCGCAGCTTTCAGCGTCACAGGAAATTAGCCAAATGCGTTCACACAAGATCAAAAATAACGCGTTCATTCGAGGCTTGGCGATAGTATTTGCCGCCATAGCGTTGATCTCATCCGTCGCCGCTCAGGACAAGGATAAGGTCGCGAAGGCAAACCTGATCCTGGAAGAAGGACGCATTCTCGCCGAGAAGGAAACTCCGGAATCATGGAAGGCGGCCGAAGGTAAATTTACCGAGGCACGCGATCTTTTCGTAGAAGCTGTCCCGCCGCAAAGCAAGAACGACATTCTTGTCGAATTTGCCAACTACCTTCGGAAACAGGGTAACGCATTTGTCACCGATAAGCGGTTCACCGTCGGCGAGAGATATATCCAATTTGCGCTTGGGACCGTTCGAACGGCTGGCATTCGCGGAGCCGTGGCAATTCTGACCGCCGATCTGGGAAACTCGGCAGTTTTGCAGGGAAAGACACCGATTGCAACGTCGTATTACAAAGAGGCATTGGTGATATATCTCGAAGTGAAGAATTTCGATCAAGCCGGTTTCATCAACCGGCAGTTTGGTTTGATCTCGTATAATGAAAACAAATTTACGGAAGCGTTAGTTTTTTTGAAGGAAGCATTAAAGCAGTATCGGGTTGCTGGAAATCGCGAGCGGATATTGATAACCCTTATCGATATTGGCGACACCTATGTTGCTAAACAAAACGCTCCGGCGTCAAAGCCATATTATAAAGAGTCGCTGGATTTGAGCATTGCGCTAAAAGACGGCCAGTCTGAAGCGAAGTCGAACGCCGGACTCGGCCTTGCCGCCTATCATAGCTATCAACCGGCGGAGGCAGTTAAACATCTCGAAGCGGCGCAAGTTTATTTCGACAAGGCAGGTAAGCAGGACGATATCGCGCGAAACCTGCTTCGTCTGGGTAAAGCTTATTTGGTGCTTCCGGATAATGACATGGCCCGAACATTTCTGAGGCGCGCTGCGGCCGGGTTCGAGAAGATCGGCGATGCGGAAAACCTGGCGGATGCGTTGTTTAACCTCAGCAGTTCCGATCTCGCTCTTGGGGACGTCGAATCGACAAAACGAAACCTCGAAAAGGCAATTGCGATCTTTACGGAATATAAGAATGAATACGGCCTTTCCATCTCGCGCGTTTTCCTTGCCGATGCCTTTTCATACGAGAACGACTTCGACAAAGCCCTTGAACAGGTACTGATCGGAAAAGCACTGGCAGAAAAATCCAGGGATGCGGGCGTCCTCAACTCAGCGCTTAGAACGCTTGGCTGGATCTATGCCTCGCTGAGCCGTTATGACGAAGCCTTCAAAGCGATGGACGCTGCTTTGAAGCTGGCAGAAGAAAGCGGCGACAAATGGCGGCAGGCGGATACGCTGGTAAACATCGGAGTAACAAATTCCAGACTGGGCCTGACGAAGCTTGCCATCGAACAGTATGCAAAAGCATTGGAACTTGCCCGCATCTCGAAAAACACGACGTCCGAAGCCGTATGTCTCAATAATATCGGCTACAACAGTTATGTGCTTGGTGATCTGAAAAAGGCCCGCGAATATCTCGAAAAGGCGATCGTGATGATGCGCCCGCTTAAGATGCGACGCGAAGAAGGCTACGCGCTCCACAACCTTGGGATGGTCTATTTAGATTTAAAAGACTACAAGTCCGCGCGTTCGAATTACGAACAGGCTCTGCAGATCTATCTTGTCGCAAAGGACCGTCGTGTCGAGGCGTATGCTTATATGAGCCTCGGCGAGGTTGATGCTCTTGAAGAAAAATGGGATTCGTCCGTCGATAATCTCGAAAAAGCAATATTGCTTGCACGCGAAACAAAATACTCCGACGTAGAAGGCAACGCCCTTGCATTGATGATGGAAGTTTGGGAAAGCCGAAAACAACCACGGCTTGCCATCCTGTACGGCAAACAAGCTGTGAACCTGTTTCAAACTGTACGTTCCGAAAACAAAGGACTGCAAAAGAACGCGCTGGCGGCCTATGTAAAACAAAATGAGACTTCGTATCGAACACTTGCCGACATCCTCGTCTCGGTTGGCCGTTTGCCGGAGGCACAACAGGTTCTCGATCTCCTGAAAGCCGAAGAGTATCTTGAGTTTGTCCGCCGCGATGCAGGTGAAGCGGCCAATCAGTCTAAACTCGCGCTAACTGACACTGAGCGAAAGGCGCTCGATGAATACACGCGGCTTTCGTCTCAATTGACATCTCTGGGCAGTCGCTTTCAGGTCTTGCAGGATGCTCGCGTCAAAGCCGATGGCAAGCTGGCGGACACGGACGAAGTCGAATTTCAAAAGCTGAAAACGCAGATCGAAGAAGCAGGTGTCGGCATTAGAATATTCCTTTCAAAACTGGCGTCAGAGTTCAGTAAGACGGTTGAAGATCAGACGACGATCACGCCCGACAGTATCGCAACGCTCCGTGCCGACCTTCGGCGTGCCGGTCCTGATGTCGTGCTTGTTTCGACATATTTGCTGCCGGAAAGGTATCGGGCGATCGTAACAACAGGCCGCACGATGGTTGACCGAAAGGTCGAATACAGCGACCGCAAACTAACGGTCGCCGACATCAACCGAAAGATCAGCGAATTTCGTCGCGCGTTGCAGGATACGAAAACTGATCCGCGACCGCTTGGCAAAGAGCTGTACGATATTTTCGTCAAACCGCTCGAAGGCGACCTGAAAGGTGCCGGTGCGAAAACGATACTTTGGTCGCTGGACGGAACGCTGCGTTACATTCCGATCGCTGCTTTGTCGCCGGATGGGAAAACATATATGGCGGAGCATTATCAGAACGTCGTTGTTACGCTGGCACGGCAGACGAACCTTTTCACCAAGCCGTCGGGCGACGAATGGCGGGCGCTTGGAGCCGGAGTTTCAAAGCCGCACGAAGGCTTTTCGCCCTTGCCGTCCGTGATAAACGAGATCAATTCGATCGTGAAAGAAAATGGTTCGTCCGGAGTCCTGAACGGTAAAAAACTCGTTGATGAAAAGTTCAACCTTGACGCCTTTCGGAACGCCGTTCCTCAGCAGACAGACGGCGGAAAGGTTTTCAATGTTGTCCACCTTGCGACGCATTTCAAGCTCGGCATCAATGACCGGGACTCGGCGTTGCTGCTTGGCGACGGCAAACAGCTTTCGCTTTTTGATATCAGTAAGGACGAAAGTCTCGACTTCAAAGATGTGGAGCTTCTTGCACTTTCAGCCTGTGAAACGGGCGTCGCCGCCGGCGACCAAACGGGCCGCGAAGTTGAGAGCCTTGGAATGCTTGCTCAAAAGAAAGGTGCAAAATCGGTGCTTGCAACACTCTGGAAGGTTGCCGACGAAGGCACCTCGATGTTCATGAGCGAGTTTTACCGCAACAAACAGACGAACCCGCGAATCAGCAAAGCCGAGGCAATTCGTCTGGCGCAAAAAGCGATGATCGACGGAAAGATAAAGTCCACCGGTATCGGCGGCGGCTGCCGTGCGGAGTTGAATCCCGGCACCGGTCAGAAACCATTCAAATGCGATCCAAACGCTCCGTTTTCACATCCCTACTTCTGGTCGCCATTCGTATTGATCGGAAATTGGCGATAAGCCCGGCGAGAATCCGACTTTTTATGAATATCGACAAAGCAGTAGATAAAATCGGCATATGCGCGATTCTCGTGATGTTATTTTGTGCTACGGGCGTCGTCTGTCAGGCACAGGCAGAGCAGGCAGCCGTCGAAAAGATCCAACGTGCAAAAAGCATCGCTGCCGAGGCGATGACTCTTCTCGATACACCCGAGGCCGGAGCGAGGCGTTCAGCCATCGCAAAGCTCGATGAAGCGAGCAAATTGTATCTTGAGGCAGGTGAGAAAGACGATGCCGGCAACCTGCTTAACGTCAAGGGCGTTACATTGGATTCGTTGGGTGATCGCGAACAAGCGATTCAGGCGTATTCTCTTGCTCACAAATTATACGAATCGATCGGCGACCAGAGCGGCTCGGCTTTGGGCCTGATGAATATTGCGTCTATCCACGACAGTCTCGGCGAAAAGCAAAAGGCCCTCGATTTTTACGCTCGCTCGTTGCCGGGTTTCCGTGCCGCGGGCAAGACATTCTATGAGGCCACAACACTTGTCGCTATCGGCGCGATTTACGAAGGCCTTGGCGTAAGCGAAAAGGCATTGGAATTTTATTTTGCCGGGATAGAAGTTGATCGAAAGTCGGGAGATCAATGGCACGAGGCAAACACGCTTGGCCAGATCGCCCGGGTTTATGACGACCTTGGCCAAACTAAATCCGCCATCAAATATTTTGAACAAACACTGCAGATTCAGGAAAAGATCGGTGACAAGAAAGGAGTTTCCTCGACACTGAATAATTTAGCCGTTTTACATGCCAATGCGGGAGATGACAAAAAAGCACTTGCCTTTTACGAACGATCCCTCGAAGTTGCAAAACCGCTGGCGAAGTCAATATTCGTGCTCAGTGGAGAAGCTGCGACTAAGGCCAACATCGGCCGTGTGTATTTCCGATCCGGAAACACTCAGAAAGCACTCGAGTTCTTTGGTTCGGCCCGTGCGATATATAAGAGTACCGGTGACCGCGAGGGCGAGGCGGCAGTACTAAACAATATCGGCGATCTGCATCTTGATACCGGTGATTCGCAATTGGCGCTCGGAGCCTATAACGAATCGCTTGTCATTTTACGCCGTATCGGCAGCAAACAAGGCGAAGCAAATTCTTTCGAACGCCTGCGCAACGCATGGTCGTCGCTTCAAAGCTGGCGGCTCGCCATCTTTTACGGCAAACAGGCCGTTAACAAATACCAGGAACTCCGGCTGGCGATCGACGGCCTCGACAAGAAAACAAGAAGCACATATTTGAGCAGGATAGACGGTGCGTATAAACGTCTTGCCGATATGCTCGTTGCCGAAGGCCGGTTGGCCGAAGCTCAGGATGTTTTGGCGATGCTGAAACAAGAGGAGATTTTTGAATACATAAAACGCGATGCGTCTGAAACCGGCAAGCTCAGCAAACGGGCGGATATGCGTCCAGAGGAAGCCGAGGCCCTAAAGCGGTATAACGAGATCGCAGATAAGGTTGGCTCACTTGGCGTCGAATTTGAAAAGCTGAACGAGGCAAAAAATAAACTTGCTGAAAACGCATCTTTGCCCGCCGCCGATCAAAAAAGGTACGACGAACTTTCGAAGCTGCTCGAAGACGCTAATACGACGTTCCAGATCTTTCTTCGGCAACTAGGCGATGAATTCGCCAAGAAACCAAAGGTGGTCGCTGACATTCAGGAAAACAGCGGGCTGCAGGCCGATCTGAAATCGTGGGGCGAAGGCGTTGTCTCACTCTACACCGTCGTCGGTGAAGATCGGTATCGCGTTATCCTTACGACGCCGAACGTGCAGACGGATGGCAAAACGGAGATCAAGGCGGCCGATCTGAACAAAAAGATCGCCGACTTCCGAACCGCGATCCAGGATCCGAAGATCGACCCGCGACCGCTCGGAAAAGAGCTTTACGACATAATCGTAAAACCCGTCGAAAAACAGATCGACGGAGCGGGAGCAAAGACGCTTCTCTGGTCGCTGGATGGAACGCTGCGTTATGTTCCTATCGCCGCACTCTGGGACGGAAAGCAGTTCTTTGGTCAAAAGTATCAGAACGTAATTATTACGCTCGCAAGCCGGACGCGTTTATCCGACGAGCCTTCGGCGGACTGGCGGGTTCTCGGGCTTGGCGTGACAACGGCAAAAACGCTTACCGAACCAAACGGAACGCGCTCATTGTCATTCAGTGCCTTGCCGTCCGTCCATGACGAACTAAGTGCGATAGTTAAAGATGATCTCCTTCAGAACGAAGGCGGCATGATGTCCGGAAAACGGCTTCTCGACGAGGCTTTCACCGAACAGGCGCTGAAGGACCGTCTCGGCAAAGGATTTAAGGCCGTCCACATCGCATCACATTTTTCATTTCGCCCGGGTGATATGACCAAGTCGTTTCTGCTGCTAGGCGACGGAACGGCATTGACGATGGACAAAATTCGGACGTCGCCGCAATTGAAATTCACGGGTGTCGAATTGCTGACACTTTCGGCGTGTCAAACAGCCGTCGGCGAGATCGACGCAAACGGAAACGAGATCGAGAGTTTTGGCGTGATCGCCCAGCAAAGCGGAGCAAAGGCCGTGTTGGCAACGCTTTGGCCCGTCGCAGACGAAAGCACGTCATTGTTCATGAGCGAGTTTTACCGAATGAAAAAGAACGACCCGCAAATTAGCAAAGCCGAGGCGATTCGTCTTGCTCAAAAAGCGATGATCGACGGAACGATAAAGTCCACCGGAACGGACGGCGGCTGCCGTGCGGAACTAAACCCCGGCACCGGACAGAAACCATTCAAATGCGACCCGAATGCACCTTTCTCGCATCCATACTTCTGGTCGCCATTTGTTTTAATAGGTAACTGGAGATGATCGATAACCTATGTATAAGACTCTCGGTATTTCCCTATTTCTGATCGTCGTCTCATTTTCTTCTTGGGCGCAGAAGCCGACCGATCCGGCTCTCATCCCAAAATTCGATCGTGCAACCAAGCTCTATTTCGATGCCGACCGCTCACGCACGAGCGGCGGCATACTCGGGAAGACGCGAGCCATCGACCTTGCTAAAGAGTCTGCCGACCTCTTTCGCGAGATAAGGGCGAATGAAGAGGCTGTTTACGCGGCAAGCCTTGTCGGCCGCATCTGCCTCGACCTGGATGCAAATCAGAAAGCCTTCGAGTTCATAACCTACGCTTTAGAATCGAAAACGAAGATCGGTTTCAAAAACCAGAAGTTCGAGGCCTTGCTTCTGAATAACCTCGCCCTGGCAAATTTTCATCTCGGCAACCGGCAAAAAGCTCTTGAGTTGTATGAGCAGTCTCTGGTCATTCACCGTGAATTGGGCGACAAAAGCAATGAGGCGATCTCCCTCGATAATATCGGCGGCCTCTATCGTGAGATCGGCGAACCGCAGAAAGCATTGGAATTCTACACCGCCGCTCTTACCCTTAGCCGAGAGCTTAAGGACATGTGGCGCGAAGCCATCAATCTGACCAATATCGGAACGATCTATGTCCGCCTCGGAGACGATCAGAAGGCATTCGAGACCTTTACGGAGGCACTCACAAAAGATCGTCCCGTTGAGACCGTTGACGGGATGGGGGACATCTACCTGAGACGGCAGGAATTCGCCAAAGCCGTGGAAATGTATATCGACGTTCAGGCGACCTACATCCTGTCGGGTAATCGGCGCGGGATGCAGGTTGCGGGCAAGAAGATCGGTATGGTCCACGAAGCGAGCGGTAATCTCGAAAAAGCCCTTGAGCAATACGAGATGGCACTGCCGGTATTTCGTGAACTGGGTGACCGCATAAACGAAGCCGAAACCCTGCGGGGTATCGGTCAGGTTAATCGCCTCAAAAGCGATACGGCGAAGGCCCGTGAGTTCTATTTACAGGCCCTGCCGATCTTCACAAGCATCGGAGACCTTTCCGGTGAAGCGCAGACACTTGGATATCTTCAATATGTTTTCGACGGCCACCTTTCCGTGTTTTACGGCAAGCAGGCCGTAAATACATATCAGAACCTGCGACAAAAGATTCAAGGACTAAACAAGGAAGATCAAAAGTCGTATTTAAGGTTGATCGAGGGAACATATCGAAAGCTTGCCGGCACCTTGATCGAGCTCGGACGCTACGGTGAAGCGTTGCAGGTACTCAACGCTTTCAAAGATCAGCAGTATTTTGACTTTGAAGCGTCGAAGTCAAAAAAACCGACATCCCTTTCGCTGACCGCCAAAGAAACTGCCATAGCCTCGCTGTTAACTCAGGCGAGCGTGGAATTGGGAAGTGCCGGAGCACTCCTGGCTGCCCATGACCGAAAGGCAGGTCAGTTGGCCCCAAGTTCTGCGGAGAAACTTCAAAGGGCCAGGCTTGCGTCCGACGTTAGATCATCGACCATAGGATTTCAAAATGCCGCGAAGGTAGCCGCTTCCACCTTTGCACAAACTTCGCCAACGCCCGATAGGGTAGCCGATGTACCCGATCTCATTCAGCTTCAAAGAGCGCTTGGCGATTTGAACAGACAGACCGGCCAAAAAACAGTCGCTGTTTATCAGCTCGTTGGCGAGAATATATTTTCTTCGCTGATCGTAACTCCTGAGTCGATCGACAAGGTAACCGTTACGGTAAAGGGTTCCGTTCTAAACGAAAAGGCAAAAAAACTATGGAATTTGTTTCGCTCCGACAAGTTTGACACAACGCCGCTTTCGCGAGAGATCTATAATACTGTCGCCGCTCAAGTGCTGGCTAAAATGCCCGGGGACGCGACGACGATAATGTGGTCGCTCGACGGCAACCTCCGATATATTCCGATGGCCGCGTTGTTCGACGGCGAAAAGTTTCTGGTTGAAAGGTACAACAATGTCACATTCACGCGGCCCGATCACGAAAGAATGACACGTGCGGTTAGCCGAACATGGAAGGGCAGCGGATTTGGCACCTCATTGGCATCCAGGGTCAGGATCGCCAACGAAGACGTTTCGTTTGCACCGCTTCCGGGTGTCGTCTCCGAATTGGATTCGATTTTCAAGAGTAAAAGTGGGGACAGCGGTATCGTCGATGGAGCCGTTCTGCCGGATCGTGCGTTCACAAAAAAAAGTTTTATTGCGGCTGTGCGCAGCGGTCGTCCGCTTGCACACGTTGCGTCGCACTTCTACTTCCGTCCCGGCGACGAATCGCGGTCGTTTCTTCTTCTCGGCGATTCTACCGCGTTTTCGCTGGATGAAATGAAGCGTGAAGGCGATCTTTTCAAGGGCATTGAACTGCTCACACTTTCCGCGTGCGAAACCGCCGCTGCGCAGTCTGACGCGAACGGGCGTGAGATAGACGGCTTCGCCGAACTTGCTCAACGTCTGGGCGCAGGTGCGGTAATGGCAACGCTCTGGCCCGTTTCCGACAATTCCACGCCGCGCCTGATGCAGGATTTTTATCAAGGCAAGGTCGTTGGCAATCTTACCAAAGCCGAAGCACTGCGCAAGGCCCAGGTCGGGATGCTTCGCGGTCGAGGAACTACTCCGGCATTGTCGGCAACGCGGACACGCAACGGCGTTCGTGCTGAGTTGTACGCCCCGACAGGTGACGGGCCAAAGTATAAGATCGACCCGGCCCATCCTTTCGCTCACCCATTCTATTGGGCACCGTTCGTCCTGATCGGAAACTGGAAATAGAAATGACCAGGCATATTGGACTTGAGCCTGTATGACTTCGTCAACCGCTTGCAGTCCGATGTATAATAGATCGGTTTTATTTTTGAGCTTAGTTTGCAACGCGAAAATCGAATTTAGCATCGATATTGCGGTCGGAAAACGATCTCTTCCCGATTTTTTTCATCTATAAACCGAGGTGTTGTAATGAATTGTAAAGGATCGATCAGACGTGTTCTTTTCATATTTGCCGCCATTGTTTTGGTCGCGGGTTTTGCTTTTGCCGATACCATCAAGTTAAAAGACGGCAGTACCGTGAAGGGTAGGATCGTAGGCTTTGGCTCGGGTAAGTTCACGATCGTCGTTGGCGAAGGAACGCGACGAAAGGAATTTACTTTTGAAGCCGATGAAGTTGAATCGATCCAATTCGACCGAACGGCTCCCGAACAAACAGTTCAGGCCGTCACAAAACCCGTAAATGTTACAGCGAAGCCCGTTGAAGACGAACCAGTCATCGTCGAAGAACCCTCGGCAAAGACACCTCCGCAAACATCGCCCGTCAACCGACCCGTTTCCAATTCAATCGGTGCGAAACCGATCGTCCTGAACGTCAGCGTGCTTGCAAATGACAGCTCGAACGGCTGGACAAATTCCGGCTGGGTCGTTAAGAAAGGCCAGCGGATCAAGATAATGGGCGAGGGTGAAGTTTCGCTCGGAAAAGGAAACAAATCCGGCCCATCAGGCAGTTACACTCTCGAAGACGAAGGAAAACTGCTGAAAAGCGTCCCGACCGGCGCCTTGCTCGCCGTCATCGGCGACGACAATAACGATTTCATTTACATCGGTGCCGACCGCGAATTCACCGCCACCCGCGACGGCACATTATTCCTTGGACTGAACGAAGGAAATCTCAAAGACAACACCGGCTCCTTCAAGGTCACCATCGAAATATCGACGGATCGTTAGATCCTATTTCCGAATCGCCACCGACATATGCAGAATCGCGGTGTCTGACCGCTTTTCTTTTGTTGTATTTCGCTGTCCAGTGTCCAGTGTCCGCGACGGGCCATTTGCTCATTCAGCAATTGTGAATTGAATCGACAACAACCCATCACGCAACCGCTATTCATGTTTCAAACCATCGCTAATGCGACTTGTTCAAGAAATCTAGAATCTTTCGTTTGAGAGATTCATCTTTACTTCGAAATGCTATTAGTTCTAAAGCAGATTTAGCGTGAGACGCCGACTCAGTACTCGGCATCAATGGTATGGCTCCCATCAGCACGTCGACGGCTATCCAGCCACCAGTTTCCGTAAGGGAGTTGATAATTACCGATTCAACCATTTTGTTCGAAGTGAGGGCGGAAAGCAAGAAAGGGGCGGCCACAGCATCCTTGATCAGACTCAATTCGAGAGCAGCTTCGGCGGCTTCGGCGTATGAAGTCGATTGCACAATTTTATTTAGCAAATTTTTACTAATTCCGCGAAGTACTTCGGAATTCTTGGACCCGATATGAAAAGTGACAGTAAAGGAAGGAACAGATCCCACGATTTTTCCATCCATTTCAAGTGGTTCCAGCAACGATCCGACTAAAACATATTCGCCCGGTACAAGGGAGAAATCAATCCACTCATTCAAAATTACACGTTGCGAGTACTCACGCCTGGATTTAATGGAGACTGCTCCCAAACTGGAAATGCCGTTTTTTTCGTAACGACGTAAACTAACTTCCCGCTTGTCCGGCAGTGTCAGGTTGAAAGCAAAGCTCCCTTTAAAGTCCTGACCAAGATCGACGTTTAAAGGAACATTCGTGTCGTTTTGAATTGCGAATCGAAAAACAACAGGTTGATTTTCCACTAATGTATCGTCAACTCTCAGGAGCCTGACTTTGACTCCTGAAAAATTGGGAACGGCAGGTGTCGGCGTTTGAACCCTGTTGCTTTCAGGTTGTTTCGAGGATCGGGCATTCTCTATTCCACAGCCCGTTAGGAAAAGAAGTAATAGTACGCAGAGTGTTAGAAAGATTTTCAACGTCATTTACGTGGACACCTCAGTTTATGGCAGCGGATCGATTGACGCGCTAGCGCCCGATTTTGTAATTGTGTACTTCCACTGATTCCCTGTGCTTGGGGCCACCGTACGCACAATATTCATTGGTCCCATCACGTTAACAAATGCCCCATTATTCAAGCATCCACAACTGTATCGATAATACTGAACAGCCGTAAACGTAGAGGAACTGTATGGAGACACGAATGATCCCCCCGTTGTGTGGTTATCCTCCATCGAGCCGCCACTTGCCGGCACCGTATGAACAACTGGATTCGTATTCGCGATACTCGCAAACGGTGGACTGGGCCAGTAGAAGAAGTTTCCGCCCGGATAAGTAACAATCTCGCCGACCGTACATGTTGCTAAACTAGACAAACTAGCATCGCTGGAATCCCATTGGTAAGAAAAGCGAAGAGTTCCATTTGCCATAGCAGTATCATTGCCGACCTGTCGAAAGTTTACTGGGTATGCACACGGAGGTTCGACATGGGTCGGTGATTGCGCGTAGAGGTTATCCGTAAACGGCTCGCAGTACGTGCCGCCCCAGTCTATCCAGATAGTTCGCACAAACGTGCCTTGCAAATTCGTTTGGCCGACACCAACAGCCTCGACCTCGCCATCAAACCCGGTCGTCGCCACGCCCGGGTCAAAACTTTCCCACGTGACTGATTCGGATGTGTAGGGGCCGAATGACTGGCCGTAACTATTCACCTCTGTTTGAAGGCCGATTAGCGAGGCCGTTTCTCCGACCTCCATTTCCAAAAAATCCGGGTCGATAAACACGCCGTCAATCATATTCCCGCAGTGATTGGCGCAGGCGTAAGTGCTGGCAACTCCGTTAGTGAAACTCACCTGTTCGCTTCGACCACTGATCGATTTTATTTCGATGCCGTGTGCCGACCATGCGATCTGTCCTGAATCGACATTTATCGGGATAAGTTCACCACGGTCGCCGGGCGTCTGCTCGTCGCGTAGCTTTCGGAAATCTATCTCGACTGTCTCGCCCGCTTGCAGCTCATCGAGGCCAAGCGAATAGCCACCGCCTGTGTACGCGAGATGTGCAGTGTATTGTTTCGCTGAGTTCGTCTCGTTCTTGAGGTAGACAAGAGTTCTGAAATCGCCATCAACCTTCCACGGAAAACCACCCGCGCTCGACGGCATGTTCGCCGGATCGAACATCGGCACCTGAAAAACATGATTGCCGTTCTGGCTGACGCTCTGGAGCGAGGTTATTACGGTTCCCTTCGGCGTGTCGTATTCGATCTCTATACCGCCGTAAGTTACAGAAGTTGGAAGATCGTCGATGAAACTCTCAAGTTCGAAAGCTTTTGTGACGCCTGCTCCGATAGTCTTCTGAGGAAGGTTGATCGTAGCGACATCGCCGTTCGGTTGCGTGTAGATGATCTTGCCGGTAACAGTAGAGGTTTGTATTCCGGTGTTTCGAACGGCAACCACGGGTGAGAGCAGTGCACCATTCATGTTGCGGAATCGCAAACCGTTACCGTGCCATTTTTGAGACGCTGTCGAATCCGGATCGATAAAATTCGATGCGGCGGAATATCCTTTGTTCGGCTTTGCGATGAACATCCTTGCAAGCACAGCGCCGGGACTGCCGGAATGCGTTATCGAGATGCCGCCTTTTTCCTTCAGTTGTCCGTTCTCGTTGCCGACGAGGTCGCGCAAAATGTCCAGAACACGCGTTTCCCACGGAGCCAACGTAATTTGAAGTGGAGTAGCTTGTTGCGGAATTGTTCCTTCGACGGCTATCGTTGCCGTGACGGTGGCGCTCGAAGTATTCGAGACAACAACGCGTGTTTTGGAATTCTCGAAAGGCAACCGCCAGAGATTTTCGAGCCGATTGGAAGTGAACTTTGTTGTATAAACGAATTGCTCGGCCCAGATCAAGCCGTCTGCCGCATGAAGCATCCTTACTTGAGCGCCAAGCTGCTGCTTTCCACCTTCGTACGAGATCTTCATGCTGCCTTCGCGAAATTCTTCTGCTTGTCCAGCCAGAAGCTGATGCATATCCACATCGACATACGATGCGGCTGGAACGGGGATAGGTGCAAGATTTAGACGAGTTCCTGCGAGACTGTAGATCGTGGGTACAGCATCTATCGGCTCTGCACCCTTGTTGTTCAGCATCAATGTCGTAGTCAGGTTCTCTCTGAGGCTGAAATAGGTCGCCGTGAGCTTGTAAGTTTCCGCTTCGTAAGCAAGTGACGAAAACTCCCGATTCGCTTTTGCACCACAGCACGTCTGCGCGGGCTTCTCCATCGAAAACAGGTCGATGTCGGTCGAACCGATCTTCGTGTTTAAATACTGCGCCGATGCGGCATTACCAAAAACGAGCATCAACGCAATGATCAGCAAGGCACGGCAACGGACTGAGGCAAGTGCGGGGGATAAAATTGTAGGCATTAAGCCTCCATGTGACTCGGGAGAAAAAGGCTCTTTTCTCGTTTGACTGAAAAAAGGAAAAGGCTAAGACAATTCCAGTGGCAATGAGCATATGTTCAATTTATCGGATTGTCAATAAAGTTTGTACTAAATCTTCTGGAAGCGGAAGAATCATGATTTCGCTCTCGGTCGCGTGGCCGGTTGAACGTGTGAAGGCTTAGCACGAGGACGCCGTCGTGGTTTATGCGCGGGTTTTGGAAGGCGAGGGTTTCGGTTGGGGCGATTCGAGAAGTGAGAATTCGGTGTCACGTCCGCGTCTCTGCGATTCTTGCTTACTTCCTATCTTCCTTCCTATCGCCAGTTTACCGCTAGCAGCGTGCAAATCATGCGAATCATTCCAAACCGCGCATACCGCGCGATTTGCTGTTTCAATTCAAACGATCGAACCCCATAATTGTCGCGGATGGAATTTGATGTCCGACGGATATTTGACAACTTTATGGGTAAAGACCGGTAGTGAAACCACAACAATCTCGCTCAAACCCATATATTTGCGCCGCCTTGCGCCGCCAACTCGCACGCACACGACGCGGCGCAATTATCGGGGAAAACGCTGCGGCTCGTCGTAATCGTTGACTGTAACGACCGCGAAAGTTACTCTTTCTAAAGCCCCAGACTCTTCTCCCGCGGCTTTATGGATGAGCTTTCGCAAATAATCGCGCAATACGGTATCTACGCCGTTTTCGCGTTGTGTACTATCGAAGGCGACATAACGCTGCTGATCTCGGGTGCGATGGCCCACAGCGGCTTCTTTGGGAACTATAGTTTCTTTAAGGTCTTCCTGATGGGAACGCTCGGCGGCGTGGCGGGCGACTGTGTAGCATACGGCATCGGTCGCGGCTTTCACGAGAATGCCAAGGACTATAAGTTTTATCAAATTGCTCAACCGCGTATCGAACGCCTGATAGATAAGTTCGGCACCTTCGCCATCGTTATCTCAAAGTATATTTACGGCATTCGAGCCGCGATGTGCGTCTTTTACGGCATCGGTAAAATGCCGTTCGCGAGATTTTTGATACTGGACACGATCAGTTGTTCGCTCTGGGTCTTGCTTCTTTCAGGTACCGGATATTTCTTTAGCGGTGCTATCACCTCCATCATCGGTGATTTCCAACAGATAGGCATCGCGTTATTTTTCGTGATCCTCTTCACGGTCATCATCTTGTATGTTGTCGAAAGGTATTGGCTGTCGGAGCGTGTCGAGGAAGCAAACCCTGCGACGATACATAAGATCGAAGAAAAACTGCACGCGGTTGAAGAAGTTGCACAGGAAAAGTTCCACGACCTGTCAGAAAGGCTGCATTTGACCCGAGATCAATCTGCCGAAGATCCCGAGTCGAAAAAATCTGAGCAGAAACCAAAAGCATCATCGAGGTCTGCAAAAAACTAACCCGCCGATTCAAACATTTCTGGGATTTTAAGTTAATATTTTTCTCGGCCAACATTAGCCGTTCTTTTCAGATGATAATAAAAACCTCAGCTCCGACGCGCGTCGATCTTGCCGGCGGCACTATCGACATTCCGCCGCTTTTCTTGTTTCACGAAGGTGCGGCAACGGTTAATTTCGCCGTCGATCTGATGGCCCATTGCCGTATCGAAGCCCGCGACGACGATCGAATTTCGATCAAGTCCGTGGATCGGGGAGAAGAGTTTGAGATAGGTTTGAACGAGATAGTTTCGTTGAAAAACGATCCGCGGCTCGAACTGCTGTCAAAGCTGATCTATTTCTTCAAGCCTGAGACCGGATTCAATATGATCACCGAATCCGAAGCTCCTGCGGGTGCCGGCCTCGCGGGTTCGTCAACGCTGAACATTGCCTGCATCGGAGCCTTAAATGAACTTGTAGGCAAGCGATATTCACCCGATCAATTTATTCAGATCGCCGCGAATGTCGAGACACAAGTAATAAAAGTACCGGCGGGATTTCAGGATTATTACTCGGCCCAATACGGCGGTGTGGCGTGTATCCATTTTGCCGAGGACGGCATTCGACGCGAAGCTTTGGACATTGACGCGAACGAACTTCAAAGTCGAATCGTCGTCATCTATACCGGAGAACCGCGAAATTCAGGTACGAATAATTGGGAGATCACAAAGCGGCACATCGACGGCGACCGCGAGCTTTTCGAAATATTCGACGGTATTCGCGATACTTCACTGAAACTTCGAACCGCATTGCTTGAGTCCAATTGGATCCGCGTCGGCGAGATTTTGCGTGATGCAGACGCGCAGCGAAAGCGTCTTTCGCCGAACATCACGACGCCTCATATGGATGGTCTTATCGAGACCGCTCTCAACAACGGCGCCATTGCCGCAAAGGTATGCGGAGCAGGCGGCGGCGGATGCATTGCTTTCTATTGTGAATCCGGCAGAAATATTGACGTCGAGAACGCACTTTCCGGTATCGAAGGCACTGAGGTTTTGCCATTCGGTATTCAACCTGCGGGACTTACCATTACAGTCAGTTAAATTATTGTCATTTTTTTAGGAACTCTGGTGTCTTGTTCGTAGAAAAGCAGTTTTCGCAACAAAAACAACCGGAGGATCTCGAAGAAATGCGTACACGTATTTACCGCAGTTTTCTATTATTCATCGTCCTTCCCGCCATGTTTGTAGCTATGCCGATGGTACGCGGCTATGCACAGGACAAAGTGGTTAAGGAACACAAAGAATTCAAAGAAGTAGCAAAGCACAAAGAGTTTTGCTCAAATAACAATTGGAACGGCAACGATAAGGTCTCGACAAGCGAACTTCGCGAAATGACCGTCGCTTCGACCGGCAAACTCGACGTTGACGGAGCAAGGAACGGCGGGATCAGCATTAAGGGCGAAAACCGTTCAGACGTGCTGATACGAGCATGCGTTCAGACATGGGGATCGTCTGAAGCAGAAGCAAAGTCCCTTGCTTCGTCGATTAGGATCAACACCGGCGGAACTATTAAGGCTGACGGACCCGAAGAAAATTGGTCAGTTTCGTATGACATTCGTGCTCCGCGCAACTCGAATCTCAATCTCAAAGCACACAACGGCGGCATTTCGATCAAAGGCGTCGATGGCAGCATGGATTTTGTAACCGTTAACGGTGGTGTCAACGTCAATGATGCAGCGGGCGATGTTCGCGGTCGCACGACCAACGGCGGCATCAATGTTTCGCTCATTGGCAGTGGATGGAAAGGAACGGGCCTTGATCTGCAAACGACCAACGGCGGCGTGAACCTGACGATTCCGGCGGATTTCGCGGCGAATGTGGAAGCCGGAACTGTCAACGGCGGTTTCAGCAGTGACATCCCGGCCTTGAACATTACCACCGAAGATGTAAAAGGCGAGTATGGCCGCCAAAAGGCCAAGAAGATCAACACCAATCTCAATGGTGGTGGAGCACCGGTTCGCGTCGTGACGACAAACGGCGGCATTCGAATCAATTCCTCCTCAAAGTGAACTAAAGGGTACTTAAAGGTGGAAAAGATGCACGCGAGACAACCGGCTCGCGTGCATTTTCTATTGGAGTGCAGAAAGTCGCGAGATAGTTGCTGAAAGTGAGCTGAACATTGGACGTCCGTCATTCGAGCCAAGCAGCTCTTCGCACGCACGTTCCGGATGCGGCATCATTCCGATCACGTTGCGATCTTCATTGCAGATGCCCGCAATGTTGGAGCGGGCTCCATTTGGATTTGACTCCGCCGTCGTTTCTCCGTCTTCGTCGCAATATCGAAAAATGATCTGTCCGTTCTCTTCCAGTGAATTGTAAGTGGCATCGTCACACGCAAAGTTCCCTTCAGCGTGAGCGATCGGGATCGAAAGCACGCGGCCATTTTCGTATTCGCTTGTAAATGGTGTGTTGTTATTCTCGACGCGAAGGTTCACATGCCGTGAAATAAAATGAAGCCTGGCGTTCCGCATCAATACGCCCGGCAATAGTCCTGCCTCACAAAGTATTTGGAAACCATTGCAAATGCCGAATACATATTTCCCTTTGGCGCCGAAATCGCGAACAGCATTCATCACGGGCGAAAAACGCGCCAGTGCTCCGGCACGAAGGTAATCGCCATACGAAAATCCACCGGGAACGATCACCGCGTCAAATCCGCTCAGATCCGTCTCTTTGTGCCAAATGAAATCGACCGGCTGGCCGACATGCTTTGAGATCACGTGATAGGCATCATGATCGCAATTTGAACCTGGAAAAACTACAACTCCAAATTTCATCTTTTTATTGATTCCTGGGCCCTCGCCCACCGCTGCCAACCGTCGGGGATCGGCTTTCCCCCGTTCGCCTCACGGATACGGAGGATTTCGTAAGTTTGCTCCTGTAGTGCTTCGAGTTGCCGCAGCCTGTCGCTAAGCGACATATTTCGGATATGCTCACGATATTTTCGTTTCTGTTCGACAAGCATTGTCACGCTGGAATTTGTCTTAGTATCTGAATTCATCAGGAAGTCCTGCCTGAATTTTTCTCCACGTTTCGATCAGATCGAATCTTGCCAGAATCTCTTTCAACCTTACCGAGTCAAGGATATCGTAAGAGGTAAAATGCAGGATCTTCAAAATGTCTTTTGGCCGTGCGATACTTGCCCACATTGCGGCAAGGTGTTCCGGCGGAAGCACGTCGATACTGCTGTCGTCGAAGGCAAATGTTCGCGCATGTGCCAAAGCGTCCACCCACAACGGATCATGGCCGGATTCGACAAACTGCACGTCCCATCCGCCGATTGAAATGAATTCATGATCGTAACTGTGACCATTTTCCCGGCAATAATCGTAGATCGGCTCCAGTGAAAGTATAAGACCATCCTGCGCTGGTTCAAAAAGGAAAAAAATGTCAAGGTCCTTAGTTGCTATCGGTTCCGCATAGAACGCAACAGCTGACGCTCCGCCTACCGCATACTTACCGATAATTCCTTTCGCGTGCATTTCGGCGAGTACGACGGAAACATCCGTCATTTTAATTCGGTTTCTCAACGATCTATCTCGACTTCGTAATCTTCGATCACCGGATTTGTCAGAACATCGGCGGCGATTCTTTCTATCGCAACCTTTGCCTCGGCCTTATGAGTCGCATCGTCGAGCACGATCTCAAAGTATTTTCCCTGGCGAATATCCGAAATTCCGGTAAAGCCCAGTGACTCGACCGAATGGTGAATTGCCTTTCCCTGCGGGTCGAGAACGCTCGGTTTTAGTGTTACAAATACCTTTGCTTTCATATTCTGTTGTAAATCAAATTGATTATTCTGACGGAAAATCTTGTCATTATCAACATCTTGTGTTACTTTTCACGATAACTATTTCCGCAGTTTTTGTAACTCATCCTAACCCCTTTAAGGAGAATCGAATAACAAATGCAAAATCAAAAATCTGCCATCGGACTTGATGGGAACATCACGGCCCTGATCGGATACATTATCGGCATTATCGCTTTAGTGCTGATCTTCATTGAGAAAGACAATAAATTTGTGCGTTTCCATGCATTGCAATCCGTGATCTGGAGCGTGATCATGTGGGTCGCGGTTTTTGTGGTCGCGATCGTGGGAACGATACTCACTATGGTCTTGTCGAGCGTTAATGGCACCCTGGGTGGAATCGTTGGTCTTATTGCAATGCTTCTTTATCTCGGCGTGTTCATCGCCTGGATCGGCGGTCTTATTTATGGTGCGATCAAATCATACGGCGGAGACATGACTAAACTTCCGTTCGTGGGCGGCTTGGTTGAAAAATGGGTCTAAATTAGTTGAACACCCTTGCGAACACTTTATCCACGTTTCGCAGATAGTGTTTTAGATCAAAGACGCGGGCAATTTCTTCCGTCGAAAGATGTGTTGAAATGTCCGCGTCGCTTTTTATCAGTTCCTGATAATCGCCGCCTTCGTCCCACACCTTCATCGCATTTCGCTGTGTGAAAACGTAAGCGTCTTCGCGTGAGACGCCTTTCTGTGTAAGGGCAAGCATCAACTGTCCGCTGAATACCAAACCACGCGTCAGGTTCAGGTTCTTCAGCATATTCTCGGGATAAACGACAAGTGTATCCAGAAGCGAAGTAGTTTTTGCAAGGATGTAGTCTGTGGTCGCTGACGAATCGGGCAGGACTATGCGTTCGGCGGACGAATGTGAGATGTCGCGTTCGTGCCAGAGAGCGACGTTCTCGTACCCGACTATCGCATTTGCCCGAACCGTGCGGGCCATGCCGCAGATGCGTTCCGACAGGATCGGGTTGCGTTTATGCGGCATTGCGGACGAACCTTTCTGGCCTTTCTTAAACGCTTCCTGAGCCTCGCGAACTTCCGTTCGCTGCCAATGCCTAACTTGAAGCGCGATCTTCTCAAGCGTTGAAGAAATTATCGCCAGCGTCGAGAGATATTCTGAATAGCGATCTCGCTGAATTACCTGCGTCGAAACTTCGGCGGCTTTGATGCCGAGTCGTTTGCAGACGCGTTCTTCCACGCTCGGATCAAGGTGAGCAAAGGCACCAACCGCACCGCTTATCTTTCCGACTGAAACGCTTTCTTTCGCGCGCACGAGACGTTCGCGGTTGCGCTGCATCTCCGTGTACCACAATGCCCAGACAAGGCCGAATGATGTCGGCTCCGCGTGAATGCCATGCGTGCGTCCGATCTGCGGCGTATCTTTGAATTCAAATGCGCGCCGTTTCAGCACAGCCAGAATCGCGTCGATCTTTGAAAGCAGTAAGTCGCAGGCGTCGCAAAGCAATAGTGCATTTGCGGTGTCCACGACATCGCTCGAAGTTAGGCCGTAGTGAACAAATCGGGACGCGGGGCCGATGTTCTCGGCAAGATTTGTCGTAAACGCGATCACATCGTGATCCGTTGTTTTTTCGATCTCGTTAACGCATTCGACGGTGAAAGCTGCCTTCGCTTTGATCTCGGCCAAAGCATCGACCGGAATGGTGCCGTCCTCAGCATGCACTTCGCACACGGCGATCTCGACGTCGAGCCATTTTTGGAACTTGTTCTGAAGCGACCAAACCGCTCCCATTTCGGGCAATGTGTATCTTTCGATCATTTGAAACTAATTTGAAGGTTCCGGTTCGACCGCCGCGAGACCTTCGTCCTTGTCGCCAAGAATATCCTGAATGTAAACCAACTGCACGACGACCACTATGACCGCGAGCAAAGGCGTCGCAAGCACGAGCCCCAATCCGCCCACCAAAGCTCCGAGGCCGAGCTGAAAAACAACGGTCAGCGCGGGCGGAAGCTCGACGGTCTCTCGTTCGATCAAAGGCGTTATGACATTTGACTCGACAACCTGCACGCCAACGTAAAGTCCGAGGACATAAACCGCCGTTATCGGGCTATCGATGAACGCGATCAGCAATGCCGGAATCGCCGCAAGTATAGGGCCGAAGTTTGGAATGAACGACAGTAGCCCGGCAATGACCGCCAGCGTTAACGCGATGGGAACGCCGAGTATCGAAAGGCCGATCCACGTCAGCGCTCCGATAAACAGCATCGAGCCGAACTTCCCGATCAGCCACCAACGGAGCGTTTCGTAAACCTGGTGGAGTATCTCGTCAACCCGAGCCCGCCGGGGTTTCGGAAAGAGGCGGATGAACCCTTCGGAATAAAATTTCGGTTCGCTGGCAAGATAGATCGCCAGCAAAATGACGACGGCGAGATTGCCGACCGCACCTAACGTCGATGTAAAAACTCCGCCCACGCCCGAGAGCAATGCGGACGCATCAATCTTGCTCTTGAGGTCTTCAAAAGACGGCAACTGCTCGATCAACGCCCGGCCCCAGCCGTACTGCGATAAATTTGCCGCAACTTTCTGTGCAGAGATCGGAAGTTCATCGCGCAAGTGCCGCATTTGTTCGCCGACGCTCGGGGCAAGCAACGCGATCGTTCCGCCAATGACGGCAACCAGGATCAGTGATACGAGCAGAACGCGCAATCCATCGCCCAGCTTGATGTAAGGATGTAGTATTTCGGCAAGGCCGCTCAAAAAGATCGCAAGCAGCGAGGCGGCGAACACCAAAAGCACAACATCGAACGTGTAATAAAGAAGTGCAAGGAACAGTACCGTAAAAACCACGATACAGCAGGCGAGTGCCGCTTTGTGTGCGAAGCTTTTGTCGGCTTTCTCCATTCTAGACGAGGCCTCGGTCTATCAAGAGTTCGGCGTTAAGTATCGCGGACCCGGCCGCACCGCGAACTGTGTTGTGACTAAGCGAAACGAAGCGATAATCGAAAACATTGTCCGGGAAAACACGTCCGACCGTAATCGTCATTCCGTTGCCGCGATCGCGGTCAAGCCGTGCCTGCGGACGTGATGGCTCCTCCATTACCTCGATAAAATGTTCGGGTGATGAATGCAAACCAAGCGACGGAAATTCACGCATCGCGGCTATGACCTCTTCCATCGTTGCCGTCTGTTTCAGATCAACGCGGACGCTGGCGGTGTGCCCGTCGAGAACATCGACACGAAAGCATTGAGCTGATACTGCAAAATCTGCTTTTGTGATCGCACCGTCCGCAAATGTACCGATAATTTTCTGCGCTTCGATCTCGACCTTTGGTTCTTCACCGGCGATGTAAGGCAGGACGTTGTCGGTAATGTCCATCGCCGAAACGCCCGGATAGCCCGCACCCGAGATCGCCTGCATTGTAGTGACGACTGCCGATTCCACACCAAACTTCCGATGCAATGCAGCGAGCGGCGGAGCAAAACTGGCGACGGCGCAGTTAGGATTGGTGACGATAAAACCTTTGCCAAAGCCGCGTTTTTTCTTTTGTGTTTCGATAAGGCCGAGGTGGTCGGCGTTGATCTCGGCGATCAGCAGCGGGACGTCTTCGTCCATGCGAAAGCTCGACGAATTGCTTATGACGGGATAGCCGGCACGTGCAAAAGCCTCTTCGGTCTCGCGTGCGACGTTCGATGGAAGGCTCGAGAACACGATGTCGCATTCAATGGGCGGCTCGATCGGGCCGACGACGATGTCGCGAACGTTCTCAGGTATCTCACCCGTCAGTTTCCACGCACAAGCCTCAGCATAGGTCTTACCCGACGAACGGTCGGACGCTGCCAACGCCGTTATCTCAAACTGGGTGTGACCCTGCAGCAACTGAATGAACCGCTGACCCACGGTGCCGGTCGCACCAAGAATACCTACATTATAACGCTTTGCCATATTGGTTGGACGAAAACGCTATTTTCGCACGAAAGATGAACTGCTTCAATACAGGCAGGTTATGCAAGAGCTTCTTTCATCCTGCGAACGCCGTCGGCCATACGTTCCTCTGTATTACAAAATGAAATTCGCAGAAATCCTTTGGCTTCGTGGCCGAAAGCTACGCCGGGGACAGTGACGACTCGGTTTTGGAGGCATTTTTCGGCGACCTCGATGTCGTCGCCGAGGCTGCGGACGTCGAGCATCGTGTAGAACGCTCCTTCGGGTGAGGTTGCGGTCAGGTTCATCTCGGTTTTGAGGAGGTCGACGAGGAATTTTCCGCGTGCGGCGTAAACCTCGCGGGCGTGTGCCTTTGCGGCTTCGGCCTCGGGCGTCCAGGCGATGAGCGAAGCTTTCTGGGTGATGGTCGAGGTGCAGACGGTCGTGAAACCGTGGAGCACCTGGATCGCGTTCATCAGCTTTGCATCCTTTGACGCGGCCCAACCGAGGCGCCATCCGGTCATGCTCAGGCTCTTTGAAAGGCCGCTGACGATGACCGTGTTTTCGTAATATTCGGACGCCGAGTGCGGACGCTCGCCGAAATAAAGATCGCTGTAGATCTCGTCTGATATCAGAAAAATTCCGGTACCTTTTAATGCGTCTGCGATCTGCTGCAGATCGGTCGGCGTCAGGATCTTGCCCGTAGGATTTGAAGGCGAAATGACGACCGCAGCTTTGGTCTTCGGCGTGATGCCTTTCTTAAATTCTTCTATGTCGAAGGCAAAGCCCGTGTCGGCGGGCAGACGGTAGTAATTCGGCTTCCCTTCCGCAATTCGCACGCACGCGTCGTAGGCGGGAAAGCTCGGATCCGGAAGAAGTACCTCGTCGCCCGCGTCGACGATCGAGAGGAACGCGGCGGTCATCGCTTCTTGCGAGCCGCAGGTGACGACGACGCCGGTTCGCGGCAGCTCGAGGTGCGGATATTGCTCGGCGATCAGATCGCGCAGGGCCGGAATGCCGGGATGCGAGGTGTAGCCATTCTGCTCGTCACGCACGATGCGGGCCGCCTCGTCACGCATGAACTGCGGCGTCGGCAGATCGGGTTCGCCCAATCCAAAATTGATGGATTGCGGCAACGCACGCTCAAAAAACTGCCGGATCAACGTCGGCTGCAGCCCGCGAAGGCGCTTTGGCAACTCAAACTCCATCTGCTCAACAACTGCTCCCATAAATCACCAGCTTCCACCAGCAGGACTTTCGCCGGGCTTACCGTCGCCGTCAAGATCTTCTTCAAGGTCTTCGCGAATGTCGCCAACCTCGACATTAAATTCGCCCTCGGCCGCCGTGTTCGGATCGCCGGTCAAAATGCCGCCGATCGCTTCGATCTCGCCAATTATCTTCTGCCCCAAGCCCGAAATCTTATCGACAATACCACCATCCTCCGACGCTTCAGGTTCAATTGGTTCCGGTTCGTTCATAGGGATAGTTTAGGCGAAAGGCGAACTATTTAGAAATAGAGCGGGAGGGAACGTGTATGATTGTGCTGCCAACTCAGGAAGATTCGTTATGAGAAACGTCATCTGGGACATTGAGTTCATCTACGACACCCTGCGTCGTGGAGGGCTCTATGCAATCGGCGGCGGCTTCGTGGCGATGATCTTCGGATTTGTGCTCGACAGAATGGGAATGGTCGCAGTCGGCGGTATCGTGACTGTGCTTGGGGCCGTCGACTATGTTGTCACAAGCCTTCTAGGAAAACGTAAATCAAATTAGGATTCCCTACATCCGCGACCAGCCTTTTGAGTTGTGCGTGAACTGTTCCGTAGCGGAAAGCTTAAATCCTTCAGTGGAAATTGTGCACAGGTAGCGGGAAACCGTGAGCAGCGGGTGCTCAAACTCGAGGACGTTGAACGAATTGTCTTCCCCGCGTTCGCGATTTGAGGTCGCGGTTCCGGCCTGGATGATGAGCGCGGAATAACCGTCCTCCATCTTGTAGCGGCGTGCGGAATGGCCGATATGGCTCTTGTGCATATGGCCCGCGAGGAAGACATCGGCACCCGAAGCAGCGATCAGCGGCAGGGCAGTCTCGGCCCGACCGACTATATTATCTTCATCCGAGCCCTCGGGCACGTCGAATGGATGATGGGTCACGATCACTTTTAGCTTCCGTTCGTCGAAACGGTTCATCAACTCGACAACCTTTTCAACTTGCTCATCGCTGACGCGACCGCCCTTCACCGTCATCGAACGCGCTGTGTTTATTCCGGCAACGACCAATTCTTCGTCGGAGACGACCGGCGACAGATCGGCGGTGATGTTCTTTTCGTACTTCTCGAGAGCATTCACAAAGCGGTCATAGACGTTGTAAAGCGGGACATCGTGATTGCCCGGCACGATGAGCTGCGGCTGAGGCAGACGGTCGAGAAAGCGTTTTGCCGCGCGAAACTGTTCCGTCTTGGCGCGCTGAGTGAGGTCGCCCGAGACGACAACGAGATGCGGTTCGAGCACATTGACACACTCGATCAACCTCTCGGCAACCATCGCGTCAACGGTACCGAAATGCAGGTCGGAAATGTGAACGATCTTACGCATCTGATTTTTGCAGAAGCCCGCGCGTGAGCAAGGGCGTGACATCCAACTTTATTGCTACGAGCTTTCTCGCGTGAGCTCGTCTGAACTGGGAACGAAAACTTTTAACGCCTTCGGCCTAATCCGAAATTCCAAAGGCGTGGGCATAACGGATATCTCGCCATCAAAAGCGATGGGAAGGCGCTTTCGCCGCGTCTGGATCGTTACCGAATCGGTCAACACTTCTTCAAAATCGCGCCATTGTTTCACACGTCCGGTCACGGTGTGCCACAACAAGAGGATAACGCCTAGGTGCCCGCTTCGGTGCAGGAAATAAACGCTCAGCTTGCCCTCGGCCAAAGACGGACGGCGGCCGATGTTGTACAGGTCCATCTCGTACGCGTTGTTTCCGACGAAAACAAATGGCGTCTTGCGAAGGAATGATTTCCCATCAAGCTCGATCCGCACCTTAAGAAAAGGCGAAAGGCGAAACATTCGCAATGCTGCCCAAAACGCCGCACGCCATTTGCCGTATCCGAGCCGCTGCTGCTGCTCTCGACGGCGAACGATTCGCGGATAAAGCCCGATGCTGGAATTGTTGATGAAGACCCGTCCGTTTACCTCGGCAAGATCGATGGTCTCAACACTGCCATCCGCAATTATGCGAACCGCGTCTGTAAGGTCCTGTGGAATGCCGAGATCTTTCGAGAAATTGTTCAGAGTGCCGAGCGGAAGTACGCCGAGAGTCTTGCCCGCCTTGTGGACGTGGTACGCAACGCCGCTGATCGTTCCGTCGCCTCCGCCGGCAATTATCGTTTCAGCATCTGACGCGGCTGCTTCCTTCGCAAACCTCTCAGTTTCCGCACCGTTCTTTGCGAAGCGGAAGTTAGCCTCAAGGCCATTCGATGAGAACGCCTCGGCGATCGAAGCACGCATCTCATCAGAACAACCGAGACCGGACGCTGCGTTAATTATTACCTCGACCCGGTTTGGCATTCAGTAGTTTAATGAGGCCGATCAGGATGCTTGCTGATGGAGAACCGCCGCCAAGTCGGTTGAGATTGAGAGCGGGTAATACTTTGTGGGTTCGAAAAGATAGTCCTCGCCATCCTCGTCGATGACACGGATCATTTCATCCGTTTCAGCGTCGTTGTCCGGCACAACCTCATAGAGCTTTCCGATCTCCAACGAGGCTTCGTTGCCTTTGTTATCGACGCAAACAGCAAATTTCGTGTTCATTTAACGAAAGTCGTACATTACTTAGTCTTGTAAACCTCACTTCGATGTCCAATAAAACGAATGAGTATCAGTTCTTCGTCATGAAAGATCCTATATATGATTCGGTGATCCCCTTCGCGAAGTTTAGCGTTTCCTGACAGATCGTTTCTCAACCCTTTTGGTTCAACATTCTCGGCATTTTCAGCAAGCCAGTTCAATTTTCGAATGATTCGTCGAGCAATCGCCCCGTCGATCCGCTTCAGGCTGCGGCTGGCTTCATCGAGAAACTGAATCTTGTACATTCTTAGTTGATTCCAAGCCTCTCAATTACATCCGCCATTGGCTCACCCCTGTCACCATTTTTGATCCGTTCATCCTGGTGAGCAATTATTTCTTGTAACTCATCGGTAAATTCAAGATCATCCTCAGGATTTCGGAAAATAGTGGCAAGTTTGACCTCGACCAATTCGTCTACCAACTTCCGAAGATCTTCTGTCGTTATTTGTAATACGTTAGCGCTCATATTTCCACCCAACTTTTATTATACCTAGTCCCAATACAAAGTTTTAGCGCAAATAATCCTCGAGCTTGGTTGAAGTGTCTGTCTTTTCATCGCGGTATTTGACGATGATCGGGCAGTAGATCGAAAGATTATTGTCTTTGCCAAAGCCCGACGAGATCGCCCGCGAGCCCTGAACAACGACCGCCCCGGCGGGAACCTCTAGCGGATTTTCGCCGTCAGATTTAATGATACGTTCGTTTGGCAGGTCGAAGATAGGCGTCGAACGCGTAAGTATCACGCCGCTTGCCAGAACGGCGCGTTCGCCTACTATCGTGCCCTCGTAAACGCCGGTGTTGCCGCCGACGAGAACGTCGTCTTCGATAATGACTGGAACCGCTCCAACTGGTTCAAGCACACCGCCGATCTGAGCCGCTGCGGAAAGATGCACGCGTTTTCCGATTTGCGCACAGCTTCCGACCAGCGCATGCGAATCGACCATCGTGCCTTCGTCAACGTACGCACCGACATTTATATACGCAGGCGGAACGACAACTACGCCCGGCGCAACATAGCATCCGTCGCGGATCGCCGAGCCGCCCATCACGATCCGCACTCCGTCGTCCAACGACATAGGCCGCAGCGGAAACGTGTCTTTATCAAAGAACTGCAGGGTCTCGGTCGGCATCGACATCTCGACCATCTTGCCCATCCGAAACCCAAGCAAAATTCCCTGCTTCACCCACGCATTCGCATGCCAATTCCCGTCAGCATCTTTTTCAGCCGAACGTATCTCGCCGCATCTGAGCGCAGTTTTAAATTCGTCGTAAACCTCGCGGTCATTACCGGAGAATTCCTGCTTGGCAAAAAGTGCTTCGATCTTTTCCTTTAATTTCATCTTAGAGCTGACAGCTGATAGCTAAAAGCTGATATTTATTTTAAAACTGATCGTAATATCGCACTCAACTTGTCGCGACTTTCCTTCGTTACCGGAACGAGCGGAAGACGCAGATTTTCTTCGAGCAGACCCATTTCCTTCATCACGAATTTACATGGAGCGGGTGACGATTCGATGAAGTTCGCTTCCATCAGTGCCAGCGTCTTATAGTGGATCTTGCGTGCGAATCGAAACGAACCGGCGAGTGCGTATTCGACCATTTTCGAAGTTTCCTTCGGTATCTCATTCGCACAAACGGAAACCAAACCGTCACCGCCGAGCGCGATAAACGGCAGTGCAGTGGCATCGTCGCCGGAAAATACTTTGAAGTGCTTAGGCCGATCCCGCATGATTTCCATCATCTGCGAAAAATTTCCCGAAGCTTCTTTCGTTGCAACGATGTTTTCGTATTTCTCTGCCAAACGCAGCGTTGTTTCCGCCGAGATGTTCGACGATGTGCGACCCGGCACGTTATACAACATTATCGGAAACCCTTTTACGCTTTTTGCGATCTCCGAAAAATGCGCAAACATTCCTGCCTGCGTCGGCTTGTTGTAATACGGAGCTACGAGCAATGCTGCGTCGGCTCCTACCTCACGCACCTTTCGCGTAAATTCGATGGTCGCAGCCGTGTTATTGCTGCCGGTTCCGGCGATCACTTTCGCCTTCAATTTGTGTGCGACCTCGACGGTCATTCGGATAACGTGCAGACGCTCGGTCTCGTCCATCGTCACGCTTTCGCCCGTGGTTCCGCACGGAACAAGCAGCTTCACGCCGCCCTTTATCTGCCGCTCTACCAGCGAGCGAAAACACCCGTCATCTATCGAACCATCCTTTTGAAACGGCGTCACAAGTGCGGTCGCACACCCACGCATCCAATCTATTTTCGTTGTCATAACAGTTATACTTTTGTGCGATTCAGTATATTCTTATCCCCTTGTTCTTACAAAAGGTTTGCGAGTTTCTATAGTCACAATCGGAACACTTCTTTTCGCCATCAGCTGCGGCGGAAGCGATGTGTTTAGAAACACATCGCTTCCGCCGCATGCTTCGCCCGCGTCACAGCAGCCGACTGCAGTCGCCGACAGGCTTGCATATCCTATCGGGAAGCAGGAAAGGATAACTGAAGCGAAAGACGCAGGTGACGACTGGTATAACGCCCTGAATTTTGGTGAGAACGACCATCTGGGCGAAGACTGGAACAAGAATTCCGGCGCCAACACGGATTGCGGCGAGCCTGTCTATTCAACAGCAACCGGGGTAATCACCTATGCCGACGACGCGGGGCCGGGTTGGGGAAATGTCGTTATCGTCACTCACTTACTGGCGGACGGAAAGAAAGTGCAGTCGCTCTACGGACATCTTCAGGAGATCGTGAAATCATCTGGTGAAGTAAAGAAACGCGAACTGATCGGTAAAGTTGGCAATGCGAATGGTCGATATCTTTGCCATTTGCATTTCGAGATCCGTATGTCCGACTCACCGATGTGGGACAAAATTGGTGGCGGCTATTCAAGTGTGAGAGATGGATGGCTCGACCCGTCGGACTTCATCGATTCACGACGTTGAAAAATGCTTCAAGCTTTCTTAGATCGAGCTTGCCGTCCGTCCGAACGCCCGAACACACATCCAGCCCGAACGGCTGCACTGTTTCGACAGCTTCCCTCACGTTCTCGGCATTCAATCCACCAGCAAGGAAGACCGGCTTGCCGCAGGTTTCAACGATCTTTCTGCTTAGTTTCCAATCGTGCCGCCTTCCCGTTCCTCCAAGTTCCTTGACCGTTAGCCTGGGGTTGCCGCTGTCGAGTAAGATTGCATCGACGTCTTCGGCAAGGTCGGCAGCTTCATCAACAGATTCCTCGCCAATGACATGAATCACCTGTACAAGTTTCACGCTCGGCAACGCCTTGCGGACGTCTTGATATGCGCGACCGGTCAATTCATCGACGATCTGAATCGTGTTCGTGTTGGTGCGGTGATGATGATCGATAATGCGAGTTGCAGTTTGTTCGCTCGTCAACAGGAAAGTCGCTATCGGCGGCGGAACGGTTTGGGCAATGCGGCGGATGTCTTCATCCGATATCGATCCCGGTCCCGAAGGCATTGCCCCAACAAGTCCGACTGCCGAAGCCCCTAGCGAAATAGCATCAGCGGCTTCTTGCTCGTCGGCAATACAACAAATTTTGACTCTGGGCGTTCGCATGAAAATTAACAGGAAGCACAGGAAGCACAGGAAGCACAGGATAAGCAGGATATATTGATCCTAGACGACAGCCATCTTGCTAATCCTGCACATCCTGTTCGAATTTTCTTTCGTTAGGCTGCTCTACAATCTCGTCCATTACATCCGTGAACTCATAGACACCTTTCTTCCCGACGATCCATTCCGCAGCCATGATCGCTCCGAGAGCAAATCCTTCGCGCGAACGCGCAGTGTGTTCCAACAAGATCTGATCTGCCGGGCCGTCGAAGCCGACTCGGTGCGTGCCGGGAATATTGCCGGCCCGTGTGGCAGAGATGTCGCCAATTTCGCCGTGTTTTGAGACTACTTCCTTTAGCTTCAATGCGGTGCCGCTTGGTGCATCCTTCTTGCGGGAATGGTGCTGCTCTTCGATAAACGCCTGGTATTCAGGGAACGTTGCAAAAAGCTGGGCGGCGAAATCGGCGATACGATAGAAAAGGTTCACGCCGATAGAGAAATTTGCACCGAAAACCATAGCGCCGTTGCCATCGCTCACGATCTGTTCGATCTCATCACGCTGTGCGTTCCATCCCGTAGTTCCCTCGACCAGCGGCACACCTGCCGCGACACATGCCTCGACATCGTGCCGAACAACCTCGGACGATGAAAAATCGATCGCAACATCAACGCCTTTCAACTTGTCGGCCAACTCAGCAACAGACAAACCGGCATCGGCAACGTCAATGACAACTGCGATCTCGTGTCCCTTTTCTTCAGACAGTGTGCGAATGAGTTTCCCCATCGCCCCGTAACCGATCAGTGCTATTTTCATTGATTATCACCACATAGAAACATAGAACACATAGATTATTCGTCAGCGAGTTTTCGGCCCCACAGCTTTATGAACCTCGATCGCCGCACCCAGAACGTCGTGACTGAGTTTATCAATAAGTTTTTTGTTCACAATTGTCTCCGCTATGTGCCCTATGTACCTATGTGGTTAACAATCTTTTCGCCAGCTCAACATAGAGCCCAACCGCTTCTTCGAGATCCTTCTTCAATACGAATTCATCCTTCGTGTGCGCGACGAGGATCGAGCCGGGACCGAGAAGCAGCGGCTGGCCCCAGTTTGTCAGGTATGGAATATCGGTTGTGAACCGCACGGTCTTTTGGTTGAAGCCATCGACCTCAAGCATTCGCACAGGTTCGCTGCATGACAATACTTCGATCTCGGCGCGGTTGCGGACGATACTTTTTAACGCCTCTTCTATCGGTTCGCGTTTTGTCGTCAGACGGATCAAAAGACTTGCTTCGGCTTTTGGCGGAACGACGTTCAAGGCTACGCCGCCCTCTATAACGCCGATGTTCACTGTCGTTTCGCCGAAGAAATCATCGTTTGGAAATTTGGTATGTCGTATCTCATCAAGGATATCAAGCAGCGTTTCTATCGCCGAATCACCCATTTCCGGATATGCAGAATGCGCCGCCCTACCGGTAGTCTTTATCTTCAAACGAAACGAACCTTTCGAACCGATCGCGAGATCGTTATCGGTCGGTTCGCCGTTGATCATAAACTCGCACTTTGCCGCCAGCGGATGATCGTTCGCCGCCCGCGCACCCGTCGATGATCTTTCTTCTTCAACTGTGTAAAGCAGCCCAATGTCTTCGATGCCCTGTTTCCGCAACTCTTCCACAGCCATAATCTGCGAGGCAATGATTCCCTTCGCATCGCACGAACCGCGACCGTAAATTTTTTCGTCATCCTCGGTCGGCGGAATGAAAGGCGGCACCGTGTCGATATGCGTCGAAAACCAAACCCGCGGCGTCTCGTTCAAATAAGCGATTACGTTGTTCTGCCGGAGCGGGGACACTCCTGTCCCCACAGCCGACCGCAGTGGCGACAAGAGTGTCGCCGCTCCGACCGCTTGCAGCTCGACCGTCCAGCCAAGCGATTCCAAATAATCACGCAGCCAAAATCCAACCGCTTCCTCTTCACCGGAAACGGAAGGAATTTTCATTAGATTTTTTGTTAATTCGAAAAGGTTCATGTTTTATTGCCGAAACCCCGCGCGCGAGCAAAGGCGAAATCCGGGACTCACAGTTGAATGTTTCGCCCTTACTAAAGTGCGGGCTTCTGCATTTTAGAAGAACTCCTCATGCAGTTTCTTTATAACGCCCGCGGCATCCGTTTCCTTGACCACAAACGTCAAATTCACTGCCGAGGCTCCGTGCGAGACGAGTTCGACGTGGACGTTTTCGATGGTTGAAAATATCTTTGATGCGAGGCCGGTTGAGGCTCGCAGGCCTTCGCCGACGACGCAGATTACGGCGTAGCCGGTTTCGACCTCGACCTCGCCGAGCCGCCGCAGATCTTCGACGACCTTTTCAAGGCCTTCGGAATTATCGAGCGTTAACGCGACGGAAACCTCAGATGTCGAGATGACATCGATCACCGTTCGATGCCGGTCAAATACCTGAAACACGGCGCTCATAAAGCCGTAAGCTCCAAGCATCCTTGCGGACGTAATTCGCACAATCGTAATATTTTTTTTGCTTGCGATCGACTTGATCTTATTCGGGACCTCGCCCGATTCGGCCAAGACCATCGTTCCGGTTTCGTCCGGCAGGAATGTGTTGCAGACGCGAACAGGGATCGCGTTATCGATCGCGGGCTTGATAGTTTTCGGATGCAAGACCTTCGCTCCGAAGTAAGCTAACTCGGCAGCTTCTTCATACGAAAGGACAGGTATCGTTCGTGCGTCATCGCAGATTCGCGGGTCGCAGGTCATCACGCCGGTAACATCGGTCCATATTTGCAGTTCGCTCGCGTTTAGTGCTGACGCGATGATCGCCGCTGAATAATCCGAACCTCCACGACCAAGCGTCGTCGTCTCGCCGGCACGATTCCCCGCGATGAAGCCGCCCATGACCGGCACTTCACCACCAGAAAGAGAAGGCTGTAATTCAAGACGCACGATCTCGTTCGTCTCTTCTATAAACGGTTGAGCGGCTCCGAATTCATTATCCGTCACGATCAAACGCCGCGAATCGACCTGACGCGCGTGTACGCCTTTCGACTTCAAAACTTCTGAAAGCAACCGCGATGAAAGCTGTTCGCCGTAGGAAACAATTGCATCCTTCAGCATCGAAAGCGGCAGCGAACGCCGCGAAGCACGCATCAGCAGATCGGAAAGTTCTTCGCGTGCAAACTGAAGCTCGGCGTCGAAAAGGTTCGACGAGCCATCCGCAATGAAGTGTTTCGCGACAGCAACGTGGCGTTCAAATTGAGGTTCGAGCAACGCGACAGCCGCCGCAAAATCGCCTTTCTTCGCCAGATCGAACGCGGCTAGCAGCGCGTCCGTAACCTTCGTCATCGCCGAAACGACAACGACCGGATGACGTTCGATCTGCGTCGAAACAATGTGAAAAACGCGCTCAAAAGCCGCAACGTCGCCAACCGACGTTCCGCCGAATTTCATTACCGTTGGGCGAATTTCACCGCTCACAATCACCTGTAAAATTAAAGCAAAACCAAGGACGAAGCAATAAGACGAATTTGTTATTTGGGATTTGCGGGAAGAATTTCGCCCGTAGTTTCGTCTAACAATCAATTTCGACACAAACCCACTTGGAGAGTCCAACTATGCTTCGTTCCTTTTGTCCGACTTTCATCGGCCTTGCGATTCTGATTCCTGCGTTTGCACAGCGTCCACCCGATATCCCGCTTACGGCTCAAATCAACCGGCAGGTCGTCGAGGGCACTATCAAGGCAATCAACAGGTATTACATTTCGGCGGACGTTGCGAAGCGTCTTGACGATGGCTTGCGAGTACGCATAAGGAACGGCGATTACGACAAGATAACAAGTGCCTTTGACCTGATAGACGCGCTCGACGAGCATCTCGGACAGATCAGCAAAGACCCGCATTTGAAACTCGCTTACGGCCACAGGCCGGAGCCGGTGCCGAATGAAGGCCGGGAATTTCCTCCCGAGACGAAAGCCGAAAAGGAAGAGGATTGCAATGATGCTCGGGTGAAAAACTTTGGCTTCGAGAAGGTCGAACGTCTTGCCGGCAACATCGGCTATCTTGCGATGAACAGCTTCGTCCGACCCGAGTTCAGCGGCGACACGGCCGGTAAGGCGATGTCATTTCTCGCCAACACCGATGCTCTGATAATCGACCTTCGATCGAGCAGCGGCGGTTCGGTGGATATGGCAGTTTTTATGGCAAGTTATTTTTTTAGCGACGAGCCGTTCCACCTTGGCGACTTGTTCACGCGCAGCGAGAACAGCGTGCAGCAGTGGTGGACATATCCGTACGTTCCGGGCGGACGCTATCTCGATCGTGAGGTTTACATTCTGGTCAGCAAACGCTCGTTCTCGGCTGTGGAAGGATTGGCGTCCATACTTCAGCACCACAAGCGGGCGATAATTGTCGGCGAAAAGACGGCGGGCGGGACGCATCCTGGCCGCATGGTCCGGGTTCACCCGAACTTCGCGGTATTCGTCCCCTTGAGCTGGTTTATTTACCCGACCGGTACGCCCACATTTCCGATCGGCAGGCCCGTCTATCCAACGAGCAAGACGGATTACGAGGGAACCGGTGTGAAACCAGATATTGAGATCGCGGCGAATCTGGCGTTGAAAAAAGCTCTTCTTGAAGCTCTGAACAAGAAACTCGAAAAGGATCCGAGCCAAAGCGAACGGCTGGATCCGATCCTCCAGAATTTAAAAAAGGAATTGGAAGCCGCAACGCCGCGCTAGAAACGGCTATCCACACAAAACGGCGCCGCCGTTGATGTTCATTATTTCGCCGGTGATGTGACGCGACCAATCGGAAAGCAGGAAGCAGATAGCGAGAGCAACGTCGTCGGTCGTCGCGATGCGTTCGAGCGGAATGGATTTGAGAACGCTCTTGTGATATTCCGCATCGTCAAATGCGGGCCGCACCATCGCGGTCTCTATCCATCCGGGAGCGACGGCGTTGACGCGAATCTTCGGGCAGAGTTCCGTCGCAAGCGCTTTTGTAAAACTGATCTGGCCGCCTTTCGAAGCCGAGTAGTTGGAATAATTCGCTTCGCCGCGTTGGCCCGATGTAGAAGACACCATCACGATCGCCGCCGAATCGCGTTTCTTCAGCGCCGGAACACACGCCTTTGTCATCGCCCACGCCGATTTTAGATTGGTGTTGATGACGCGGTTCCAAACCTCTTCGGTCATGTCCTCGATGGCCGCACCTTCCCATATGCCTGCGTTGCAGACGAGCAGATCGATCCGGCCAAATTTTTCGAGCGTGGATTTCGCGATAGCCGAAGCGTTCGAGAATTCAGATACGTCACCCTGAATGCCCATCGCGTCCACGCCCTTTTCCACACAAAGCCGCACGGTCTCAGCCGCCTCGACCTCATTGCTCAGGTAATTGACGACAACATTCGCCCCGCCCTCAGCAAGCCGCAGAGCAGTCGCACGTCCCACACCGCGCGACGCACCGGTAACGATCGCGGTTTTACCGCTAAAGAGGTCAGATGGCAATGCAGTGTAGTTGGGTCGTTCGACCATAACGAGTGTTTCAACGATTATCAATTCACCTGCCGAAATGCGCAAATCGTCTGCGTATGTTGCGACAGAAAGGACGGGTCGTTGCTCGTCCCCCTTTCCGATTCTGCGTTGGCCCGATCCTCAAACCGATTCGCCTTTATCCATTCGCACCTTCACAAACTGAGCGAACAGAATAGTTATCGGTGCAGTCAGCAGCATTCCCAACCCAAAATAGTCGTAGCCGATAAAAATAGATACTGCTTGATGCACAACGGTCAATAAAATACTCGACGATAGTATTGCGGCGATGACTTTCCAATAGCGGAGGTCGCTCAGCCGTCCCAAGCCCAGCAGCACGATGAACGAGTAAATAATCAGAGCTCCCAGAGATTGGAGAAAAACTCTTTCTGGCCAAATACCGCTTAGCGCAAAAAGGGAAAGCATCATCACCCAGCAATGTATCGCCACGGCACCGGGCAGAAATAGAAATATCCATTTCACCGCCGTCAGTAAAGTGTCAGGAACAGTCGATTCAGATTCGGCGGGAAGCGGTTTGATCGCATCCGAACCACGCCGCGACTCGATGGCTACGGGCATTGGTTCCAGAAAGGAAAATGGATTCATCTCCCTGAGGTCTTCGGCTTCTATCGTCTTTTTCATACAATGTAGGAAAGCAGAGAAAATGGCGGGCCTTAATGATTTTAGTTTAATGGCACCCGTTGTTTCAACAACTTTCTGTTCACCTATGCACGACGCCAACCTCCTCGAAGATCAGCCTATCGCATGGACGCCGACGCCAGATGTGATCGAACGCGCGCAGCTTACGAAATTTATGCGTCAGGTCGGCGTCTCGACCTGGGATGAGCTTTACGAATTCTCGATCCGAGATGTCGAAAATTTTACGGAAGAAGTTTTGAAATTTCTCGACATCAAATTCGACCCGCCATACGAAAAGCTGCTCGACACATCTGATGGCGTTGAGTGTCCGAAATGGTTTCGGAGCGGGGACACTCCTGTCCCCACGGACGCCGCTTCGGCGTTCGAACCATTGCCGGGCGAAGATCAGGCTGCTGAAAAACGCAGCCTTGAGGACAAGAGTGTCCTCGCTCCGGCCGGTCTCAACATTACGGAAATGTGCCTCGACCGCTGGCAGACGGACGAGATGAAAGACCAACCGGCGGTGATTTGGGAAGGCGAGGAGAGTGGGACAAAGCAACTCACATATGGCGAACTTCTTGCAAACGTGGATGTTTGTGTCGAGACATTAACGAGAAATGACGTCGGGTTCGGTGACGCCGTTGGTATTCACCTTCCGATGATTCCAGAAACGGTTGCCGCACTCCTTGCCATAAATCGTATTGGAGCGATCGCAGTTCCAGTGTTTTCTGGATACGGCATCGACGCGGTCGTGTCTCGAATGAATGCTGTTAGGGCGAAAGCGATCTTCACATGTGATGGTTTTCCGCGACGCGGTAAAGCATTAGACATGTTATCTGTAGCGGTTGAGGCTTTAGCAAAAATCGGATCGATCAAGACGGTTATTGTCATAGAACGCGAAGGATACCACGGGCCGCGTGAAGGGACGTTAATTACCGATCCGACCGAGGCTAAAGAGTTTACCGCTGCGGTCCTGGCGAAACTGGATCGGTTCAGGCAACTATTTCCAAATCAATCGGTGGAACTCTGGGGTGTTGACCGCGATCTGTTTGCGTTCCTTTGCGATGACAGCGTTCCTGTTAAAACCTCCGCCGAAGACCCGCTGATCATCCTCTACACCTCCGGCACGACGGGCAAGCCGAAGGGCATTGCTCATACGCACGCGAGTTTTCCGATCAAGGCGGCCCAGGATATGGCTTTCGGAACGGATGTTGGACGTGGCACGCGGATCTCGTGGTACACGGACATCGGGTGGATGATGGGCCCGTGGCTGATCTACGGGGCGCTTATCAACGGCGCTACGATCTGCATCTACGACGGCGCACCCGATTACCCAACCCCCGACCGCATGTGGGAATTCTGCGCAAAGCACAAGGTCGAGGTACTCGGCATCTCGCCGACGCTTGTTAGGTCGCTCGCACGGAGCGGAGACACTCTTGTCCCCAACGGCGGTTCCTCGTCTGTGAATGCTTCAGAACGTCGAAGCGACGTTCTTGAGGACAAGAGTGTCCTCGCTCCGTTCGAACGCCACGACCTGTCGAGCCTGAGAATGTTTGCCTCCACAGGCGAGCCGTGGAATCCTGCTCCGTGGTGGTGGCTGTTTGAAAAGGTTGGAAACTCGAAACTCCCGATAATCAACTACAGCGGCGGCACGGAAATATCCGGCGGCATCTTGATGGGCAATCCGCTGCTGCCGCAAAAGCCGTGTTCGTTCCCTGCTCCGTGTCCGGGAATGGACGTTGATATCCTTGACGAAAACGGTAATTCGGTTGAACCTGGCAAGGTCGGCGAGCTTGTTATCAAACAGCCCTGGATCGGGATGGCCCGCGGCTTTTGGCAGGAAAAGGAACGCTATCTCGACACTTATTGGCGGCGTTTCAAAGACATCTGGGTGCACGGCGATTTTGCGATGCGTGACAAAGACGGCCACTGGTTCATCCTCGGCCGCAGCGACGACACGCTAAAGGTCGCCGGCAAACGCGTCGGCCCCGCCGAAGTCGAAAGTTTATTGGTTGCTCATCCGCTCGTCACCGAAGCCGCCGTCATCGGCGTGCCGGATGAAGTGAAAGGAACAGCAATGATCGCGTTTGTCGTTCGGAGCGGGGACACTCCTGTCCCCACGGACGCCGCTCCGGCGTTCGAACGACCGCGAGAGGAAGAGGAGGCTGCTGAAAAACGCAGCCTTGGCGACAAGAGTGTCGCCGCTCCGTCACTCGCTCAGCTCGAAGCCGAACTCAAAGCTCTCGTCGCCAAAGACATGGGCAAACCTCTCGCTCCATCAAAAATTTATTTTGTCTCGGCCTTGCCAAAGACCCGCAACGCCAAAGTAATGCGCCGCGTCATCCGCTCTGCCTACCTCGGCGAAGACCCCGGCGACCTTTCGGCACTAGAAAATCCAAATACAGTTGAGGAAATACAAAATCTGCGAACATGAGAGTAGTCTTCGACACAAATGTTCTTGTAGCGGCTTTTAGGTCGAGAACTGGTGCATCTTACAAACTTATCTCCATGATGCCCGACAAACGATTTCAGCCGGCAGTTTCATTAACACTTTACTTTGAGTACTTAGAGGTTCTCTTACGACCAAAGAACATTGTGCCAGGGAAAACGGTTGGAAATGCCCTAAACTTTATCCGAAGATTTCTGGCTTTCTCACACAGACAGAGAGTACACTTTTCATGGCGACCGACCCTACGGGATCCTGATGATGACTTCGTACTGGAGTTGGCGATAGCCTCGCAAAGCAGTTATATTGTGACGTTCAATAAGACGGATTTTGGTAACATTAATCTTTTCGGTTTAGAAGCAGTTAGTCCTGCCGAGTTTTTGAGGGTGATTGAGGATTTATGAGCGCGATAATTTTAGAACTTCCAAGATCATTACATAAAAAGCTTGAGGAGTTTGCCAAGGCGAAAGGTTTTTCCGTTGAGCAATTTCTGGCAAGCGCCGCCGCCGAGAAACTTTCTGTAATGCTTGATCCGGATTTTCTCGATAAAGAATCAAAGTTGGGGTCACAGAAAGAGTTCGAAGAATATTTGGCTGCCGTCCCCGATGCCCCGCCTATCCATCCTGACGACGTAATCAAGTAATGCATCGCGTCATCCTCTGCGTATCTAGGCAAAGACCCGGGCGATCTTTCTGCCTTAGAGAATCCGATAGCCGTCGAGGAAATTCGCGAGTCGGGAAAATGGTTTGATCCTGAAAGACGCTTTTGTCGTCTTGACCAATTTTTAAACGCAATTCTGTTGGGCTGCATCGTTCTAAAAAGAACTACTTGACCAAAAAAACTTTAAAACGGAGGCTCTAAATGATTCGGTTTATTTTTGTTATTCTAGGAATTTCCCTCCTTGGTTCAATACCCGTAGCCCGAAATATAGAAAGCTGCGGGCTTTTCAAGCGGACAAACTGTAAGCCGTGCCTACGGCCCCAACCCGATTCGAACAAAAGGGTCGAGAACAAGCCGGCGAATGTCACCGATTTGGACTTGGACAAGACCGAACTCCAGCAGCCAACGAAAAAAGAATACTCGCGCGAAATGACGGTGGGCGTGAAGACCACGGCTGTGGACCCTGAGGGCGATGTACTCACTTACAACTACACGGTTTCAGGAGGCCGGATTGTCGGAACAGGCGTCAACGTCTTCTGGGATTTGAACAGCGTCATGCCCGGTACATACACGATCACAGCGGGAGTGGATGATGGATGCGGTATTTGCGGTGATATGTTGACAAAGACTGTCACGATCCTGGAAAGCCCGCCAGTATTACCGTGTGAGTGTGCAGATATTTCGATAGTCGAGCCCGATACGAAATCCGGAGCTTACGACATCCATTTTGCCGTTCGAATTAAAGGCCGCACGCCCGACAACCTAACCTATAATTGGACGATCTCCGAGGGGACGCTCGTAACCGGCCAGGGTTCTACGTCAATTGGTATTCGCGTGGCAAAAGAACGCCCGTTCGGACAAGGAGCGGTAACGGTCGAGATCGGAGGATTGGCAAAAGAATGTTCGTGCCCGACGACGGCAACACGATCTTATTAAGCAGCGAGGTATGTTGGTTTGGTAAGGAACGCCAAGCCGGATATATCATTGCCGGATGAACATCTATACCATCGGCCACGGGCGGCATGACTTTGCGTATTTCCTTGAGCTTCTTCAAAAATACGGGATCGAGCACGTCTGTGATGTGCGAAGCGTTGCCCGTTCGCGGTGGCCGCAGTTCAATGGAATGGTTCTGCGGGAACTGCTAAAAGACAACGGAATCGGCTACGAGCACTTGCCCGAATGCGGCGGACGTACTCGGCAAAAGCCGGAGGACTTGGCTTGGGGCATTGATCGAATTCTTGAGATCTCTTCGGAAGTTCCGACAGTCCTGATGTGCTCAGAATCTCATCCGCTTTCTGCTCACAAAGTCCCGCGTGCAAACTGTCACCGCATCGGAATGCTCGCACCGATCTTGAGATCCAAAGGCGTCGAAAAGATCGTACACATCTTGCCCGACGGTCGCGCGGCTGAATTCGATGAATCAGCAGTTCCGTCGATTTGGTAGAATTTTCAACGCAGAGACACAGAGACGCAAAGGAAATCGTTTTGCAAAAATCGCTGACATTGGGAAGCCTAAAATCGGGCTGCATCGAACTCTCCAAACGAGACGAACACCTTCGGCACGTTTTCGAGCTTTACGGAACGCCGCCGCTTTGGGACCGTCCACCGGGATTTGCAACGCTCTTGCAGATCATCCTCGAGCAACAGGTTTCGCTTGCGTCGGCAAAGGCGTGTTTCGACAAGCTAATGAACCACGTCGGGCTTGTGACGCCAGATAAGCTATTAAGTCTAAACAACATCGAGCTGAGAACTATAGGATTTAGCCGGCAAAAAACCGCTTACGCCCGACATTTGGCAGAATCGCTTGTTAACAAAACCGTCGATCTCGACGACTTTAATAATAGGAACGATCTCGAGGTCAAAGCAGAGCTAATAAAGCTCAAAGGCGTTGGCGAATGGACGAGCGATATTTACCTTCTGATGGCGTTGCTGCGGCCTGATGTGATGCCGAAAGGCGATATTGCACTGCATGCCGCCTTTCAGAAACTGACCGGTGCTGAGCAAAGGCCGGTATCGGATGATTTTGTCGCAATGGCAGTGAAATGGAAGCCTTATAGATCGGTCGCAGCACGGCTTTTGTGGCATTATTATTTGTGCGAAAGAAAGGCGAACAAACAGAGCGTTAAAATCGTTCAAAAATCAGCCGCAGGCAAACCAATATAGGTGTTTTCTGCATCTTTAACTATGGTTGGATGTCTGCTTGTTTCAATTTTTAGTTTTACAGAGGTTTTTTCATGATCCGAAAGTTAACCGCCGCTTTTGCGGCCCTCTTGTTGGTCTTTAACATGGCCGCTTCATCTGTGGTCTCGGCGGATACGTCGAAGAAAGCAAAAACGAATGCACTCGTTTCTATGCTTCCTGCTTCGGATGTGGTCGTCACCGCTGACGGCAAACGCTTTTTTACCGAAGCGTTGCCAAAGGTACTTTCGGCAAATCAGGCCGCACTGAAAGACATTTTTGCACATGTCGATAGCGTTCAGGCGAAAACCGGCATTGATCTGCGTAAGTTTGATTCGTTCGCGGTTGGTGCCAATATCGGCAAGACCGACGGCAATAAGTTCAAGGTCGCTCCGGTCGTCATCGCTCGCGGCTCGACCGATTCGGGAACATTGATCGAAGCTGCTAAGAAAGCCTCAGAAGGTAGATTCAAAGAAGAGACCATTGCGGGCCGAACGGTGTTCGTCGTCGCTGCAAAAGATGTGATCGAGCTTGCGAAGAAGCACGCTCCGGTTTCAGCAAACTCGGCGAAAGTTCAGACCAAGGTTACCGATGCGGTTGACGACATGGCTTTCTCGGCGACCGACGCGAACACGATAGTTTTCGGTTACGCAACGCGCGTCCGCGAAACTCTCGAACGCAGATCGGCGGTCAGTGCCGAACTTCTTTCGCTTCTTGCGAAGAAACCGGCCGGCGTTGTTAATTTCGCGGGCAAGGTTCCCGGCGGAATGAGTACGCTGTTGCCGCTCGACAACGACGACCTCGGTGCGAATATCGATTCGATCAAGATGATGTACGGTGCGATGGACGTTGCGAACGGAAACGCGATACTGAGCCTGACAGCCGTAACCGCAAAAGCCACGCAGGCGGAAGAGCTCAAGGGCACTCTTGAAGGCCTTCGCGATCTGGGCAAGTCGCTCTTCCAGTTTTCGAAAGGAGCTGACAAAAAGCTCTACGCAAAATTGCTGGGCGATATAAAGATCACCAACGTAGCTAACGAAATCAATCTCGACCTCGCGATCCCGCAAACGGATCTCGATGCACTCGTAGCGATGTTGAAGAAGTAGTGATTCCTATTTTTGAACGCGGATTTGGCGGATCAAGCGGATAAAAACAGGTTTCTACAAGTTATCTGTCTTTATCCGCTTGATCCGTTTGATCCGCGTTCAAAATTTTCTCTATATCCAAAAACTGTACTGGCTTTTACACAGCACCTTTTATCGTCTGCGGTGTCTATATGGCTGCTTTTGCGGCCGAGACATTTCTTCGACTGTCGGATTAAGCTTTCCGGTCGCATCCATCAGCGGATAAAGCTGCAGGCTGCTTGAAAGATATGCGGCCCGAAGCTCAACCGGCCGCGTTCCGGCTCGATTGATGACGCGAACCTTAACACCGCGAACGTGTTCCATCCATGCTGCAAACTTCTCTGCTTCACCGACCGTCGCCGAAAGCAGAAGCATTCGTATTCGCGGCGGCGTGAGGATGATGGCCTCTTCCCAAACGTGACCTCGATATTCATCGGCCAGGTAATGGGCCTCGTCGAGGATGACAAAATCCGCATTGACCTGTTCGCCGCTCCGCATCGCGTCGAAGATCTGATTGCGGTAGATCTCAGTCGTTCCGACTATCAGCGGTGCGTCGTGATTCTCTTTTCGGTCGCCCGTTAGAATGCCGACATTATCCGAACCAAATTCATTTGAAAACTCGATGTATTTTGAGTTGGTCAGAGCCTTTAGCGGTGTTGTGTACCACGCTCGTTTTCCCTGTTCCAGCAGCCGCCGGATCTCTTCGCGGGCGATCCACGTTTTGCCGCTGCCGGTCGGTGCGGTCACGAGAACGTCTTCGATTTCTATGGCCGCAAGAGCCTCAAGCTGGAATTCGTCCGGTACAAACGGCTTCGGCTTTGGAACGCCGATTCCGGAAAGCAACTGCTCGACCGCACGAAGCTGCGAAACGGTCTGCCTTGGTTCGCGGCCCGCGTCGGAACTTTCGCGTGCAAAATCGCGTTTTCTATTACGTTCTGATTGTCGGCGGTCGGAGTTGGTTTTTGGCCCCGTCCGACGCCGACTGCGGTCTGGCCGTCTCGGCATATGACTGGATATTAAATGTTTACGCGCACAAAGTCTATGGCTTCCAAAGCGGCGTGCGGAGTGTTAAAATGATGAATTGCCCCGCAACCAATGGTTCGGGCAATGCGTCAAATGCTTACGGCTTGCCGTTTAGCCATTAACCCGCAATTTACGGGATATTTATATGTTCGAGCAGGAATTATACGATAACGCACCAGTGGAAAAACCGCAGGAAGGCGATCTTTTTTACAACTACGAAAGGACGAACTGGGATATCGGCCCACGTATCTATAAGATAATGGCGATCTCGGCAGTCTTTAATATCGCTGTCCTCGGTTTCATCGCCCAGTCCGATCTTTTGACGCGAAAGGGCTGCGACAGCCCGTGGGTCGGCCGCGTTTGCCAGGTCTTGGATATGGCGTACGTCGGTTCGATGCTGTACGGAACGGAACGCGATTTTATCGATGCCGAATACCACAAGATCGATCTCGGCGATTCGGAGATCACATTCATCGACGTCAGCAACGCCGAGCCGCGGTTTCGATATCCTGCTGACTACGACCAGTACGCTAATCCCGAAAAACTGCTGGCGCAGCAGGCAGATCAGGCTCTGACTTCCGGGTTTAACACGCCGCTTCCGACGTATTCGAACCCTAACAGCGATATGTTGGCTCGGGCACCGGTTCTGCCGAAATCGAATCCGAACGCGATCACAGACGACATTCCGGATTCGCCGTTCTCAGTCGGCGACACTCCGTCTAAACCGATAACCAGAAAGCGCGGCGGCAACGGACGGATCAATGGAAATCGTCCGGCGGTGAACAACACTAATTCCAACCAAGGGGTAGCTCAGAACAATTCGAACACCAATACGAATACGACACCGCCGCTGACCAGTGAGCAGGTTCTGGCGGTTGAAATAAACAAACGTCCGATCGTTGAATACGGAAATTCGATAAACGCTCTCCGCGAGAAAGCACCGCTCGACCTTGAGAGTGAATTCTCGATAATGGGCAAGGGCAAGCTCGATAAGAATGGCAGATTCGACCCGAAGACGTTCAAATTCGGCCCATCGATTGGCAAAGACGAAACATTGGTCAACGTCGTCAAAGATGGGATCGAGGCCATAAACGAAGCGGGATATCTTGCCTATATCAAAGATATTATCGGTAAGGACCTGAGCTTCGTTCTTTCACAAAACGCTGAAAATCTGGAAGCGACGTTTCAGTCCGATCTGGATAATGATTCGCTGGCCAAACAGCGCAAGACCTCGCTTGACCTCTTGATAGCGTTCGCGAAAGCGAAAAAGCAGGGCGAAAATGCGAGCCAAAATGAAAAGGACGATCTGACGCTTTTAGAAGGCATTCAGACCGAAGTTGTTGGCAAGACATTGAAGATAAAATTCGTCGTTCCGAAAGAAATCGCACATCCGATGATCCAGCGTAAGCTTGCGGAACAAGCGGCGGAACTAAAGAAACCGAACGGACAGGTCACGTCGAAGCAAAACGATAACACGGCGCTCAAATAAACCTTGACCAACCGCAAGAACCAAAACTCGATACTCTTCCTCGCCACGCTTGGCGTGTATCTTGGGCTGTTCATTGCGGGTGGTGCGGCCCCGCAGGTGTTTGCACATTCGGCGACCACGCGGGCATTTGAAATAACCGACGAGATCGAGGTCAAGGACGATCTTGATAAGAATCCTGACGATGTTATCTGCGACGGTGCCTATGACCCAGTTCTGACTGTTTCGGAGTCCGTCGCTTTGACATTTTCGGAAGCGGTTCTACGGGTTACTAATGAATCCATTCTATCCGATGTCGCGGCCTACCAGTCGAATGTTCTTAATCCTTCAATTGAGAATGTTCTTCATAACGGCAACGAAAGTATTTTCGGGAATGCGTGCCGCGATTTTCGGACTAGCCTTAAGACGATCACTCTTCAAGACGACGAGCTTAATTTAACCCTGCGAATCGAATCCAAGGTGGCGGCACATCCGTACGCCCTGATGACATTCTTCCAATCCGGAATTGAATCGAAAAGACCTTGGACAAACAACGAACGCATCATCAGTATTCTCCGGCATACATCTCAATTTATCGAGAACGATCAATTATATGTTGTCACACGGCTTCCCAGAGCCGGGCTCGACACGCTGCTTGCTAAGAAAGTAAAGTAGCGTGTCAGTAGCCCGACCATTTGGTAGGGCGCGTGTTAACCACATCAAGTCTAATTCCAACGAAGACTACTGACATCCATCCGACAGCGATGCCCGACCGAAAACGCGGGTAGCGAACAAAGAGAACGCCTGAAGGCGTCACTCTTACTTACGAGGAAAAAAATGGCAGTCAATAGTTTTGCAGATAAATTTGTAAAGAAAGTTTTCGGTTCGTCGAGCGACATCTTTTTGAAGAAGGTGAAGACGACGGTTGCCGAGATAAACGAGTGGGAAGCAAAGATAGAAAAGCTTTCCGACAGTGAGCTGAAAGCTCAGACACCCAAATTCAAAGAGATCATCGCCGCACATCTCGAAGGCATCGAAGACAAGAAAGAACGCCGCCGCGAAGAGCAGGAAGTTCTCCATCAGATCATGCCCGAGGCTTTCGCCACCATGCGCGAAGCCTCAAAGCGCGTCACCGGAATGCGTCACTTCGACGTACAGATGATCGGCGGCATCGCTCTTCATCAGGGCCGCATCGCCGAGATGCGAACCGGTGAAGGTAAAACGCTCGTCGCGACCTTGCCGTCGTATTTGAATGCGCTGACCGGACGCGGCGTTCACGTCGTTACGGTAAACGATTACCTTGCTTCGCGCGACGCCGAATGGATGGGCCGCATTCACAAGTTTCTCGGTCTTGAGGTCGGCTGTATCCAAAACGATATGGACGACGTCGAGCGCAAAGAGGCTTACGCATGCGACATCACATACGGCACCAACAACGAATTCGGCTTCGACTATCTTCGCGACAACATGAAGTTCGATGTCGAATCGCTCGTTCAGCCCGATCATTATTTCGCGATCGTTGACGAGGTCGACTCGATCCTCATCGACGAAGCCCGTACTCCGCTCATCATCTCGGGTGCGACCGACGATGCGACGGATAAATACTTCACCGCAAACGAAGTGATTCCCCACCTCGAACGCGGCCACAAAGACGAAGAGACAAAGGTCACGACCGGCGATTATCTTCTCGACGAAAAGAATCATTCGTCCGTAATGACCGAACAGGGCGTTGCGAAGGCGGAAAAATTTCTCGGCGTTTCGAACCTTTACGACCCGGCGAATATGGAGCTGCTCCATTGCGTCGAACAGGCGCTCAAAGCTCACACGCTTTATAAAGCTGATCACCATTACGTCGTTCAGGACGGCGAGGTCATCATCGTTGACGATTTCACCGGCCGACTTATGCAGGGCCGACGCTGGTCTGATGGTCTGCACCAGGCCGTCGAAGCAAAGGAAGGCGTCAAGATCGAACGCGAGAACCAAACTCTTGCGACCATTACGCTGCAGAACTATTTCCGAATGTACGAAAAGCTCGGAGGCATGACCGGTACTGCTGAGACCGAGGCGGAAGAGTTCGGCACGGTTTACAACCTCGACGTTGTGATGATCCCGACGAACCAGCCGATGGTCCGAAAGGATTCGTCCGACATGATCTACCGCACGCTCGAAGAAAAATGGGACGCGGTCGTCGATGAGATCAAAGAGCTTCACGCGAACGGGCAACCGGTTCTCGTCGGTACAGTCTCGGTCGAGAACTCCGAACTTGTTGCCGAGCGTCTGAAAAAGATGGGCGTTCCGCACAATGTGCTCAACGCGAAGTATCACGAACGCGAAGCCGAGATAATCGCTCAGGCTGGCCGTAAGGGGGCTGTTACTATCGCCACGAACATGGCCGGTCGCGGCACCGACATTTTGCTCGGCGGTAATCCCGATTTCCTTGCCCGCGAACAATTGAAAAAGCAGGAGGTCAATCCTGACGAGGCTTCGCCGGAACAGTTCGAAGCCGAACTCGGCAAAGCAAAACGCATCGTCGCTGAAGAGCACGAGGCGGTGAAAGCAGCAGGCGGGCTGCACATTCTCGGCACCGAGCGGCACGAATCACGCCGCATCGACAACCAGCTTCGCGGACGTGCCGGACGTCAGGGCGATCCCGGCTCGTCGCGATTCGTTCTCTCGCTTGAGGACGATCTGATGCGCATCTTCGCGGGCGACAAGGTCCGCTCGATGATGGAATGGCTCGGAATGGAAAAGGGCGTTGCTATCGAAAGCCGCACCGTTTCCAAACAGATCGAGCGTGCGCAGAAAGCCGTCGAAGGCCGCAACTTCGAAACCCGTAAACACGTTCTCAAATACGACGACGTGATGAACAAACAGCGCGAGACTATATACGGCCTGCGTCGTCAGTTGATGTTCGAGCCGGAGCACCGCGATTATCTTCTCGGTGACAGCGGCGTCGCCCGCGACCTGTTGGGCGACTTGACCGCGAGTTTTCTTAGCCTCGAAGCCGGTCCAGACAAATGGGAGATCGATACTTACGCAGCCGAGATCGAAAGCATCTACGCCGTCGATCCTGCACGCGATGCCGGTGTCGATTTTCACAAGATGAGTCCCGACCAGATCGCAGATGCGGTTTGGAAAAAAGCGATCACGAGCTACGAGGGCAAAGAGAAGATGGCGGGTGCCGAGAGCCTGCGCGCCTACGAGCGTTACATCATGCTCAACATCATCGACTCGCAGTGGAAAGATCACCTTCTGTCGATCGACCAGCTTCGTCAAGGCATCGGACTTGTCGGTTACGGACAAAAAGATCCCCTCGTCGAATATAAAAAGCAGTCGTTCGATATGTTCCAGGACATGCTCGACCGCATCGATACCAATACGTCCAAGGCTCTCTTCCACCTTGAGGTCGTCTCGCAGGATGAGCAGGACGAACGCGAACGCCTCGAACGTCTCGCACAACAGCGTGCCCGCAAACAAGCAGCCGGAATGGCGTTCACCGGTGCGATGGCAACCGCCGAAACCGCCGGTGCCGAGGCCGCACGGCACACGCCCTTTGTCCGCGATCAGCCGAAGATAAAACCCAACCAGCCGTGCTACTGCGGATCAGGAAAAAAGTTCAAAAAATGCCACGGCGCGGGAATGTAAGACCCGCACCTTAATAATAGTTTCCGGGGTGGTTAGCGAAATTTGAGTTTCGTTTCCACTCCGCTCTTTTTTGCGGGGGCTTTTTCTTTAGGAATCACGGGTTCCGTAAACACTTTTCCGCTGAACGCGGCCTCTAGCTCGAGTTCGATCGATCTCTGTGTACTCAGGTATTTCGAAATCGATACGTTCAGACGATTGAACGATGAGATCGCCTTGTCGAGTTCCTTTATGGCTGCGCCCAACGCCTGTTGGCTGGGCTCGTCGTCAGCGATAAATACCACCGGCCGGAACGCGGCATTGTGAAATAGTTGGCTGATCTTTCCCGATTTGAGGTAAGCGTCCGCGCGTTTCAAGGCTGCCTCGAACGTAACAGCCTCGTTCTTGATCGGATCCCAGTATAAGCTTTGATTGTTGTCCCATTTTTCGATCGCCGCTTTGGCCCGATCAACGTTGTTCTCCTCTTCGGCGGCCTTTTTCGATGCCTCAACGCAGGCGGGCACTTGCTTGAGGCTGGCCTCGAGATCCGCAAGGGCCTTTCGCCACATATCTTCCGCCTGCTTTGTCGCCTCCTGCGCCTCCTTCTGGTAATCGCTCCAGTCGCCCGCCGTCACCAATCCGCGGTAAGTGGTTTGCACCGCAAGGTCCATCCAGCCGATGGCGTTCCACGCCTTCGCTCCAAACGGAGCTGCTTTCCGGGCATTCCTGGCGATCCATGTCCCGCTCAATGTTCCCCGCGATTTCCCCATTCCTTTGATCACATGCCGCCCGAACTTGTCCCACCCTTGATCGCCGGCGACGTCCAATTCCGCATCAAATCTGAGATTCTCAAATTCGTCACCCAGCCGTTCCCCTACGAGCTTTGTAGCTTTCAATCGCAGTTCCGACGCATGTTTGAACAATTCCAAGGTTACTTGTTTCTTTCGCAGGAAATCAGGGTATGGATCCGGTTCGCATTTCAGCAAACACGCGAGGAACCAGCCCTCTCCGGCGAACCGGTGCTTTTCCACTTGCGCCCTAAGAGATGCCGACACGTCGGCCGGAAGCCCGGCGAGCGCGGCGGTGAGCGTGACGTGTCCCCCTGAGCACTTTTTGCCCGCACATACAGTCTTGAGCCCCATCAGTGGCCTGCCCACTGTGCCCCCCTCTGTCACCTCATGCCAGAATGTGGCAGCCGCCAGCGACGAATTCTCGCAAAACACCAGCAGTTGATAACTTTTGAATCCTTCGTTCTGGGCAGATGAAGGCTGCGGCTTCAAGGTGAGGAAAACAACGCCTGTGAACGTAATCAAAACCGTCATGGAAATTAGGAATCTTTTCATCTTCCTCATACCTAGCCTCCTGTTCGCGCAAAATTCCCGTACAGTCACACGGGCAACGCCTTCGCAACAATTGTCGGATTTTTGGTGTAACGCGCCTACTTATATACCCAATTGAAATGTGAGTCAAGAAAAAACTATTGTGTGATAATCCGAATCAGCGTGAACAAGATTCAAGAACCGGAAGGTGCGGGCGGCTCTCGGGCCGCCTTTTTATTAAGTATTTGGTTCGCGGGCGGGCCTGACGATATTTGAGTTGTTCGTCACTGCGGGAGAGTTTTTCGGTACTGCGTTCGCGGCGGACTTGCTCGGGTTGGAAAGTTCAGGCCTCGGCCCCGAAGTTGACGGAGCAACAAGGTCGGGCGCCGTATTACTCGAATTATGCTGAGCATTCACCGGCGGTTTGGAATTTGTATTTTTGTTCGCAGAGTTATTAGCCGGCGAATCGCTGCACGACGTGGCCCAAAGCGCCGCCGCCAGTAAACCGATCGATAGTAATTTCCGGTTGCCCATCCTTTCCAAGACACTCTATTCCCTTTCCGCTTTCGTGTCTACACTTTTCGATCAATCGTCGAACTTAGGCAGCTAATCTGATCTCGGCTGCTTCGTATCCCGGGAACATAATGATCGCAGGATGAACGCCGAATCAGTGCGCCACCTTATGCATCCGTTTACAATCAGCTCAGCAGAAACAACGCTCACAAGCTCTGTGTTTTCAATAGCTTGAGAAAATGAGAGACCCGTCCTTAAGCGCTCCACTACCTGCGCCATGTGAGCCACCCGCGCCACCTTACCATTTTGGCTAACGAAAGCCCTACCAACAGATAGCCTACGCCACGTAATGTACTGGATTAGTGGCGCACCTCTATCTATTTGATTCTTTTCAAACTTCCCTGCCCGCTGATCTGTCGATTGCCCGCAACCTTCTCGGCTTGGGCGAAAGCCCGGAGGAAGTTTTCTCCCAGCACCTTGCGGATCTCGACCTCGGTATATCCGCGTCGGTGCATTTCGTATGTGACAAGGACGAGGTCTTCCATTCCGTTCATTCCGGTTGGCAGATTCGGCACGCCGTCGAAATCCGAGCCGATCCCGACGATGTCGATGCCCGCGACCTTTTTCATATGGTCGATGTGATCGACGATCCGTTTGTAATCCGTGACATAGACCGGATTCGCTTCGAGCAGCTTTCGCTCCGCTTCGCGATAGGCCTGGATGTCATTCTTGTATTGTTCGCGAAGAGCGTCGAGCTGCGGCTTCAATCGTTCCCCGCGTGCAGTGTCTTCCTTCGCCGTGCGTTCGTCGATGAATGACGGATAAAAGTTCAGCATTATCACGCCGCCGTTCTGGGCGACACGTTTGAGAACGTCATCGGGAACATTCCGCGTGTGATCGTAAACGCCGCGTGCCGACGAATGCGACGCGATGATCGGCGCCTTTGAGACATCGAGAGCGTCGTTCATCACTTTTACGGAAACGTGCGAGATGTCGATCAGCATTCCGAGCCGGTTCATCTCGCGGACGACTTCTTTGCCAAACTCGGACAAACCGTTGTTCTTAACTTCGCCTTGATGAGCGTCCGCCCAATCGTGCGAGACGTTGTGCGTCAGCGTCATGTAACGAATTCCCAGCCGGTAAAAGTTACGCAAGGCTCCGAGCGAATTCTCGATAACGTATCCGCCTTCGATGCCCATCAACGCGCAGATCTTATTTAGCTTTTTCGCTCTTCGTATCTCGTCGGCGGTCGTACACATCATCAATTGCTGCGGATGTTTTTCGACCTCGCGATAGGTCGCGTCGATCATGTCCATCGCACGCTGCATTGCCTTTCCGGCTTTCCATGTGTCGCCGCCGACATAGATCGAAAAGAACTCTCCGGTGATTCCGCTTGCTTTGAATCGAGCAAGATCGGTGTGATACGGTGTGCCGTCGGTCTTGTGGATCATCCCGACGCTGTTCGTCGCCAGATCGAAATCGTCATCCGTCATCGGCGAAACGATATCGTTATGGCCATCGATGACGATCGCACGCTTGTGGATCTTCAGGGCCTCGGCCCAGACGACCGGATCGGCTCCGGCGGGCATCGTTTGAGCCATCGAGACGTGAGCAGCGGCAAACAAAATAACGGATGCGGCGAAGAAAGAAATGATCTTCATTTATTACTCCCAAAAGTTGACGTAAGTATTTGCGGCACAACGGGTTTGGAACAACGATTGCTTTGTTCGCAATGGCCCGCTTTACCGCTTTTTGGGCTAAGTATATCATTCACGGGCATTATTGGCTGTTTTCCCCAACATTCAGTTGGCGATCACCGGCCAAATGTTCCAGTTTTCGTCAACTTCCTCTGACAAAAACCGGCATTCCAACTCCCTTCCTCGCCATATGTCGAACAATATCGAAAGCGTGTCCGAGCACGGGAACCAGGAAACCAGGGCCTCGCTGAACGGTCCTACCGTTTCTGATGACAAGTACCGAAGTTTCATCGAGAACCTGCCGGTACTTTTCTACGCGGTCGATCCAAACCCGCCATATTCTCCGCTTTACGTTAGCCCGGCGTTTTCGCGATTCGGGTATCCGATCGGCGCATGGCTTAACGATCCGCAGATATTTCTAAAAGTTATCCACCCGGACGACCGCGAATGGGTCTTCCAGCAGACAACCCAGTCAACCATCACGGGTGAAGAGGTCGATTACGAATATCGGATCATCGATGCGAAAGGAGAAACGCATTGGGTACATGACCGCGGCTGTCTGATCCGCGACAAGCACGGAAGCATCGTCTGCCGCGAGGGCGTGATGCTGGACATCACGGTGCGAAAGCATACCGAAGAAGCTCTGCAAAAGAGTGAAGAGCGGATCAGAAACCTATTTGAAAACGCCAACGACATTATTTATGTCCATGACCTGAGCGGAAAGTTTCTTTCGATCAACACGGCCGGAGAACGGTTACTTGGCTACGAGCGCAGCGAAGCCACAAGCTTGAACATTTCAGAAATAGTAGTTCCGGAACATCATTCATTGGTTCGTGAGCAGCTTGAAAGAAAAATAAACGGCGACGAAAAACGAACGCCGTACGAGATAGATTGCTTACGAAGCGATGGCTCGCGAATAACTCTGGAGGTGAACAGTTCCGCCGTCGTGAACGGAACAAATGTCGTTGCGATCCAGGGGATCGCCCGCGACGTTACTCAGAGAAAAGTTGCCGAAGCCGCGCTACGCGAAAGTGAATCGAATCTCGCGGCCGCACAGCGTATAACCCATCTTGGAAGTTGGGAGTTGGAAATAAATAATGTAAATGACTCCAATGAGAATATCGTCTGGTGGTCCGACGAGGTCTTTAGGATTTTTGGTCATGAACCACGCCAGTTCGAGGTCACTAGTGCATTGGTATATCAGGCAGTTCATCCCGACGACAGGTCATTGGTCAGTTCTAAATTCACTGAGGCTGTTCTTGACCGCAGGTTTTTAGAGTTTGATGCGCGTATTGTCCTGCCAAACGGTTCGGAAAGGGTCCTGCGAACGCGTGCCGAAACTGTTTTCAATGAGACTTCCGGTGAACCATCGCGGATGCTCGGAACAGTGCAGGACGTTACCGAGCGCATCCGATCGGAAGACGCTCTGAAGAAAAGTGAGGAACAGTATCGGGAATTATTTGAGAACGCCAATGATCTCATCTACACGCACGACCTTGACGGAAACTTCACGTCGCTGAATCGTGCCGGCGAACGAATCACTGGTTACAGTCGTGAAGAGGCTGTAAAGATCAACATTTCAGACCTGGTCGCGCCCAATTTTCAACACGCGGCAAAGGCGATGACGCAGCGAAAGTTGAACGGTGATCTTCCCGGCACCTACGAGGTCGATATTGTTGCAAAAGCCGGGCTGATCGTATCGCTTGAGTTGAGTACGATGTTCATTCATCGAAATGGTGTTGCCGTCGGCGTACAGGGTATAGGCCGTGATATTACCGAACGCAAACGGACCGAAAGAGCGTTGATAGAAAGCGAGAACCGCTATCGGCAGCTAGGCGAAGGAATATTCCATCAAGTGTGGACCGCAGACCCAAGCGGCCGACTTGACTATGTAAATGCCCGGACGCTCGAATATTTCGCAAAGTCGCATATCGAGGTGATCGGCGAAGGATGGCAGAATGTGGTTCATCCGGACGACCTCAACGAATGTCTCAGGCGATGGACACACTCCATCGCAACCGGCGAGCTATATGAAACGGAATTTCGCCTTCGGCGGTACGACGGCACATATCGCTGGCACAAGGCCACAGCAACCTGCAGCCGCAATATCGAGGGCAAGATCGTCAAATGGTTCGGGACTAACACCGACATTGAGGATCAAAAATGCACCGAGGAAAAACTGAATTTTTATGCCCGTCACGACACGTTGACCAACCTTCCCAATCGCGCCGAGTTCATGAATCATCTTCGTATCGCGGTCGAGCGAGCCAACGAACATGAGAAGGCGAGGTTTGCAGTTTTATTTCTCGACCTGGACCGGTTCAAGGTCGTGAATGACAGTCTCGGGCACGTCGTTGGCGATAGACTTCTTATCGCAATTGCCGAACGCCTTCGAACCTACGTTCGTCCGGGCGATGTTGTCGCGAGGCTTGGAGGTGATGAATTTACGATCCTGCTAAACCGAACAGGCAGCCATAAGGAAGTTACACAGATTGCCGAACGTGTTCAGCGAAATCTTTCAAAGCCATTCAAGATCGACAACTATGAGGTTTTCACTTCGGCCAGCATCGGCATCATCGTTTCCGATGAGATCCTGCGGCAGCCTGAAGACTTCCTGCGGGATGCGGACTCGGCGATGTACCGAGCGAAAGAAGCCGGAAAGGCTCGATACGAAGTATTTGACCGGGAAATGCACGTCCGCAACATGAACCTGCTCCAGATCGAGACCGACCTGCGTCACGCGGTTGAACGAAACGAATTTGAAGTTTTGTATCAACCGATACTCAACCTTGAAACAGGTTCGATCAATGAATTCGAAGCACTTATCCGCTGGCGGCATCCGCAGCACGGCCTTATCACGCCCGATGAGTTTGTCGGCGTCGCGGAAGAAACAGGCTTGATCGTCGGTATCGGTGAATGGATCCTCGAACGGTCATGCAGGCAGGTTGCAAAGTGGCAGAAGAATCTTGCTGCCGAACTCTGCGTCAGCGTCAACCTGTCGGCAAAACAGTTGATGCACCCGACGCTAATAAAACAGGTCGTTCAGATCCTGCGAAAAACCGGCGTGGAGGCGGGACAGCTTAAACTCGAAGTAACCGAAAGTACCGTAATGGAGCATAGCGAAAAGGCTCTGGCCGTTCTGAATGAACTTAATGACATGGGCATCTCGCTCTCGACAGATGATTTCGGTACGGGATATTCGAGCCTCAGCTATCTGCAGCGTTTCCCCTTTGACCGCTTGAAGATCGACCGCTCGTTCATCGATAAATTGGGTGAGAATGAAAAGAGTACAGCCATCGTAAAGACTATTCTGATGCTCGGAGAAAATCTCGACATTCAGGTGGTGGCAGAAGGGATCGAAACTCAGAAACAGCTTGACCACTTACGGATGCTTGGCTGCAGGTTCGGTCAGGGCTACCTCTTTTCACCACCGGCAACCGCGGTCGAGGCTCGAAAGATGATCACGAGCGGATCTGGTGACCCGTCAATTTCAGCGATCTTCCACAAAATTGAAACCACTCCCGTGATCGAAGCCGTCATGCTTCAGTAGTCTCTTCATTTCATACTTTCTTACTTTGTGTTCCTGGCGACTTTGCGTGAATCAGGATTTTTTCACGCAAAGCCGCAAAGTCCGCAAAAGAAAAAAAGAAAGAAATCAACGATACTTTTTCTACTGATTATCCGGGTTCGTGTTACTCGTAGCTATAGGGCCTCGCGCGGCTGCGCATTCTTAACATATTTATCGAACCATTCGAGCATCTCGTGGAGCGTATGTTCGGTCGATTCGCGTGCCGAATAGCCGTGCGATTCAAGCGGAAGCATCACCAGCCGCGCCGTGCCGCCGTTGCCGCTGATCGCCGCAAAGAGACGTTCCGACTGCATCGGATATGTTCCTTGATTGTTGTCGGCTTCACCATGCGTTAACAGGATAGGTTCGTTGATCTTGTTCGCGTAGAAAAACGGCGAAACGTCTGTGTAGATGCGTGTCGCTTCCCAGAAGTTTCGCGTTTCGTCCTGAAAACCGAATGGTGTCAGCGTTCGATTATAGGCTCCGCTGCGAGCGATCCCGGCACGGAAAAGATCGGAGTGCGCAAGCAAATTGGCCGTCATAAAAGCGCCATAACTATGGCCGCCAACCCCGATGCGGTCGCCATCGACAACGCCCATTTCAACGCCTTTATCGATCGCAGCCTTCGCCGAATCGACGATCTGTTTGACGAATGTATCGTTCTTCGTCTGGGGCGGCCCGATGATGGGCATTGCTACATCATCCATAACCGCGTAGCCGTGCAGCAGGAAAAACAGATGCGAAATTCCGCCGATCTGCGTGAATCGGTTTGTCGTTCCAGAAACCTGACTTGCGGTTCCCGCATCGGTAAAACTTTGCGGGTAAGCCCACGCGAGCGTCGGCAGCCGGGTTCCCTCTTTGTAACCCGGCGGCAGGTAGAGCGTGAACGAAAGATCGACGCCGTCTGCTCGCTTATATTTAACGAGCTGTTTTTTAATGCCGCGAAGCTGCGGCGACGGATCCTTGAATTCCGTGATCGGACGAAACGCCAACGCCGTACAGATCTGGCCTGCGGGACAAACCTGCCGCACATAAAGATTCGGCGGTTCCGAAACCGATTCCTTCCGCGTCAGGAAGTTCATCGCGTTGTCATCCATCAAGGCGACGAACGATTCGTACTCTTCGGTTCCCGAACGGAAAACTTCCTCGGTCTGCATCGTTTTGAGATTCAACCGACGCAGGAACGGACGGTCGCCCTGGGGCGATGCTCCGGGGCCGGTTAGATAGATGCTGTCACCGACCTGATCGATCACGTTTCCGCCATTCGGCAGCGTCGTGGTCACGGGATTGCCAATCGCACCAAAGCGGTCGTTGACGTTCAGATCGGAAACCAATTTAGAGGACGACGGATTGCGGTAATCGGTCGCAAAAACCCTTCGCCGCTGTGTGTCGCGGTCAAAATCGAAATAGAGCATCAGGCCGTCTTTTTCGCCGAATGCCCGGCCCTGATAACGCTTATCGATCTTCAAAACTTCGCTTGCCGATCCTGAGAACGGCGCCGAAACCCGCATTACCTTTTCACGCGGAGAAACTTTCTTTCGCGTGTCTCCGCCGTCGAGCGTCTCGACCCACATCAGCGACGCACTCTCAGTTGGTATCCAAGAGTAACCGCGCGGCCCGACCTGCACACCCTGAGACGGAATATTGTCCTGCAGCGGAATATCTGCCACCGTGTAGATCGACTTTGCATTCAGATCCCAGACTTCTACTTTTCGCGGAAATCGAAACGCAGGATAAAGATATGAAAACGGTCGCTGAATGCGAGACACGAGAATGTAGTTTCCGTCCGGCGAAAAAGAAGCGTTGTCGTAGATCGCAGGAGTTCCGATCTCACGCACTTTTCCGCTGAGGTCGATGAGCGCGATCTGCGAGGTCGCGTAATACTCGTAAAGCTTTTCGTCGTTTGGCGATTTGAGCAGATCTTGAAAGGTTGCTATCGAGGCAGTTCGGCCGGTAGCATCCTGAATGTTCGGCTCCGCCGGAGTTAAGTTTTGATATCCGGGCGCCGTGCCGCGTTTGGCGGGAACGATCAATGCCCCGATAGTTTTCGCGCTTTCCCATGAGAATCCGCCGAACGCCGTGTTGACCAGCACGTTCTTGACCCTTGTGGCCTTGCCGGATGCCGTGTCGGCGATCCATAATTCAACGCCGCCGGCAGTCACATTTCCAAACGCGACGTGCCTGCCATCGGGCGCCCATTGAACGCTGACGATCTTGGCACCAGATGGAAGCGTTACCACAGTTTCCTTTCCATCCGAGATATTCTTGAATTTCAAAGAGACGGAATAGCCCTGCAAATGCGGTGCATTCGTGTTTGGATTCACACGCGTGCCGGCGAGCCGCAGCATTGGCTGTGCGAGATCGGCGATCGGCGGATAGCGCAGCGGTTCGAGTATCGCGATCTTATCGCGTGCCGGCGAAACCGACGTATTCGGTATCGCGGACGAATTCAGTATGTCCATTATCGCCTGCGGCGGTTTTTTGTAGCCGCCCTGTCCGAAGGACAGGCAGCAGAGCGTAAGCGTAAAGATTGTTGCAAAAAATAGTTTCTTCATGGTTTCAACTCCTTCAATCCCTGGATAACTTTCGCAGCGACCGAGGCGATAGCCTCTCGGTCGTTGGCGTGATTTTCTGTGAATATAACAAGAACGAATTTCAGTCCGTCCGGCGTTTCAATGTATGCGGCGTCGTGACGCGAACGGCTCGTCCAACCTGCTTTAGACCACAGTTTTGTGCCGGCCATCTTTCCGTCGATCAATGCTTTCCCCGTAAATCCGACTGCCTGGTCGTCCGCGTCCTTTGACGGTTTCGTCCAATCACGTTTCATCAGGTCAAGCATTTCATTGCTTCGCTTTTCGTTTACGAATTTTCTCAATGCGATCTCCGCAAGCAAACGAGCAGTCGCGTTTGTCGTCAGCATATTGCGATTCTGACCCTTGTATGCACGCGATTGCTGCTCGATTCCGTATGCGTCTTCGCAAAATGTTTTTTGGTTGATGTTAATATTTTGATACCCGAGCGACGAGAAAAATCGATTGACGCGGTTTCTTTTGTACTGCCACTTTTCAAACCCTTTCTGCGGCAACTCCGAACCGCTGGACGTGTCGGTAAGTACATCAAGAACGTACTGGGTTGCTTCATTCGACGAATCGACGATCATATCGCGAAGCCCGCGTTCCATCTCTTTCGTTACCGCGATCTTTCCGTCTTCCAATTGGCGATGCAGTGCCGCCATGTAAAACATCTTGACGACGCTGGCGGTGTACAACTTGGCTTCACCGTTGACCTCAGCCATTTGAAGCCGGTTTGCGTCACGAAGATCGATCAGGGTCGCGGCCATTTCCTCCGGCTTGAATGCTCCCGCAGGATATCTAGCACGAACGTCATTGACCGCTCTCGCAAGAATGGCATGATGCAGAGACGACGTTTCGAATACCGGTGCCGCGTAGCTCTTAGGCGCGACGATCTCGATCTTATCGCGCGACCGCTGCCCGAACGAATTAGCGATCAGCAGGCCCGCAACCGCAACCGTCAACAGGATTCTTGTTGCTTTGAACATCTATTAATTTTGAACAGCTTCTTTACGGAATGTAGTTTTCAGAGTATAAACGAAATACTCTCTCGAAAAAAGCACCGCAGCGGATCGACAACATTATCAACCAATGAGCGAAGAAAAACTTGTACGCGGAATAGGCCGTTGGGACCTGACCGCAATCGCCATCAACACCATCATCGGGACTGGAATATTCATTCTTCCTGCGAGAGTTACGGGATTGATCGGCGATTTCAGCCTGGTGGCGTTTATAGCTTGTTCGGTCATCGTCGGTGCGATCGTTCTTTGTTTTGCTGAGGTTTCGAGCCGCTTTGAATCGACGGGCGGACCATATCTGTACGCGCGCGAAGCATTCGGGCCCATCGTTGGCTTTGAGGTCGGCTGGCTTTACTGGATAGTCCGTGTCGCGACATTTGCAGCAAACTGCAACGCATTTCTTATCTATTTGGGGTTCTTTTTTCCGCAGGCGAACGAAGGATTTCTGCGTGTCGCCATCATTCTCGCCGTCGTCGTTCCGATGACGCTGATAAATGTAATAGGCGTTCGCCAATCGGCGATATTGACGAACGTATTTACCGTGGGCAAGATCGTGCCGTTGCTGGCATTCGTCTTTGTCGGAGTATTTTTTATCGATCCTGCGAACTTTGATTTTGCCGCAGCTCCGACTTATGCCAGCTTTTCTCAGGCGGTGCTGCTGTTGATCTATGCGTACGTTGGGTTTGAAGCGGCGGTAATTCCGGCCGGTGAGTCGAAAGATCCGACGCGCGATCTTCCATTCGCTCTGTTCGTCGCGCTTGGATTTTGTACGGTGCTTTTTCTTCTGATCCAAATTGTAGCGATAGGAACACTGCCGGAACTGGCTGGCTCGAAAACTCCGCTGGCCGACGCTGCCGGAAAGTTTATGGGGATTTTCGGTGCGGGCTTCATCGCCGTCGGTGCCCTGATTTCGATCCTCGGCAATTTGAATGGAGGTTTCCTGGCGGCTTCGCGGCTCCCCTACGCAATGGCGGAACAAAAAGAACTGCCTCAATTTCTTGGAAACACTCATCAGAAATTTAAGACGCCGTATATTTCAATCATTGCAACTGCCGCAGTCATCCTGCTCCTTACGATATACAGCTCCTTCTTCACGGCGGTAACGATAGCGACCGTAACAAGGCTTTTGGTGTATGCAACCACGAGTCTTTCGCTGCCTGTGTTCAGGCGAAGAAAAGACGTGCCTGAAGCGAAGTTCAGGTCCAGATTGGGAATCGCCGCCTCGATCATTTCGTTGCTTCTCATCGTTTGGCTGCTGACCGATGAAAAGGTCAGAACCGAAGGATTACCCATACTGATCGCGATTGTTGTCGGTCTTATCATTTTTGCAAGCGTCCGCTTCTTTAACCGTTCAAAGGGTGTGGTGAAGGAGGATAGACAATGAAAAGCGTCATACTGGCAATTGTTGCAGCCGCGTCATTCGCAATTGTTTGCTCGGCCCAGACCCTCGAAGACTCCAGCCGTCGTACACTCGGATACATCTCAGCGGGCGGTGTGGTCGAGGACGGTTCGCGCAGAACCTTTGGCTATATTTCCGCGAGCGGTGAGGTCGAAGATAGTTCGCGTCGAACGCTCGGATATATCAACAAGAGCGGTGAGGTTGAAGATAGCTCGCGTCGAACGCTTGGGTATATTTCAGCGAGCGGCGAAGTTGAGGACAGTTCGCGTCGGACGCTCGGATATGTAAATGCGAATGGTGAGGTTGAGGATAGTTCGCGTCGCACGGTGGGTTATGCAAAAGGCGTGAAGCGTCAACATGCAGCGGCCTATTTTTTCTTTTTCTTCAAACAGAAGAAATGATCTATTTGAAAGCTTCCTGGCCGAGGAAATTCTCGCTCAAGTATGAGATCGTGTCGTTCAATGTTTCCTGCGGATCACGCGGTGTAAAGCCCAAACTCTCTATCGCCTTCTCCGAATCGAAGTACCAAAAATGCTCGGCCTGCTCCACCTCGTTCGTTGCAACAGGCGAGGCCTTGCCTAAATTGGTGAAGAACGATTCGATCATCGAAGAACCTGCAACGGCGAATTTCTTCGGGATCCTGAGCATCGGTGCCGACACGCCCGACAAGCGTGCGAGGCGGCCAAAGAATTCTGCAAATGTTAAATTGGACGAACCCAGCAGATACCTTTCCTGATGATTGCCCTTTTCAACCGAGTTAATAAACGCCCCAGCAACGTCCCGGTTATCGACGATACTCAAACCGCCGCTGGGACAATACGGTATCCTTCGCGCCAGAAAATCGAGCACCACTTTTGTTGAGCTAAGCCGATCATCATTCGGACCGAGCAGAAGAGTTGGATTGAGAATGACAAGCTTTCTACCGTCGCCGTCAAAGTTCTGGAGAGCAGTACTCTCCTGATAATACTTCGATGCGTAGTACGCCCATTGCGTAATGATCTCGACCGGCTGTGGGAATGTCTCATCGAACATCTGTTCGTTTTCGCTGACGGCGATCGTACCGCTTGACGACGCCAGAACCATTGTTTGCACGCCGACTTCCGTCGCAGCCTCGCACAAAATTCGCGTGCCCTCGACGTGGATCTTATTCATCGCCGTCGCATCGTTGTTGTCACGCGAAACCTTGCCCGCGAGATGAAAGATCACAGAAGCGTCTTTGACCGCCGCTGCAACGTCGTCGCGATTCGTCACAGAACCGACAGCCGGTTCCACACCGCGATCCGTCATCCATGTCGGAACGCGAGATGCCATCACGCGAAGATTCTTTTCACCGGCATCAAGAAACTGCCGCACGATCTCTGCACCCAGAAATCCCGTCCCGCCCGTTATCAGTATCTTCTTTTCAGTTTTTGCTATCGCTTTCTTCTTCGGCATTTGTTCTGGCTCTGCGTCCTCTGTGGCTAGTTCTTCCAAGTTCGACGGATCGGATGAGCCTCAGTGTTGAAAATGTTCTTCTTGAAATCCAGTGTCTTCTCAGGTGCAAAGAGCAGAAAAAAATACTTGAACGTCTCGGCGAGCAGGAAGCTGTGCATATAGTCAGTTTTTTCTTTCGTCTCGACGCTTTTCAGGCCTGCGTAAGCGACATCGGTTCGCGTGTGTTTCACAAAGTCCTTCCACATGTGTTCGCCCATCGCGAGATATTTTGGATCTTTGGTTAGCGTGTACAGAATGTACGTCGATTCGACGATCTCGGGCCGCAGCGGATAACCGCCGTGTTCGACCTTCATTGTTTTGTAGTTGAAAACTTCCGGCTCGATTCCGTGAACCTGCCACATTTGGAACATCGAATCCTGCACACGCTTCGCATGCACCAAATCGCCGCCAAGTGCCAGCAGTCCGGGGAAAAACGCATCCAATGCACCGGTCGTTGTCGCGGTCCGTTTACCAGAGTTCATATCGGCGTGCCCGTACCATAGGCTTCCGTTGATCTCGTCGGCTAGATTCCTATTAACCGCCGCGATTCCCTCATCCCACATCCGCTTGCAATCTTTGTCGCCAAACAACAGCCAACATTTGAGCAGATATTCGTAGTACGAATCGATCTCGGCGCTGACGTGGGTATCCGTGTTCGTCCATTTCCCGGTCTCGACATTTATGTTCGTACCGACAAGCCCGATCGGCGAACGGCGTTTATAGGTTTCTACCAACGCCCGCTTCGCCTTGTCGTAATAGATCTGCTTGCCGGTAAACTTTGCCAGCGTACCAAACTCGATCAGCAATGTTCCGGTTTCAGCGGGATTCGAAACCGCCTCGCGGGTCTTACCGGTTTTCAGATTTACAAACTTGTACGGCAATCCCGTCGGGGAATCGAAAACCGGAAGCAGTCGTCGGCCAAGATCGTCTGCGAGATCCAGCAGACGCTTGTCGTTAGTCATCTGATACGCCGACAACAGACCGCCAAGAATGCGGATAGTAACCTCAAAATTCTGTACCGAGATATCCTTGTCGAACGAAAGGTTCTTGACGATGTACTCGCGCGTTTCGTCGGCCTCTTTCTTGAACCCGAGAAGGTACAGCGAATCCAGCGAATCGACCGGCGTCATCAATATCGACTGGCCGTACCAATCGCGGCAAGTCTTCGTCAGAGGCTTCAGATCATCGTGGCCCCAACAATGGGTCTTGTAGCCATTCCAGGCATGGAGGAATTCGGTCTTGACTTCATCCGCCAGTTTCACCCGGTCGGAACGCCTTACGCTCTGAGCGGAGGATGCTAAAGCAATAAGCAAAACTACCGACATCGCCAACAATATTTTTAAAAGATGCACAATTTTTCTATTCGTCTATGACGGGCTCCTGTTTTCGGCTGCGGCGTTTCTCGGCTTTCCAAGCCTTGCGTATCGCCGCGACATCAAATTTCCTTCGCGATCCGTCGCGCATATTTTCGACCTCGTGCTGAACACGGGCCGCGATAAGGCGATATGCCTCGGTATTCGGAACGCCCTCGGTCATCGCTTTCAGTTCTTCATAAGAAAGAAGTTTGCCAACTTTCGCACCGATCTTTGCACCGATGCTCTTGCGTTTCGGCACCGTCATTCCCTTTGGATACGCATCGAAGGTGCCCCAAAGATAGATCGGCAGAATTCCTATCTTTTGATTCAGAGCCAGATAGCCGATCACTGGTTTGAACTCGGCGATCTCACCCGTAGTCGAACGCGTGCCCTCCGGGAAGATCAGGGCGTTGTAACCCTCGTGCAGGATGCGGGTCACATGGCGCAGTGATTGCCGCAAACTTCCCGTCCGCTCGATCGGCACAAGCGTTGTGAAATTGTTCATATACGCACGCTTGTATTTCGTATCGAACCAATAATCTGCCGCGGCAACCGCAACGGTTTGCTCGGCAACGTCTTTTCCAAGAGCACGCTTAACCAATCCTGTATCGATATGTGAAGCGTGATTCGGTGCAACGATAAAATTCACATGCTGCGGCACGTTGGCTTCGCCGTCGATCTTTGTGTCGAGAACATTCGTGTAAAGAGTGTCTTGTGCAAAATCGACCGCTGCATTGCCAATGCGGCGAACAAGCGAGGGAATGAAAATATCGTCGTCGTCGTTGTTTTCCTCCGTCTTTGGTTCGTCGATAAGTTTTTTTGATTTGTCCAAGCGGTTGACCGCAGTTAGAAGTTCGCGGACCGTCTGCACTTCGTTCAACGTGTCCGGCGAAACCACGCGGCCGCCGGCGTCTTCGACCGCCGCCTGTAGCTCAACGAACATCAGCGAATCGAACCCGAGATCGATGAGTTTGTCTTCAACGGCAACATCCGACAAAGGACGGCTGGAAACGCTGGCGACGACCTTGCGTATCCACAGCATATTGTCGTCGCCCTTTGATTCAACGACCGCTTTGGTTTTGTTTTTCGAACGCTGTTCAAGCGTCTGCAGCATCTCTACGACTTCCGGCCGCTTCACTTTTCGCGTAGCTGTTCGCGGTAACTCGAACGGCGTTATGTGCAAGACTTTTACGCGCTTGAAAAATGGGATTCCCGCCGAGATCTCGCGGAAATGCTCTTCGATCTTTTTGTTCACTTCGGAACGTGAAAGGGCGATGTCCTTCTCGTAATCAGGGACAACCAGCGAGGCGATCTTTTCGCCGCCATCGTCATCCGGCAGGCCGACAACACTGAGTTCTTTTATCGAATCCGATTTGCTGTAAAGATCTTCGATCTCGTCGGGGTAAATGTTCTTGCCGTTCGAGTCGATGATGACATCTTTTGAACGTCCGACGATAAACAGATTTCCGTCCTCGTCGATCTTGCCAAGGTCACCGGTTCGCAGCCATCGATCTTGCAACACCGCTTCCGTAGCGTCATCGTTATTGTAATAACCGACCATCACGTTCTGGCCGCGAGCGATCACCTCGCCGACGCCGCTGGCATCAGGATTATCGATCTTAACTTCGACGCCCGGAAGCGGCTTTCCGACGCTTCCGCGTAAAAGTTTATTTCCTGGACGAGCGACAGTTAGAACTGGCGAAGATTCCGTCAGTCCGTACCCTTCGAGAACCGTAAAGCCCAAACCGTGAAGATCCTTTTGCACCTTCTCACTAAGCGCCGAGCCGCCGGAAATCAGATAACGCATCTTTCCGCCAAGCCCTTGATGGATAGGGAAAAACACGATCGGGCCAAGATTGAACGGTGTGTTGTCGCGGATCCAGGCATTGAATTCGATCATGTTGTCGGCCAGATCGGCTATCCAATCTCCGCGTTCGCGAAGGCGCGTTTTGATGCGTCGATGAAGCATTTCCCACAACGCAGGCACACCGACCATGCCGGTCACATGACTGTTCTCCATTGTCCGCGAAAGGTCTTCGGCAGTCAGTTCGTTGAGGTAGGTGATCTGCGTTCCATTGGAGAACGGCGTCAAAAATCCCGCCGAAAATTCGAACGTATGATGCATCGGCAGCACCGACAAAACGCCGTCGGTCAGGTCCATATCCAGCACGCTCGAAAGCATCGAGATCATGTTGGTGAAATTCTTGTGCGACAGCATCACCGCCTTCGGTTTACCCGTAGTGCCCGATGTAAAGATCAGCGAGGCAATGGCATTTCCCAGAACTTTGGGTGGAAGCAACGCAAGCCGTTTCGATTCTTCAACCTCGTCCGGCATTTCAAAAACGTCGTCGAACGTCCACACCCGAGCGGGGACACTCTTGTCCGCATCGCCACCTGCCGCCGCCTTCGTCTTATCCTTCGCTCTCATCGGGCGGGGAGCGTTCGGGCTCGATACTTCCGCCAACCTTTCCGCCAGATCGGGATTCTCCGCCGCCAATTTTGGCGACAAAACTATGGCCGACGCCTCCCCCGCCTTTGCAAATGCAATTATTTCATCGACCGACGATGCCGGATCAATCGGAATCGCCGTCGCACCCGCCTTCAAAATTCCGAAATAGGTAATGCCCCATTCCGGCATGTTGTTTGAGAACAAGATCACGCGGTCGCCTTGCTTGATGCCTTTATCTGCAAAAAAACCGGCTGCTCGCAAAGTCAATTCACGAACGTCTTCGAAGGTGTACTGCTCCTTGCGGCCGTTGCGTTCGATCCGCATTGCGACGCGCGTCGGAAAGCGTTTGACCGACGTATCGAAAAGATCGAGCAGGTCTTTGTATGTATACGACCGTTTCTCGACAGCTTTTAATTCTTCTTCGAGCGCCGGCAGCACCCATTTCCGCATTCCCGGAAAATGGACATTGAGCCAATAGTCGTACCAATCCAGTCTCTCTGGATACCACGGCAGCAGATATTTTTCTTTTTCCTTTATCAGCGCATGTAATGCACGCACGTTGTCCGACCGATACAAATATTCGTTGTCGATCATGAACGGCTTGAACATCGCGAAGGCGTCCATTGTCGCCTGTGTCGATTCCTTAAACCCTTCGGTCGATTTCTTCAGGTCGGAAATGATGTTGCCGATGCGTCCACCGCCCCAACGCGGCGTTGCACGATCCATCAGATCGTCGGCTCGTTTCGCGATCTTGTTCAGCATTGGTGCTGAGGTGAGTTCATAAGTCCGCTGTGTAACACTCGCAGCCTCGACCATGCCGGCGAGTTTGTTGACCATCGCATTGCCGGTTTCTTTTTCCGCAAAATGCTGACGTTTATAAAGCCCGACGAGACCAACGATGCGCTTCATATCGTTGGGGTTCGAGTCCCCGGACGACGCCTGAAACACAAGCGGCGGATTGTCATCGACCAGCGCGTTCATTGCCGCCGCGAGGATCGCTCCCGAAACCATATCGACAGGTATTACATCAAGGATCAGCTTTTCGTTGACGGGAATTATCGGTTGTCCGCGAAGCGCGATCAGGATCAGCGGGGCAGTGGTCGTAAATCCTTCGTTCCAGCCGGGGAACGGATATTGATTTGAAGATTCAACTATCGACGGTCGCACTAATATCTTAACGATGTCGTCCTGACCGGCGATGATCTGTTCGGCAAGTGATTTTGAATATGTGTAGATATTCGTCCAGCCCCAATATTCTGCTCGCTCGGCTCCGAGTTCAGTCGTCCGCTCACGAACCCACATTTTGCGTTCGCGGAAGATCGCGGATTTCAACTCGCCTTCGTCGTCCGGATCACGGCCCTCTTCGATAAAACGGCTACGGGCCTGCTCACGAAATTTCGCATGCTGTACGGCATCGTCCGCTTCTTGTCTTGCCTGCTCTGACAACCGTGCGCAGTCCTCGACCTCGCGATTCACGTCGAAAGACGTTCCGACAAGCTCATTCTTTCGCGGAAAATATCCGACGACCGGCTCGTTTTCCCAGATCGCCCCAGAACGCTTACCAGCCACAAAACAGGTCGAAACATGGACAAGACGCGGCTTCTTCATCATTCGCGCAAGTTTGATGATGTTGTTAGACCCGACGACATTTGTCCGCAACGCACTCTCAAGAGGCGGGTTGAAGGTCACGTTCCCGGCACCGTTAATGATAACGTCGGTGTCCCGCATTATCTTTTTCGCTTCTTTTTCATCGAGGCCAAGGTATTCGTTCCCAACATCGCCATTCACGGGCACGACCTTTGATTTAATAAAATCTTCAAACCCGTCGCCGTATTTCTCTCGCAGCGGATCGAACGTCGGCGATGTAACAATGCTCGTCCAAAACCGCGTCATCGATTCATTCTCATCCCGAGCCCGCACCGTCGCATAGATCTTCCCGATATCCGGAAAATTATGCAGCAGCATCGACAACGTGACCTTCCCGACGAACCCAGTTCCGCCGATAAAGAAGATCTTCTTGCCCTTAAATATTTCTGTTGGTGAAAGTTTCATTCTCTTACGGGGCGAGGACACTCTTGTCCTCACGAACGCGATGCGTTCGAAAATGTCTTGAGCTCCAAACCTGTTCGCCCAGTTGGGCCCATGGGGACAAGCGTGTCCCCGCACCAATCCGCTCCGCCGATAAAGAAGATATTCTTGCCCTTAAATATTTCTGTTGGTGATAGTTTCATTTGCTGAACAGGACTTCATTGTCCGCTTCATTTCTAAACCTCTCGAATTCGATGGGATTGGAATCCGGATAAAATCAATTGAGCCTCGAACCCGTTTGGCTCCGCTCAAAATTAGTCTGGATGCTCGTCGAGATAAGCCGTAACCACGGATTTAAGTATGTGCAGATCATTTTCTATAACTGCCCAAACAATATCCGTATCGATGCTAAAATAGTTATGAACAAGAATATTTCTCATACCGACGATCTTTTGCCATTCGATCTTGTCCGATTGAGATGTGGTTTCCACCGACAAGGCCCGGACCGCCTCGCCGATGATCCGTAGATGGTGCAGAACCCACGTTTGGATCAGTTCGTCTTCATCGAAAACCGCGCGGCCGCGAGCGGTGTATTTTTCAATCCGTTCGGTGGCCTCGACGATGTCCAGCAGACGTTCACGGTCATCTCTCATATCGCACGGGCCTCACGTAAAATCCGTTCGCGGATTCGCGGCCGCAACCCCTTTTCGGTTACGACGTCAACCCGCCGCCCAAGCAGCTTTTGCAAGTCCATCAACAGTCCGCCAAGATCGAGCAAGCTGCGACCGCGTTCCAGATCGACCAGAAAATCTATGTCGCTGTTATTGTCCGCATCGCCGCGCGAAACCGAGCCAAAGACACGGATATTCGTAGCGCCGTGCCGCTCGGCGATACGTGTGATTTCGTCTCGTTCCTTCGCAATCTGTTCTATTCTCATTTCAAAATTAAATTTAACACACTCGATTCCGGCAAACTCACCACAAAAAGTCCGGTCCCGGCGATAAAGAAGATGTTCTTGCCCTTAAATATTTCTGTTGGTGATAGTTTCATTCTCTTACGGAGCGAGGACACTCTTGTCCTCACGAACGCGAAGCGTTCGAAATTCTTAACGCCCTAAAACTTTTTCGCCCTGCTGGCTCATGGGGACAAGAGTGTCCCCGCTCCGACCCGTCCATTCTTCTATTCCGTACTACCATCCGTGTTTCATAAGTGCTAGCGAAAATTCCTCGCGATAACGATCTCGTTGGTGCCGTGCGAGCGCGTCACGACATAGCTTTTGCCATCCGGAGCGTCAGCGAAACGATTTAGGAATCCGTCTGTGAATTTTGTCAGTTGGCGTGCGGTGCCTCCACCAACCGGTTTCGCCCAGAGATTAGCCAGACCCTGGTCAGTCTGAATGTAGATATACTCCCTGCCACTGCGTGAAAAATTAGCGATACCGGCCGTTGGCGGCAGATCGACGTATCCCGCGAACTTGCCGGTTTCAAGTTCTATCAGAGCGGTTCGGATCTGCCCGTTATCGTTTACATTGCACGTCAGAAACTTTCCATCCTCTGAAAACCCGGCTGCGTTCCACAACTGTCTTGTTTCCGATACCGGCGTCGGTTCGCCGCCGGCCGCAGGCATCTTCATTAAGCGCCTGGTTGGCGAAGCCTCCGTATACACTATCCATTTTCCATCGCGCGAAAACATCGGACCAGAACTTTCGTTTGTGGTCAGCTGGGTCGGTTCCCTCCCATCGACGTTGATACGCCAGATGTGCGACACGTTATCGGGACGAATCGAGGTGAAGACTATAGTCTTGCCGTCCGGCGAAACGACGCTGGGCGAGATGAAGGCTCCAGTGTTGCCGCCCGTTAAGGCCTTTGCCGCACTTCCGTCCCCGTTCATGATCCACAAATTGTTTTCGTCATTTGCGCTCGTCGTGTAGATGATGCGCCCGTCACTGAGATAAGCCACCCCCTCTCGGCCGTCGTCGCTTCCCTGGGCGATCTTCCTTCCTGCACCGTCGGGCCCGATGACCCAGAGGCTTGAGTCAAAATCGCCGTAGCCCATTACGGCAGTTTTCCCGTCAGCGGTTACATCAACGGCAAAGTATGCATTTACGTCCTTTGTTATTCGCTCGACGGCGCCGTCCGGATAGGAGATGTGCCACACTGCCCGTTCTGCGCCGCCCGACATCGCGGTCGTTGCGACCAGCCCGGTGCCGTCCTGCAGCCAGGTAAGAGATCTGATGCCACTGCCAAACTTATTGGTCCCGAGAGGTATGGGCTCTCCGCCCTGGGTTGGGACGAGCGCGATCCAGGTAGAAAACCCGGCCGTCACTGTCGCGAAACCGGAGGCTATGTACTTTCCATCGGGCGACCATGCTATCGAGTCTAACCAGTCGTCCCCACTGCGTGATAAGACCTTTCGTTCCTCACCGCTGCCGTCGGTCTTGGCCACAAACGCGGTATATTCCCCTGTCTCGGCATATAGTCGTGTAAAAGCGATCTCAGCGCCGTCGGGCGAAAGCGAGAAGCCGGTGTCGCCGGCATTTTCCCTGATCTTCTTGGGTTCCTTGCCTCCCACGACAGGCACAGAATAGATGCTGGAAAAGAACTGGCCCCGAGCGGCCGAACAGAAATATATAAGTTCGTTATCAGGTGAAAAGGAAATTTCGAAAAAGTTCACGTTTTCGGCGGCAGGCACGACCGGAATGGATGCGTCCTGCGATAGCTGCCTTAGCCAGAGGCCTGACTTCCCATCCTCTTCCAGGCTGTATGCTACGTACTTGCCGTCGGGCGAAATGCTGACGTCTCCGGGAATGCCCTTAAGCCCCGATACGAGCTTTGCCATCTGCATGTTCAGCCCCGGCGGCACGGGTTTGCGAGGGATTAGATACCACGAGGCACCGCCCATGATCGCGAGGACGACGATCGTCGCTGCAGCTATGATGGGCAGGAGCAATCGCCTTCGCGTGGTGGTAAGTGCAGTCGGCAGATCCTGAATTAGACGGGTCGCTTGATCATCTGTATCCGCCGCAGCCCGCGAACCGGTATCTTCCCCGTGCAGGATCGCCGTCTGCGGCTCGTCCGACGGAAACCCCGTCGCTCCCGCTCCCGGTTCTGACACGACGGACGTCCCGGGACCTTCGAGCAGAGCATTGCCGTCATCGAGACAATACAGCAGTGTCTCATCGTAATAATCGCGTCTGCATTCGGGGCATCGTTTCATATAGTCTGGTACGGAAGGCCTACACGCTCGGCGTGCTGGGCGAATCGCGGGTCGGTGCGAAGACTGTCGAAGCACGGCAGGCCAATGTAACAGGCCATCGGCGCCAATTCGTCTGTCGCCAGCGAAAGCATATCGAAAGCGGCATCCTTGTCACCGAGGGCGCCTAACAAACATGCCTCGTGGACCAATGCAGGCGAACCGGCCGGACGGTCGCGGAGCTCTTCCAAGATTCCTTTCGCTTCCGCGATCCGGCCGGCGCTCGCAAGCGCGCAGCCAAGCACACCGAGCAAAAAGCCGGCACGCCGCGATGTCGCCACCGCTCGCTCTGCCGCAGCTATCCCGTCATCGAATTTCTTCAGTGCGACAGCCACTTCGCTATAGATCCAGAGAGCTAACGAATTGTCCTTTTCAAATGCAAATGCCTGCTCAAAGAAAGGCATGGCCTCACCAGGTCCCCGGAGGATAGCCAACCCGCTGCCGGTCATCGCGTAGGGGTAAGCAGCGAGCGGATCGGCCGCGCGCGATCGTTCGAAAAGCGCGGTCGCCTCGTCAACTCTGCCCAGGATGCAATTTATGATCCCATAGGTTCCGAGCGCTCTGGAATTGTTCGGTTCCATCGAAAGGGAACGGCGGTACGCATCATCGCAAGAGCTCCAGTCTCGCTCGATGAACGCGGTGAAGCCTTCGATATAAAGTGCTTCAGCGGTCTCGCCATGAAGCCTTCGCGCCTTTTCCAAAGCGTCAGCTGCTTTCGCACAGGCTTCTCGCGATCGGATCAGTCCGTAATGTGCCCGAAGGACATATGATTCCGCCATGCCCAGCCATGACGGTGCATGCGACGGATCGAGCCCGACGGCCTCTTCGTAGGCCATGGCGGCTCCACGATGATCGTTCTTGGCGTAACGCAGGTAGCGGCCCTTCAGATAGGCCTTGTAGGCCTCGGTATTCTCCGTTTCGCGCTTCAGAAGGGAGCTTTTCTCGCCTCCGAGTAGTTTTAATTTGAGAGCAGTGATCACCGACAACGTGATCTCGTCCTGCACGTCAAAGATGTCTTTCATCTGGCGGTCGTACCGCTCCGACCAAAGATGATAGCCATCTGAGGCGTTCACCAGTTGCGCCGTAATACGAAGGCGGTCACCGGACTTTCTGACGCTCCCCTCGAGAATGTTTCTAACGCCCAATTTCTGGCCGATCTCACCAATATCCATAGGCTTGCCCTTAAAGGAAAAGGTGGATGTGCGGGCCGCGACCTTGAGTCCGTCGATCTTGGCAAGCGCATTCAATAATTCTTCCGCGAGCCCATCACAGAAATATTCGTTCTCCGCGTCGGCGCTCATATTCGCGAACGGAAGAACCGCGATCGATCGCCGGCCTGCCTGGGCTTCATCAGGTTCAAGTTCGAGCGTAGCCGCTCCAGGTTCTGACAGGATCGCGGTCTGCGGCTCGTTGTCAGACCGGAACCCAGTTGCTATCGCTCCCGGTTCTGACGCGGATGCCGGGCCGTAAAGCAACTCAGTTCCGTCATCGAGACAGAACATCATCGATGCGTCATATTCTCGGCCGCATTCGGGGCATCGTTTCATAAATTCCTATCCGTCAGATTCATTCGCTTCCTCAATTCCTTGTATCGCGGATCGTCGCGAAGGTTCCCGAGCACGACTGTCATTTCGTCACTCTCGTTATCTCAGAGTGCCAACGGAACGATGCTCGACTTAAGGATCTTTCGATCTCGGGTCAACAGCGGTACCCGCTCAATGATGCTTGTTGCGGCGATGATCTCGTCTGCCGGATCCGAGCGGAAATCCAACACGGCACTCTGGCGGGCGATTTCAAGAGTTATCGGATACACCGTCAATTGCGCCAGCAGTCTCCGAAACGCCGCACTCTCCAAATCTAAAACGACGCTCTTGAGCTGAATAAGCTTTGATATCTCCCAGAGCACTATGTCGGATATGGCGATGCTCTCATTTTCGAGCAGCGCGATCTCGCTCTTTGTAAGCCCGCCGCCAAGCCCTTCGATCACGATGTCGGTATCAAGATTCAGCATCCCATTTGATTCCGGTCGACATAATGTCCCCGAGTATTTTGATCTCTCCCTTCATCGAGCCGATCCACTCTGAATTGTTTGTTCGTATCGGCGTAACCCTAGCAACAGGCTTACCGCGCTTCTCAATGATGATTCCGTCTGCATCTAGGTTATCGAAGATCTGTAGGCATTTCGCTTTGAACTCCGTTGCGCTTATTGTACGGGTCTTTGTTTTCATAAACACGAATTATGTCCACATGACCGGTCATCTGACCAGTCGTCTTAATCGCTCACATTGCACAACCCAATGATCGGCTGATGCAGCATCGTGATCTCGGCGTTTCGGCCCATGTAGCTGCGGGCCATCGCGATCGCCTCGGTCAAATTATCCGCACGTTCCCAGCCGAGCATTTCGGGGACGTGTGCGTTTTCGGCACCGGCGACGATGACCTTGCCGACGTGCTGGCGGCCGTTTTCGCCCCAGTACCACATAAAGAATGCGTGTGCTCCGTGGTAGGCGTTGCCGCGTCGGTACATCTCGATGTACGCCGGATTTTCGGCGAATTCACGTTCGTACTTTTCGCGAAGATAAAACGCATCGCGTGATTCGGGCAACAGGCGATGAAAAAACTCGATATACGACGGATGAAACTTATGGTCGAACTCGTCGAAACACGGATGCGTAATTATCATCACGCCGCCCTTTCTGAGCAGCGGTTTGTTGCGATACATATTGAAGTGATACCCCAGTGCCATCACCTGAACCAAAATCGGATTGAGCGCCGAATAGACGTTATACGGCGAAATATCCGGAATGCCTGAGATCAGAATGTCGCACTGACCCTTTACCGGAATCTCGTATTGCCGGTAATTGAGTTCCAATATCTTGTCGTGAACCGGCTCCGTCTTTCCCGCAAAACAGCCGATCAATTCATATTGCGCGGGAATCGCATGAAGCATTTTTCGCCGGGCGGCTCGCGGCATTTTTGAGAACGTCCGCTTCATTCCTTCCCATTTCATCCTATCCATGAACGAAAACTCGTCTTCGTTTCGCGTCAGGATGTCGTAGCCTTCGGGGAACATCTTGTTGTTCAGCGCGGTTTCAATATGAAACACCTTGCACTGCTCATCGACGAGTTTTCCAAGGCGGATCACCTTGTGATTCAATGCCGACTTCGGCGGATCCATATACGAATCCGAGTCGCGGATAGTCTGCGGCTCGTGGTGCGCACGTAAGGATTCGTAGTCACATAATCCAACGGCGACGGACTTATGACCGCCGTCCATCGGCACGAGATTGATGTTCAGATAAATGAGCAGGTCGCTCTCGATGGCACGCTTGTTTACTCGGAGCGGCTCGTTGTGCCGCGTCTGTCCGATCGTCACCAGTTCATCGTCCGCCTCGGCGTCGTGGTTGTAATAGCGGTCTGGATAGTATTCGTTGAAGATCGCGGTGCCGACCATTCGCTTCATTTCCCACTCGGTCATTTTGCGATGCAGGCTGTTTGCGATGATCAGATGAATATCATCGACGCCGTTCGCACCGCACATATCGAGCACGACCTCAAGCATCGTCTGCCGCATATCGGGCGTCGCCATCGGCGGCAGCGGCAGCGAGATGTCATCCATCGCGATGGTCACACGCATTCCGGGTTCGAGCAAGGCATAAAGCGGCTCCATCTCGATCGGGTGATTCACCGCATAACGTATCGCCGCCTCGCGGTTCGGCAAACCCTTGATCGGCGGGTTCGGATATATCACCCGCGTCCCGATCGGCAGGTCCTCTAGTATAAAGTCCTCCCCATTCGGCATAATCCGCGGTGCGGAATCTTTATCGATGTACACGATAGATTCGTGCGTTTTGCGTCTTAGTTGAAGAGCCATTATTCTTTTCCAAATTGGGATCCTATGATTGCGTCGATGCTCAACTGATCCAAAAAAACCATCGTCAGAATTTCCGAGACCTTTACTTCGTCCCGCCGTTCAACGGCTGCGTCAAACTCTGCGAGTAATCCCGATACCCAAAGCCTTTCATTAACGGTCATCCCAGCGGCCTCTTTTTCAGTTAGATTACGAGGAACTGAGTCCATCATTTCAAATCCAAAATCGCCCAATCGTGCGGGTGAGCCGTTTGCTTCAGTCGAGAATCCGGGCAGATCGCGACCGGACTGCTCGTATTTCAGTCTTCCCACGGATTCAGAATCGTCACCGACGAGTCGCGGAAATTTCGGATATTTCGAGTGACCAATATCAGATCGTGTTCCAAAGCCGTAGCCTCAAGGAAAGAATCAAGAGCCGGACGCACAATACCCTTTTGCTCAAATTCGGCCATCATTTTCCCCCAGACAAGAAATGTCTGCTCTGTTATTGGCAGTATTCGACCGCCGAATTGTTTACGGACATCTTCGAGCCAATTTTGTATATGAGCCTTTCTCTTTCCCGCCGGAAGTTTTGATACACCTTTTTTTATTTCGCCGAGAGTCAGAGCGCTAAGATATGTATTTCCGGGATCAGTTCTCTCCAGCCACTTCAAGACATTCCTGTCGGGGAGCTTTCTCTCGGTTTCAGAAACCACGTTGGTATCTAGCAAATAACTCATCAGTCGAAAGAGAAGTCTCGAACCGGTTCCTGCGACCGATTATCTAAATCGTCTAATATTGCTTCCAACCCGCTTCGCTGAAAGAGTTGCAATAAGCTTTCCTGTTTTCCGCCTGCTTTTTTCCAATCCTCTATTGACACAACTACAGCGACCTCCTTATCGTGGCGGCGTATCACCTGCGGCTGCCCTCTCTCGGCGAGCCGGATTAGCGTACTTAAATTGTTCTTGGCCTGCTTTACGTTATGTGACATTTTCAACACCTCCAAAGCCACAAATGGCTACGTAGCCATTTTATCAGAATAAAGCCAATGTCAGCAACATTATTTCAAATCCAAAACCGCCCAGTCATGCTGATGAGCCGTCTGCTTCAATCGAAAATCCGGGCATATCGCGACCGGATGGCCGACGATCGAGAGCATTGGCAGATCGGAGATGCTGTCTGAATATGCGTAGCTTTCCGAGAGATTGATGTTCTCGCGTTCGGCGTATTCGCGGATCCACTTTGCTTTCGTCGCGGAGGCCATGACGGGCGGCAGTACGCGGCCGGTGGCGTAGCCGTTCACGAACTCCAGGCGGTTTGCGACGTAATCGTCGATTCCGAGATGAGCCATCAGCTTCTCGATCGTGAAATCCAATGCACCGGTTAAGACGACCTGCCGTTGACCGATCTTCTTGCCTTGTGCGATCAACTCCGGCGTGCCGGCGAATATCGCGGGTTTCAACACTTCTTCAAAAAGTTCGTCGGAAAAATATCGAAGCCTGTCCTGCGACAAACCTGAATAGCTTCGGAAAAATACCTCATTAAAAACATTTCGTGAATACAGATCGGTGAGTCCGAAGAATGGCAACTTTGCCAATGTTCCGAAACTTTTCTTTGTTGTCTGCCAAAGGCCTTGCTGCCGCTTGGCGTAAAACGCGAGCGTATGTACAAGATTGGTGCTAACCAATGTGCCTTCAAGATCGTAGAATGCTGCGGCCTGTCCGTTTTTTTTCATTTCGGCTTTGTGCTATTTTTACATAGCTCAAATTTCACTATTCGCAAATGGAAGTTCGTGAGATGAATCATAGCACTAAAAAGGCTCTTTGGCTCGGAATTCAAAGACAAACTTACATTTTTATTACGATTGTAATTACTTCGTGCTTACATTTTGGATGTGCATCGAGCGACGAAGGCGTTCAGGTCGCTGCCTCGGCGGGTCCGCCCGAAGTAATCGCCGAGGCCGAACGACTTTTCGAGAATCGCAGAGACCTATCTAACCTCCGCGAAGCCGTCAAACTTCTCGGCAAAGCACGAAGGGAGAATCAGCGATCCTACGAGGTGGAATGGAAATTTGCCAGGGCTAACTATTTCCTCGGTCGTCATTCCGAAGACGAAAAGGAAAGCACAAAGGCGCTGGAAGACGGGAAAAAGGCCGCAAAGATCGCTGCCGCGATGGAACCGGACAGACCGGACGGACATTTTTGGTTCGGTGCAAATTTGGGTGAACAATCGAACCGCAACCCGCTTGCAATAGGGATCGTATCGGTTGGCGAGATCCAAGAAGCTATGAATAAGGTCATTGCGATCGACCCAGGTTATCAAAACGCGAGTGCATACGGAGCTCTGGGAAAGATCGAACTTGCGACGCGCCTGATGGGCGGCGACCTTGCAAAAGCGGTCGAGTATCTTGAAAAGGCCGTCGAACTGGATAAGAATAACGGCGATGTTCGGCTTTACCTCGCCGAAGCATTTCTCGCTCAAAACAAGGACGCCGAGGCCAGAAAGCATCTTGAATATGTTGTGAAGATCAAACCGCATCCACAATATGTTCTTGAACATCAGCAGCAGATGACCCGTGCCAAGAAGTTGCTTGAGACCGAGTTTTAAACTTCAATATGAGACGTGCGATATTTCCTGGTTCGTTCGATCCGCTGACCAACGGCCACCTCGACATCTTGACTCGCAGTGCTCCGCTGTTTGATGAGATCGTTGTAGCGGTGCTCAACAATGCCGACAAGTATCCGATGTTTACGGTCGAGGAGCGCGTCGAGATGATCGAATCGGTCTTGACAGATCTGAAGACCGGCGACTGTAAGATCACGGTTGATAGCTTCTCGGGCCTGACGGTCGATTTCGCACGGACGAAAGGTGCGACGGCGATCGTCCGCGGCATTCGCGCCGTGAGCGATTACGAATACGAACTGCGAATGGCACTGATGAACCGACGTCTCGATCCATCTATCGAAACGGTTTTTCTGATGGCGGACGAAGAATTTTCTTACGTTTCTTCAACACTGATGAAACAGGTCTTCGAACTCGGCGGCCGTGTGGAAGGTTTGATCCCGGAACTAGTCGAAGCCCGAATGCGTGCGAAGAAAGTTTAGCCACTGATAAACACAGATGGACACAGATGCGTCTGATGTTCATCAGCGTAAGTTCCCGTTTGTTCACGACGATTGTCGTTTTCCTTCGCGTCTCTGCGTCTTAGCGACTTTGCGTTAAGATACTTTGTATGACTTTCCAAGTTTCAAGAAATGTCGCCGCGATGAAGGGGTCATCAACGCTGATCGCGGCCCAGATGGCGGCTCAGATGCGTGACGAAGGGAAGGATATTATCGACCTGTCGGTAGGCGAGCCCGATTTTGACACGCCTGAGTTTGTTAAGGAATATGCACGCGAAGGTTTAGCGAAAGGCCTCACGAAATATACTCCGAGCGGGGGCATGAAACTCTTTCAGGAATCATTAGCAAATTTCTTTGCCAAACAATTTGGAGCAACGATAACACCCAGTGAGATCGCTGCAGCCTGCGGCGGTAAGCAAGCTTTATTTAACGCGGCGTGCTGTCTTCTGAATCGAGGTGACGATGTTCTGATCCCCAAACCATATTGGGTCACGTTTCCTGAGATCGCCACGTTCTGCGGCGCGAACAGTGTCTTTATTGACACCGAAGAAACAAATTTTGTTCTCACGCCTGATCAGGTTCGCGGTGCGATCACTGAAAACACAAAACTCCTTATCCTGAATTCGCCGAATAATCCCACGGGTCGCGTAATTCCGGCTGAGGAGTTGCAAAAGATCGTTGAGGTCTGTGCCGAACACGGCGTTTATGTGCTTACCGACGAGTGCTATTTGTTCTTTGCATATCCGCCGGCAGAAGTATTTACGTCAGCCTCGCTGCCTGCAGAGCTTCGGGAATACGTTTGCGTCGCGGGCAGTTTTTCCAAGACGTTTGCCATGACGGGCTGGCGAATCGGCTTTACGATCGCAAACGAAACGTGGACCAGGGCGATGATAAAACTACAGAGCCATTCCGCGACGCATCCGACGTCGTTCGTGCAATATGCCTGTGCCAAAGCACTTGCCGATCATGAAACAACGATTGAGGCTGTTAACGCGATGACCGCAGAATACGAACGCCGGAAGAACTGGCTGATACCCGCGTTGAATCAGGTCGAGGGTTTCAAGGTCGCCATGCCTGAAGGTGCGTTCTATGCATTCGTCGATGTTCGCGAAATGATCGGCGACAAATTCTCGTCTTCCGCAGCGGTCGCGGCTGCGATGTTGAAAGAGACCTTTGTCGTTGTGACGGATGGCGCGGGATTCGGCGCGGACGGCTTTCTGCGATTCTCCTACGCCACATCGATGGAAAATCTGGAGATTGCCGCCTCGCGCCTTTTGACCCTATTTGGCCGCAAAGCAAAGGTGGAAGCGTCTGCCTGATTATTTAGACATCGATGACACCGCAGTGATATCAACTCCACTAAGGTCACCGTTCATTGCCACATTCACGGTCGAGAAATTCTCTCGTTTTGCCGATGCGGTCACAGCATAATTGTTTCCAAGCAGCACATTCTCGATCCTGTAGAATCCGAATGAACTCGTTCTTCCGAAGGCCACGATACTATTTGCCTGGTCGCGAACAGTAACAACAGCGTTCGCCGCTCCGCGGCCATTGGATCCAATTACCCGGCCCGAGATCGAACCATTCGCACCCGGAGCCAGTGTGGAAACCGAGGCTTCATGAAAGCGTCCCAACTGATAGAGCGCATTGTTACCCGTATTTGCGGAATTATTGAATTCATAGACGCGGAAAAAGTAGTTCGTGTTAGCCTGCAAGCCGTCGATCTGCACCGTGCTTTCGGTGCCGCTAAAGACGACGAAATTACCGCCTCCAATATCCGTGTATGGCCCGCCGTTCGGCGCGGCATAATTTGTTCCGTCAATAGGATATCTGTTCGGAACTGCTCCGGCACGCATAACGATTACTCGGCCGCTGCCATTTCCGGGCTGCCAGTCGATCGTCAAGGAGTTTTGACTTCGCAGGATTGGTGCCAAATCTGACGCGGGCGTCTCAGGAACATCGAACAGGTCATGAGTGGGATAGGTCGAGGTTGCCGCAAGGCAGTTCCAACCCAAACCGTCAAGCGCACTAAAGTAATTTCCCGCGGCCGTCTCGTTAAAGACGAACGCCCAGGCGAACTGGGTGTTGGTCCGTACAAGGAAGCTGGAGGTTCCCGGCAACGAACCGCTATGCCACCAATTTCCGCTAAAACCCGTTGTATGTACTTGCCAGCCTTTTGCGTAACCTGTGTTCGTCGATGACGGTGATGTCATATTCGTCAAACTGGCCTGTGAAAGAACGTCCGGGCGCGTCGGATATCCGTCCACCGCCGTCAGCAGTCTGACAAGATCGCTTGCAGACGCTATCCATCCGCCATGCGCATCCATTGCAGTAACATTGATGCCGCCATAATGCATCGGGACGCTCTGACCGGTTCCGAAAATCGATAAGGACGTGTTGGTGCTAAGGTATTCGGCCTCCCTTTCGCGTTTGTCGGCGAGAAGATTGCCGGCAACATGCATATCGTATGATCCGACCGGTTCGAATAACTGTGTCTTCATGTACTGTTCATACGGTATGCCGGTGATCTCTTCAACGATCTCTGCCAAAACAATGTATCCGATATTCGAATATGCGTAGGAAGTTCCCGGTGTAAAATCAAGACCTCTCTGAAGCAGAAACTTGATCAAGGCTCGACGCGAAACCGGGTTCGACTCGCCGAGGGTCATTGTCACATGAAGTGGAAAACCGATCGGATCACTGCTTGCGTAGCCCCATGGATACGGAGGCAGCGGACTCGGCGTCATCGGGAGGTCTCTATTCCATCCCGCTGAGTGCTCAAGCAATTGCCGAGTTGTAATGTTGAAGATGCGTGTGTCGGTGATCGTGGCCGAAGCGAAATATGGATCATTGGCGAGTATGCCACTTGGGCCAAAGACCGGCGCATCGAGATTGAGCTGGCCGTTCTCAACAAGGCGCATCATTCCAATCGACGTTACTGGTTTAGATACACTCGCGATCCGAAACATGTGGTACGGCATGACGGGTTCTGTGCCGGTCTGATTCACGTTACCGAAACCGCGCGAGTAAACGAGTTTGCCGTTTCGAGCCAAAGCAAACTCGCCGCCGCGAATACCATAGGTATTCATAAAGTTCTGAACCAACGTCCCGCATTGGGACATTGACGGAACAGGAATTCCGGTCTGGGCATTGGCAGGAAAAAATGTAGTAAACAAGAGGGTGCCGATCGTAACGGCCGTAACAATATGCCTGGTGGTTCTCATAGGGTTTCTCCTTATACTCTAATAAGCGAAGAACCCTAAGAGACTCGGACAAAAAAATTAGCGTCATTCGCCGAAAACGAGTTGAAACCCATTGCAGTCTTTCACGCTGTATGCTTCTTCCTTGTGAATCAGATCCATAGCATAGAAGCCACGAATGCCCGAATAAAACCGTCCAGCATTTCCTATTCGTGCATTCGTAGCTAACCCCTTAACCGCCGGTCATCAAAAGGCCTATGTCTTCGGCTGTCGCCGTTTTCGGATCGACCTCGCCGACGATCTTGCCTTCGCGAATGACAAGGAGCCGATCTGCAAGAGCAGTTACTTCTTCGAGTTCCGCAGAGACAAGCAAAACGGCTCTGCCTTTGTCGCGAAGCTCGATCAGTTTCTGATGAATGAATTCAATTGCGCCTATGTCAACTCCGCGGGTTGGCTGCGAAACGAGCAACAACTTTGGATCCAATTCGAATTCACGTCCAATGATCAGCTTTTGCTGATTGCCGCCGGAAAGCGCTTTTGCGGTAAGTTCGGGAGTCGGCGGACGCACGTCGAATCTGTCAATTATTTCGGTCACCCGTTTATCAATTGCGGCGGAACTCATCATTCCGCCCGAAGAAATCGGTGGTCGATAATGCACGCCGAGGATCGAGTTTTCGGCGAGATCTGAATTCAGCAAGAGGCCGCGCTTGTGCCGGTCTTCGGGAATATGTGCAATGCCAAGTTCCTTTAGCTGCCGGGCCGATTGGTTTGTAACGTCCCCGCCTTCAAACGAAACCGTGCCGCTTTTGGCTTTTGCCAATCCGGCAAGAGCCTCGATCAGTTCGGTTTGGCCGTTGCCTTCGATACCGGCAATGCCGACGATCTCACCGCTACGGACCGAGAACGAGACATTATCGACCGCAACACCATGACGGCCGCCAACAACGAGATTCTTGACCGTGAGCACGTCACCTTTCGGCTTTGCATCGGTCTTTTCTACGCGAAGCAGCACGTCGCGTCCAACTATCATACGAGCGAGTTCTTTCGCATCCGTTTCAGATGTTTTCACTCGCCCGACCGTCTTGCCGTCACGCATCACGGTTACTTCATCTGATATCGCAAGCACTTCTTCGAGTTTGTGCGTGATGATCACGACCGTTTTTCCCTGTTCTTTCATCCGGCGAAGGATGGCAAAAAACTCGTCGACTTCCTGCGGTGAAAGCACGGCTGTCGGTTCGTCGAGAATCAGGAATTCCGCGTTTCGATATAGAGCCTTCAGAAGTTCAACCCGCTGCTGTTGGCCGACCGACAGGTCTTCGATCAATGCTTCGGGATTGATATTAAGTTTCAGCTCGTCCGAGAGCTTCTTGATATCGTCGTTCGCCTTGTCCAGATCGAGGTTCGTCGCAGTCCCGGTTTCGGCCCCGAGAATTATGTTCTCGGCCACCGTCATATTGTCCACGAGCATAAAATGCTGATGGACCATCCCGATGCCGAGTGCTATCGCGTCGTGCGGATTGCGGATCGGCACCGGCGTACCGTCAAACAAGATCTCGCCGCCATCAGGATTGTAGAAACCATAGACGATCTTCATCGCCGTCGACTTCCCCGCCCCGTTTTCACCGACGATCGCGTGAATAGTTGCCTTGTGGACGACGAGCGACACGTCCTCATTCGCAACGCAATCGCCAAAAGATTTTTTTATGTTCCTTAGTTCAAGCATAACTAAATCAATCCAAGCCGTCTTAGAAAGAAACGCTCGAGTTCATCAGTCAGATAGAAGCCGGCTTTCCTAATTCGTCCGATTTCTTTCTTAAAGTCTATCTTTCCTCGGCTTGCTGCCATCTCCAAAACGCCAAGCGTGCCAATAACGAAAATGCCTCGATTCCCTGCGACGATCCGACCATCCAAATCGTCAATCAGCAGACCGTCCGCCTTTAGCTCTTCGGCAAGCAGAATTGCCTCGCGTTCTCCGGGGTCGATCTCCATCAAGTCACGGTCAATTGTCCCGGTTGTCGGTACGATCTTCAGCCAGTCGCGCGGTTTCGAAATAAATTCTTTGATCTTGATCGGCGTTTTCTCGGCTTGTAACTCTTGATACACGATTGCCGGAATCACAATGTCACCCAAAATCTCCGGCAATAGGTGCTCCAGATCGAGAAGAATAAGGTAATGAAGCGGGGTAGTGTCCGAAACAACTATCATTCCCCAAGCAACTCCCGAAGTTTCTTGCTCTCTCGTTCCGCATCCTCCACCGAGTAATTGACCCAAGGAACATCATTTGCGGCTAGAAACTCATGCACTTCAAAACGAGTTTCGAAACCAAGGAGGAGACGAATCTGGTAAATAGTAAGCTGGCCCGATTTGAACCCTTCCAAAGCTACGGCTTCCAAAACACTTCGGGATAAATCCGAACCCGGCATCGTGAAAACCTTATCTGGAATTTCAATTTGAACGGACATAAATTTATTCTACACCAATTCTCTCGTCTAGTTAGCCATCGCGTCGGTCACCTTGATCTCGCCCGAAATTATCTTCGCCTTTGCGGCTTTGACATTCGCGATCACTTCTTTCGGGATCAGGGATTCGTTGTTATCGTCCATCGCGTATGCCACGCCGTCCTTATCGAGGCCGAAGACGTGAAAGCCGCCTTTGAAATTGCCTTCAAGCACCTCTTTGACGGCATCGTAAACTGCATTGTCCACACGTTTTACCATTGAGGTAAGCACGAAACCGGGCTTGACCATGTTCTGATTCGAATCGACGCCGATCACGAATCTGTTCGCTTCGCCTTGCGCGTTCTTGCCGTACTGCTCGACCGCGTCGAAGGCTCCGAGACCGGAATTCCCCGCTGCGGTAAAGATCACATCCGCACCTTTTTCGATCTGAGCAAGTGAAAGCTCCTTGCCCTTGCCGGGATTGTTCCACGCCGCATCGTTCACGCCGACGTAGTTGCTGACAAACCTGATATTCGGGTTTACCGACAACGCACCTTCTTCGTAACCCGTTTCAAATCGATGGATCAGCGGGATGTCCATTCCGCCAAGAAAGCCGAGTACGCCGGTTTTCGATTTCGAAGCGGCGATCATTCCGACAAGATAAGAACCTTCGTGTTCGCGGAACACGAGAGACGCGACATTTTGTTTCGGCGTTTTACCATCGGCCTCAAAAATCACGCCGTCGATGATCGCAAACTTGATATTCGGATAATCGGTGGCAACGCTCTGCATGATCGGCCCCTGGGCAAACCCGACACCAATTATCAGATCGAAATTCTTCTCGGCGAAGGCCCGCATCGCCGGTTCGATCGAGGTCGGATTTCCGGGTTCGACATCATAAAGGCAGATCGGCAGGTCGTTCGCGGCACGTTTGACCCCTTCCCACGCGGCCGCGTTAAACGAACGGTCGTTCTTACCACCGATGTCGAAAACTATCCCGACTCGTATCGCACAGCCTTCGCGCCGCGCCTCGGTCCGCTCGGTGCATGCCGAAAACAGTGCCGATGCCGCGAGAAGAAACAACAACGAAAATGCACGCAATTTCATTAGATGACCGCCTTTACGAGTTCAATTGGATCGACCGATTCACCGGATATTGTATATGCATTTCGCAGTTTTTCGCCAACCATATCCATTTGATGCTGCCCGCGGCAAAATAACTTGCCCAGAACATCGCCGCGAACGATCTGGTCACCGATCTTTACGCCTGAAGAATAGCCGACGGCGTGATCGACCTTGTCATCGGCTTTGACGCGGCCGCCGCCGATCTCACTGATGGCATTGCCGACAGCTAGCGTATCGATCGAAGAGATGCAGCCTTCGGAATCCGCAGTGATGTCGGCTTCAAAAAGGTCTTGGGTAAAGAGTATTGTCGGGTCGTCACAAACCGCTGGGTCGCCGTTCTGGCATTCAATATTCATACGAAATCGCTCGAGAGCATCGCCGGTTTTCAGCTTTTCTAAGCAGTGTTGTCTTGCAGTTTTAAGGTCTGCCGAAATCCCGGACAACACGAGCATTCGTGCGGTGAGTTCGAGAGAAAGTTCCCACGTCGGGCGTGCCGGATCTTCGAACTCGTTTCGCAGGATCTTGATGCACTCGTAAACCTCGTGAGCATTGCCGACGAATTCGCCGAGCGGCTGGCTCATATCCGAGATCACGGCCTGAGTCTTTACGTTGAACCGCTCGCCGGTTGCGACCAATGCTTTCGCAAGAGCTTCGGCATCGCCGTCCGATTCCATAAACGCGCCGGAACCGGCTTTGACATCCAAAACGAGAACGTCCAGGCCCTCGGCTAGCTTTTTCGACATTATCGAAGCGACGATCAGCGGAATATAAGGCACTGTCGCGGTCGCATCGCGAAGTGCATAAAGCTTTTTGTCGGCGGGAGCGATCTCGGCCGTTTGCCCGGCCATTGCAAAGCCGCACTTTTCGATCACGGCGTAAAATTCTTCTTTTGAAAGGCGAACATTGTATCCCGGAATTGATTCGAGCTTATCGAGCGTGCCGCCGGTATGCCCGAGGCCGCGACCCGAGATCATCGGCACGGCAAGTCCGCAGGCCGCCGCGAGCGGTGCGATGATAAGCGATGTTTTATCGCCGACGCCGCCCGTCGAATGCTTGTCGGCTTTCGGTTTTTCGATATGACTTAGGTCGAGTATCTCGCCGGAATGCAGCATCTCAGCGACCAGCATCTCGCCCTCGCGTTCTGACACGCCGCGAATGAAGATCGCCATCATCAGCGCCGAGATCTGATAGTCCGCCCACGACTTATTGCAAACGCCGAGAATGAACTCGCGTATGTGTTCGTCCGAAAGCTCGCCGCCATCGCGTTTGATTGAAATGATTTCTTGTGGACGCATATTAGATCTAACAGTTATCAGTTGGTTAGTTTTCAGTTATCAGGTTCATGAAACTATTAACCGGCAACTGAATCACTTTTAACTGTTAGCAAAATTACAACATCGGCACGAACCGCGCGCCTTTCCCCAACGGCATCGACGCCTTCGCCGGTTTTTGCTTTTACGCTAATGCGGTTTGTTTCAATTTCGAGAACCTCAGCAAGTCCGGTTTTGATCGCGTCGATGTAAGGCCGCAGTTTCGGCCTTTCGAGATGGACGGTCGAGTCGAGATTCGAAACTTCGTAGCCGTGTTCCTTCATCAATCCGACTGCGTAACGCAGGAAGATAAAGCTCTCCGCGTTTCGCCAGCGTTCTTCGTCGTTAGGAAAATGCGTACCGAGATCGCCCAGTGCAAGAGCGCCAAGAATGGCATCCGTTATCGCGTGGCAAAGCACATCGGCATCCGAATGGCCGTCGGCCCCGAGATCGGATTCGATCCTTACGCCGCCAATGAACAGCGGCCGGCCCTCGACCAGCGGATGAATGTCATTTCCAAGCCCGACTCTGTACATACCAACTATTAACTAACAACTAATAACTAATAACTAATAACTGAAAGAAAAGATCAGAGCCGTTCGAGAAGTGTCTCGGCGAGAATTAGATCCTCTTCGCGAGTTATCTTTATGTTCCTTGAACTGCCTTCGACTATCGCGATGGGATGGCCGAGCTTTTCGACGAGATAACATTCGTCGGTTACGTTGTCGCCAAGCGCTGCGTTTTCAAATGCGGCGCGCAGTATTTCTACCTTGAAGGCTTGCGGCGTCAAGGCCCGTCGCAATTGGGTACGGTCAAGCGTAGCAGCGATCTCGCCGCCGCGAACCGATTTTATCGTATCGGTAACTTCCGCGACCAGACACGCCGCCCCGGTTTTTATGGCCGCGGCGATTGTTCTTTCGATCTCATCGACCGAAACGAGCGGTCGAGCACCATCGTGTACCGCCACAATCTCGGGTGCATTATCAACCGCATCCAAACCGTTCTTAACTGATTCCGCTCGCGAGTTTCCGCCTGCAACGACTTTAAAAAGTTTAACGATATCTTCGGTCAGCCGAACAGCATTTTCGAGTTGATTAGCGGCGACAACGAGCACGATCGCATCGACGGACGGAGCTTCTGAGAACCTCTCTATAGTGTGTACGATCAGCGGCTTTCCGTTGATCTCAATAAATTGTTTTGGTTTTTCGGATTTGAAACGCGTTCCCGAACCGGCTGCGACGATGATTGCGGTGTTCATTGGGCGGCAGGTCGCAAGTTTAGGTTTCCACTTCTTCGATGATGGTTGTCTGCCGGAGTTCGCGTGTAGCTTTTCTAAATCCGAGCGAACGCGAATCGTGGATGGACGCACCGCTTTCGCCGTGTTCATCTACCTTTTCTTCCCACAGACGGCCAAAGATCATCTTGCCGGCGGTTGTCTGCAGCACGCTTGTGACGGCGATGTCGGCTGTCTTGCCGATCAACCGACGAGCGTTGTCGATAACGACCATCGTGCCGTCGTCAAGATAAGCGACGCCCTGATTAAATTCCTTACCTTCTTTAAGAACGAACACGCGCATCGCTTCGCCGGGCAGAACGACAGGCTTTAATGCGTTAGCGAGTTCGTTAATGTTCAACACGGCAACCCCGCGAAGCTGCGCGACCTTGTTGAGATTGAAGTCGTTGGTGACGATCACGGCATCGAGCTGTTTGCCGAGTTCGATAAGTTTGAGATCAACTTCTTTAACTGCGGGAAAGTCAGTCTCAATTATCTGGATATCGAGCTTTGCGTTATTACGCAGCCGCTGGAGCATATCCAACCCGCGTCGTCCGCGTTGGCGTTTGGACGAGTCGGCGGAATCAGCGACCTGCTGTAGTTCGGCGAGAATGAAATTCGGGATTATTAGCGTTCCGCCTAAAAAGCCCGTCTCCGCAACGTCGGCTATGCGTCCGTCGATAATTACCGACGTGTCCAAGACCTTGTAGTCGCGTTTGACGGATTTATCGCTAAATATGCCTCCAAGTGCCGAAAGATCGATGTAATCACCTTTTGCCGCACCGACCATCAGGCCGATGTAGCCCATGAAGAACGCGAGCGCGATCGTCAGGAATGTACGCATTTCGCCGGGAACGGTATTTACGTCCTGGGCGCTGATGAGCATTCCGATCAGGTAAGCCCCGATGATGCCCATTATCGAACCGACAGCCGCACCGATCAGGGTTTTAAGGCTCGCCTGACGTGCCCGCATCTCAAATGCGATGACAAAGGCCGCAACTATTGCACCAAGTGCCGCAGAAATTAACTGCCGCATAGGCCGGGACGCATCGATGTGCGTAGTCTGCGAGAGCGGATTGATCAGATAACCGACCGCAGCCAGCAAAAGCACAAATCCCACCCTAATTATCGTGACGTCCCACTTCATTAAGAAAATATTAACACGAATCGTTAACACTGGCATCAATCGGTCCGGGCCGAGGCACCATTTGTCGCGCACTAGTGTAAAATCGTAATCATTCGATTATGCCAAAAATGCCCGCAACCATTTTTGTTTGCCAGAATTGCGGCGGCCAGTCGCGCAAGTGGCTCGGCCAGTGTCCGGATTGTAATGAATGGAACACGCTTGTCGAAGAACGCTTTCGCGCCGTCAGCAAATCGTCTGCGGTCGGAAACGGTTTCCGCAGTGGCGCGACGGCGGCAACGATCGCTTTTGACAAGATCGAACCGCAGGACGACGACCGAACGACGACCGGCATTGACGAACTCGACCGCGTTCTCGGCGGCGGCATTGTCGCGGGTTCGCTCGTGCTGATCGGCGGCGAACCCGGCATCGGAAAATCGACACTTGTGCTGCAAATGGCGGCGAAGCTGGCTGCAAACGCGGCAAACATTCTGTATGTGTCCGGCGAAGAATCGGAGCGGCAGATAAAGCTGCGCGGTGCACGCATTGGCGTCACTGCCGAGAATTTGTTCCTGATGCCCGAGACAAACCTCAACGAGGTATTCGCCGCCGTCGAGCGCCTGCGTCCGAAACTGCTGATACTCGATTCAATACAGACAATATTTAGCGACAAGATCGAGTCTTCGCCCGGCAGTGTTTCACAGGTTCGCGAAGTCGCCGGCCAATTGATGATGTTTGCCAAACAGACCGCGACGCCGGTTTTCGTCACCGGCCACGTCACAAAGGACGGCTCCATCGCCGGGCCGCGGACGCTGGAACACATCGTTGACACGGTTCTCTATTTTGAAGGCGACCGGCATCACAACCACCGCATTATCCGCGCGACGAAAAACCGTTTTGGTGCGGCAAACGAGATCGGCATTTTTGAGATGACCAACGAAGGCCTGGTTCCGGTCGGGAATCCGTCCGAGCTTTTTCTGCAGGAACGTCCACAAGGTGCAAGCGGTTCGGTCGTGACGGTTTGCATGGAAGGCACGCGCCCGATGCTGGTCGAAGTGCAGGCTCTCGTTTCTTCGACAAAGTTCGGAACCGGCCGACGTATGACGCAGGGTTTCGATCACAACCGTGCGTCGCTTTTGATCGCGGTGATGGAAAAGCGGCTCGGTTTTCAGTTTGCCGCCGATGATGTTTTCATAAACGTCGCCGGCGGAATCGAGATGAGCGAACCTGCCGCCGACCTTGGCGTCATCGCTGCGATAGCATCAAGCTTTCGAAATCTGGCGATAGACCCCGAAACAGCAGTTTTCGGCGAGGTCGGTCTGACCGGCGAAATACGCGGAGTGCTGCAGGCACAGATGCGTGCTCGCGAAGGTCAAGCTCTGGGTTTCAAGAAACTTATTATTCCAGAATCGAATAAAAAAGGTCTTGAGAAACTGCTCGGGCTCCGTGTCGTCGGCGTAAAGACACTGGAACAGGCCATCGAAAATATTTTCTAAATGTGATGAAGAAAACCGTTCCTCAGAAAATCGAACAGGTCCGGCCTGCCTCGATGCGTTCGCCGGTTCATGTCATATATGGCGGTGCGGATCGTTACGCGGCGAACACCGCTCAAAAACTTGGATTGATCGCGTTGGAAACGATGAAGACGCACGCGGCGAATTTTGCGGGATTTGCTCAAGCTGTGCATCTTCCCGGCTATGAAACCCTTCCGCATTCGTCTGAGGCCGTCGTAAAACTCGAAAAGCAGATTGCGCGAAGTCAGACGAAAGCACGCAATGAGGATCACAATTCGTGGTTTGCATTGGCCGTTTACCGAAAGGTGATCGCGAAGCTCGAAGCGGAACCCGTTGAAGATTTCCGAATTGATTTCGAAGACGGTTACGGTTTTCGCACCGATGAGGAAGAAGACGGCGACGCAGTTCGGGCCGCAATCGAACTCGCTTCTGCTTTTCAAAACGGATCGATCACGCCGTTCTGCGGTTTCCGGATCAAGTCATTGAATAAAGAAACGCGAGCTCGTGCACTGCGAACTTTGGATCTTTTCCTAAATTCTCTTCTTGATAAAACCGAAAATGTACTGCCTGCAAATTTCGTCGTTACGCTGCCGAAGATCACTGACAAGAAACAGATCGTCGAACTTTGCGAACGTCTTAAGAAGATCGAAAAGAAACGAAAGCTGCCGTTGAATTCGATCGGCGTCGAACTAATGATCGAATCGCCGCTTGCGCTGTTTGACCGGAAAGGAAACTCGCCGTTGAAGTCGTGCGTGGAATCCGCAAAAGGCCGCTGCACATCGGCGCACTTTGGTGCGTTCGATTACACCTCCGCATTGGGAATAACGGCGTCGGATCAGAACCTGAACCACCCGGCTTGCGATTTTGCACGGCAGGTGATGCTTGCGAATCTCGCACCGCTTGGTGTCAGGCTTTCAGATTCGGTAACGACCGTGTTGCCGATCCCGATCCACAGAAAAGGACGATTAAATAAGTCACAGCTTGAAGAAAACCGACGTTCGATCCACAACGGCTGGCGCGAGCATTTTCAGAATGTGACCGGTTCAATGCGGAACGGTTTTTTTCAAAGCTGGGACCTGCATCCGAATCAACTTCCCGCGAGATACGCCGCCGTCTATGCATACTTCATTGCAAACCGGGACGCTATGGCTGAGCGTTTGAATCAATTTATCGCGAGATCGACGCAGGCAGTTTTAACCGGCAACACGTTCGATGACGCGGCATCGGCAGAGGGCGTTCTCAACTTCTTCAAGCGTGGTTTGGACTGCGGTGCGTTTGAGGCGAAAGAGATAAAAGCTTTACTGCCAATCTCTGCCGAGCAACTGCAAACGCTTTCGTTTAGCGATCTTGCGGCAACGATCAATTGATCGTATCTATCTCGTGTCCCGAGAGAATGTCATCGAGAATATTTTCGCGACGGCGGCGTGGATCGACAACCAGCACCGTCGGATCGTCCTCGGCCTTTTTTGCCGGTTGGGCGAAAGGATCTATGTCGCCCGGCAACCCTTCGAGCTGAAGCCGTTCGGAAATTATCGACGAGATCAGATCCTGTTCAAATCTTGAAATATCAGTAAAGGTAATTCCGATGCCGGTGTCCTCAAACCGGTAAATCGCTTTGCAATCGAGCGGCAGACGGTTCTTATTCGGCAGCTCGATCTCCAACCGAAACCGGTCGCCCGCAAAGATACTATCGTTCCACGCAGTAAAACATCCGCCAACGCTGATCTGTTCAAGCATCGTCTCGGTGCTGACGCCGTACTTGTTAACAAGCGTCGCCGGAATATCAAGCGAAAAGCGAATGTGTTTGCGATTATTGATGGACATCGGAGAACAAGGCGTGCGAGAACTGCTTCCCGCTTAATATTTTAGCGTTTCCGCAATTAGCAAAGCAATGAATTTCTGACAGCTAGCTGGAATGCTATCTCCTTCTTCAAATCTTTATGTTCGATCTGGACCCATGGGGATACTCGCTATGTATCGGATTGGCAGTGTCGGAGTTAAGGAATTTAACCGAGACGACTTTGCCTTGCTGCTCCTCGACGTGGAAAACTTGACAGGGTTGGGCGTGGTTTGTAGTCTATCTATTCGCTTTGCACCCGTAGCTCAGCTGGATAGAGTACTTGACTACGAATCAAGGGGTCGCATGTTCGAATCATGCCGGGTGTACCAAAATTCGAGAAAGACGGTCGAAAAGGCCGTCTTTTTTTGTGCGACTGGAGAGGTGAGCGTCCCGCTCACGGGCGTAAATGACCCTCGGGACGATGGCCGCTCCAGTCATTTTGCGAAGTAGCCCTGGCGGGTGCGGGCGATGAGTTCGGGATCATCGACGGAGACTTTTATTGCACGCCATTTGCCGTCGCGTTTTGTGTTCGCTGGTGCGTATTCGACGGTGTAGAGCGTGCGCAGTTCGGCGGCGACCAGCGCGTAGAGCTTGCCCATTTCTTCGAGACGATTGATCGCGTTCAGCGTGCCGCCGGTACGGTCCGCTATCAACTGAAGCCGTATTCGAGAAGCATTGTACATCGCGTACTGCATCGGCGTCGGGTCGGCCAGGCGTTTCGGGTCACCGGTCGGAAGCGCCAGCGGATAGATGGTCACTGCCTGAGTGTCGGCACGCGAAAGCAGACGCGAGAGTTTGTCATTCTCTTCGGGCCTGATCGCCGTCACCATTTCGCCTTCGGTCTTTGCCGCCAACAATTTCCGGTCAAGATCGCGCGCCTTTGTATCGACACCGTCGGTTAAAACTACTATCGCCTTCCGGCGCGTGTTCTGTCTTGACAGCTTTTCGAGCGCGAATTCGATGGCTTCATAAAGGTCGGTGTCGCCCTGTCCGTTGGCAAGGTCGATAGATTGTGCGGCGATCCGTTTATCGGTCGTGAAATCGTTCAGCAGACGAAACTTAGAATAGAACTCGATGACCGCGACGCGGTCGTCAGGTGCCAGTGCGTCGAGAAATCGCGAAGCCGACAATTTTATATTTGCCCGATAACTCTTCGTCGATCCGCTCATATCCAGAAGCATCACAACGCTGAATGGCGCGGTCGTAGTTTCAAATCGCGTCACTTCCTGTCTGACGTCGTCTTCGTAAATCGCAAAGCTGTTTCGGTTCAATGTCGTGATCGGGCGGCCGCGCTGATCGACGACGCCGACGTTCAAACGGACGATCGCAGAATCGACCTTTATCGGGTCGTCATGCTGAGCATTGGTGTTGATTATTGCGAATGCAAGAAATGCCGCAAATATTAGGACCGGAGAAAGTCGCATAAATTAAGTCTATCAATCAGACGCCGAAAACGGGAAACCGGTTGTATTTGCTTGCGTTCGGCGGAAATTGCTTAACAGGAAACCTGATTTGGTCTATAATCGTTTGGTTCATTAGGCGCGCGAATATACGAGATGATGTTTCGGCCGAAATATTGCTGCAACTGCGGTGAAAAGATCGAGCGCGGCGAATGGCGCCTTTGGACAAGCCGACGGTTCTGCGACCTGTGCTCGACGGAATACAAGCATCTCGATATTTTTCCGCCAGCTTTTGTCTGCGTTGGAGCTTTTCTTACGCTATTGGGTGTGGGAACTTACTTTCGCTCACCTGCGGAGACAGCCGGATTTGAAAGCTCAAAGCCGGTTACGGTTTCTTCAAAGCAGCTAAAACCGGCGACGCTTTTTTCGTCGAACACGGCATCGAATGAGGTGAACAGCGATGCAAATTCCAATACCGGACAGCCCGGTGCGGTTGTTTCGCAAAATATCGAACAACCAAGCCGACGCTCTAATACATCCGAAGATGCGGTATATTATTGCGGAGCGTTAACAAAAAAGGGAACTCCCTGTACCCGGCGCGTGAAAGTTAAGGGGTACTGCTGGCAGCACGCAAAAACAGGACAGATAGCGCCAACCCGGTTCTGAACCAATTCTTTATTGATGTTTGCGGCAAATTGTTAGAAAATAATCTTTTGCTTTGTTAGTCACCCGATAGTCCTCAAATCTGAAAATGAAGCCTTTAGCTCAAAACACACTAATACAGAACCGTTACTTGATCGTCCAACTGATCGGAAAAGGGGGAATGGGCGAAGTTTATCTGGCCGTCGATCAACGGCTTGGCAGCGCCGTCGCATTAAAGCGAACCTTTTTTGCGGGCGATGAAATGCTGAGTAATGCGTTCGAACGCGAGGCTCGAATTCTAGCTCGTATGCGGCACCCTGTGCTGCCAAAGGTGAGCGACCATTTCAGCGAGGGCGACGAGCAATATCTCGTGATGGAACACATTTCGGGCGACGACCTTTCAAAACGCCTCGAGGCCGCCCAAAAAGCATTCCCGCTAAGCTGGGTGATGTTTTGGGCCGACCAACTGCTTGACTCGCTTTCCTATCTCCATTCGCACGAACCGCCGATAATCCATCGCGACATCAAACCGCAGAACCTAAAGCTGACGGACGAAAATCACGTTATCCTTCTCGATTTCGGGCTGTCGAAGAATTCCACGGCACAAACCGTTTCGAATGGTTCGGGAAGTTCGGGCAGCAGCACCGGAAGCGTTGTCGGCTATACGCCGCACTATGCGCCGATGGAGCAGATCCGCGGCATCGGCACCAACCCGCGAAGCGATATTTATTCGTTGTCTGCGACGCTGTATCAACTTCTGACAAACACCGTTCCGCCCGACGCACTTTCACGCGCGGACACGATGCTGAACGGCTCGGACGATCCGATCACACCCTTGTCAGAGATAAATACCGAAGTTCCGGCCCCGGTTTCACAAGTCATTTTGCGCGGAATGGAAGTTAGTCAGGACAAGCGCTACGACACCGCACGCGAAATGCAAAAAGCGTTGCGAAAGGCCCACGCACAGATGCAGGAGTCGATGTCCGCACACACGGTTGTGATGACATCGGAGGGGACGTCCGAATCGGCGTCCGAACCCGTTGCAGCTCCCGCGATGGACAAGACCGAAGTGATGAACTTCGGCGCTATTCCCGTGGTTAGCGTCCCAACGGCCTTCTCGGCTTCCGCTGAAAACGCCGAAGCAAATACAAATCTTGAAGCTCAGCCGGCAACTCCGGCTTTCGACCCGAATGCCACGATGGCATATGACGCAAATGGAATTCCGTCGGTGCCGCGACAGGCAGACGTGAAAACGGAGGTTTTCCTTGCCGGAAGCAATTCGTTTCCAACGCCGCCCGATTCGACACCTGTTTCGGAACCGGTTTCCGATTATTCGGAGGCCGGCATTTCCAGCGAAGAAGATTATTCGGAACCGGAACCATCGGCATATGTTGCGGATGCAACGATGCCGATAATCGCACTCAATGATCTGCAGGGAGCAGATGAGTATCTCGGAACATCGGACTTCGGAAATGAACCGATCCCAAGCGGATTTGAAGCTGCTGCTTCGTCAGATCCCGGGTTCAGTTCACCTGTGTCCGATTCGGAATATGCTCCGGCCGCCGCTCCTGTTGTGGCCGCAAAGAAATCGGGCGGAAAGGCATTTGCAGTCGTCGGCGGACTTTTTGCCTTGTTGGTCATTGGTGCAGCAGTTCTCGGCGGCGGTTGGTACTATTACGCAAATTATTACGCCGTGGTTGAACCTGCGCCGACGCCGTCGCCATTGCCAAGCGTTGAGCCCACGCCTGAACCGACTGTCGATTTTGCTGCGTCGAATAGCGACAACTCGAATGTTGATACTGCGTTTGGCTCAAATTCCAATTCAAATTCAAATTCTAACCAGAGCGACGATTTGACCGTCGCACCAACCCCGGAGCCGGGAGCCGAATCGACGCCGTCGCAAACCGTTGCAACACGTCCGAATCAACCCCCGGGCAAGAATCCACCGGCTAAGCAAACAGGTGTTCCCCCTGGCAAACCGCCGGTTAAAACTGCGACGCCAACTCGCGATCGCAAGAAAATTCTTCAGTGAATTGGAGAAACAGAAAATGAAAATACGTGCCCAAATAATTGTCGTCCTTGGTTTTCTCGGTATTTTGTTCGTGACGCTTCCGCTTGACGGCTTTGCACAGCAACAGCCAAAGCGCGATGCCCGCAAGGCAAAGCAAGCGCTTGAACAGGCAAATAGGCTATACCGTCAAAAGAACTTTCCTGCCGCGATAGAAAGCTATTCCACCGCCATCTCGTTTGATCCGATAAACGCGGAGGCTTTTTATTGGCGTGGAAATGCACATCAAAGCATCAAGCAATTCGAGGAAGCCGTTACGGACCTGACCAAGTCGCTCGAACTGGGTTATAAGGCTTTGGAAGTGTATCGGATTCGAAGCTACGTCAATTTCGATCGAAAGGATTTTCAGGCCGCCGTGGCCGACGCCCGCGAGGTTATCAATGCTGAACCCAATAATGTTCAGGCGATAAGGCTTTCTGCGGAAGCAAGTTACGAATTGAAGAATTACGATGACGCATTGGCTTCGTACGAACGCCTTGTGACGATGACGCCGGCCGACGGTAACATGTATTTCCTGATGGCACGGATCTACGCGGGCAAAGGTGATGTACAAAAGCAGATCGCTGCGGCACATAACGCCATCCAGCGCGGGACGTCGTTCCTGGCTGACGCGCATATTCTTGCGGCCGAGGGACAGGTGAAACTTGGCAGTTTGCAGGAGGCTGAGGCGAGTTACTTAAAAGCGTTGGCATCACGTCCCGAAATGCCTGACATTTACCGTATCCTCGGAGAAATGTACCGGTCTCAAAGCCGATTCAACGACGCGATCGATATAACCCGGAAGGCACTGAGGATATGGACAAACGACGGAGATTTCTACAGCGATATAAGCTGGTATTACAGCCTTGCCGGCAGACACGAAGATGCAATACAGGCTGCACAAGCGGGAATCCGTTACAAGCCGAATCAAAACCTGGCGTACACAAATCTTTGCCGAGCGTATAACGATGTTGAGAAATACGAACTTGCGATGTCAGCGTGTAATAGCGCGTTAAGATATAAGCCTGAAGACGGCGAGACATATTTCTATCTTGCTCGGGCAAATGACGGCCTGAACCGGTCCGCCGAAGCTACCCGGCTTTATAAAAAGGCCGTGACCGGATTGATCGAATTTACAAAACTGAGACCCGACTATTCCGACGGGTTTTATTTGCTTGGAAATGCATATTTTGCCGATAGTCAGGCTGCAAATGCGATTACTGCTTACAAGCGGAGCCTTGAACTTAACCCGCGTTTTGCGCGGGCCAGATACAACCTGGCATTGGTTTATATTGACGGTAAGGAAAAGGTCGCAGCCGTGGAACAGCACAGGCTCCTTGCAGGTCTCAATCCGGAGTTGGCGGCTAAACTCAAACCTGAGATAGATAAGCTTCCGTAGGGGTTATCGAACCGAGGCTTCGTCGATATTTACATTCACGTTCTGGAATTTCAGGACGACGCGGACAAGACTTCCGCGGTTGTCCATCCGGGCGGGAACAAACGGCGGAGCCGTTCTGTCTGTTCTGAAAGCGGCGACCAATTTGTCAACCAATTTTCGGTCACGCGGCGATTCGACCACGTCGGTTATCTCGGCGGAACCATTCCCGTAAACATCGGCAACCACCACGACCTCTTCGTCCTCCTGAGAATCGGCACGGGTCAATTCCACCAAAGTTCCGGCAGGGTTAAGGCTTGGCGACTCCTGCGAGATCTCCGAACGCGAATTAGCAAAGTCCTGCGGTGTTATCAATTGATCGCGGCTTTGCCCTGTGCGTGCAAGAAAGACAGATTCTTCGGCAAAGTTGCGTTCATCGGTCGATATCGCCAACTGCGGGACATTGGAGGGTATCATTATGACCGCCAGCAGGAAAACACCGAAAACAAGGGAAGTGACGGTTCCAAATGCCGTAGGCCACATCCATTTGCGTGTCCATTTATCGTTGCCTTCAATGAGGTGAAATACCGGAAAGCCGTATGAGGGCGTAAGGTCAGCGGAAACGGCGGCACGGATGCGGTTCAAGGTTCCGAGCGAAATCTTTCCGGCTTTCATCAAAGCGAGTTCGTTGCGAAGATTCTTGACCGAATCAAGTTCGACCCGGCAAAGCGGACATGAATCCAAGTGAAGTTCAACGACCGCCGAGCGTTCCGCGGAAAGTTCACCATCGGAATACTGTTGGATATCAAATTTCAGATCTTTGCATTTCATACTGCTCACATTGACGAATGGCTCATCGGCCGCTGCCGTTTTCTAAGGCTGATCTGCATTTTGCATTCACGTCGGACCGGTGCGATCAACGAATTGCCGGTCGTTTTTCAAATCCGCAACGGTCTGGACCTTTCTGCAAAAAGCAACATAGCTCTACCTCAATTGACTCATCGTTTGGCACCGATCTTTTTGGTCTTTCAAAGTATCGGAGCGACCGGTGAGCCATTCACCAATTTTCAAAAATCCCTAAGCCGTTCACGCAGCGTGCTTCTGCCCCTTGCGATCCGGGACTTTACAGTTCCAAGGCTTATGCCGAGGATCGTCGAAACTTCTTCGTAGCTGTAACCCTCTACATCACAAAGAATTACGGCTTCGCGATATGACACGGGCAAGCGGCCCAGTTCACGTCCGATCGCTGTCTCACGCTCTCTCGACAGTGTGTATCTTTCCGGGTCTTCGCGTGTGTCGCTGATGCGGTCGATCTCCGTCATCGTTCCGTCGCCGACGGTATCGTCGAGCGAAACGGTGAAGTCGCGGCGTCGGCGTTTCCACCAGCGAAAGCGGTTTCGCGAATGATTGATCGCGATCCGAAAAAGCCAGGTTTTCAATTCGGCATCGCCTCGAAACGAAGCAATTCCTTTTACTGCACTCAGGAATGTTTCCTGCGTAACGTCTTCCGACTCTTCGCGGTCTTGCGTTATGCGATAGGCAAGGGCAAAGACGTCACCGGCATATCTGGTGACCAATTGATCGAACGCAGCGGCATCACCGGTCTTCAGCTTCTCGATAAACCCGAGTCCCGAATTTTGAACGGTAACCGACATGTCCGCCACAATGGCAGATGTCCTTTCGCTCTCGTCGAATGTAATTGACTTACCCAAAAACACCCCACGCAATTCCAGATTTCAAAACGCTTCCGGAAAATTCCAAGCCGAAACTTTTCGGCTGCATTTAATTAGATACCACTGCCGGGCAAATGTTCCAGTTTATTTTCATTGCCAAGCTATTTGCCGAACTTCCGCCATTACGTTAGATTAGTACTTTTGGAAAATCCAACATTTTTCTGATTATATAACTTTTGGCAATGTTGGAATTGCATTTTGTTTTTGTATGGCTAGAAAGAAGCGAATGTTCGACCAGCCTGTTCCGCAGGCTGCGAGCGAATCGAAAGAAAAAGTACGTTACGAGGACCCTTTTCAAAAGGCTGTAGGGAAAAAGGTCGAAGATGCCGCGAGCGTTTTTGAAGGGCAGGGCCGCAATATCCTTTACGGAATCGCAGCGGCGGTTGTTCTGGCACTCGTGATCTGGATCATCTATTCGTGGAGCGGCCGTTCAAGTGCCGAAGCGCAAACAGCGCTCGGAAAGGCTATCGAGACTTCCCAATCTGCGATCTCAGAGACGCCGCCACTCGCAGGAAGTACGCAAAAGACATTTAAGACGCAGAAGGAACGGGCGGAAGCCTCGATCGGCGAATTTCAGGCGATAGTCGATAAATTCGGCGGCTCAGTTGGCGAAAAGGCTAAGTATTTTGTCGCGGTAAATAAACTTGCGGTTGATCGTGCAGCGGCAATTGCCGAACTCGAATCTCTTGCAGGCGGCAGCGGTGAAGTCGGCAGTCTTTCAAAGTTTGCCCTGGCCCAAACCCGCGCCGATGACGGTAAGGCCGATGATGCTATCAAGCTTTATCAGGAGCTTGCGAATAATTCCGATCCCGTTATTGCGAAAGAAACGATACAATGGGAACTGGCCAAGCTTTACGAAAAGCAGGGCAAAAAGCAGGATGCTGTCGATACCCTGTTTGTATTGGTGAAAGCAGCGAGTGAAGCAAAGGACCTTGAGGGTAAATCGGTTCCGCTCACCACCACCGCGCAGTCGGCAAAGGACAAGCTGATAGAGCTTGATCCTGTCAAAGCCAAAGAGATACCTGAACCCGTTGCCGAGACGCCGGGCGGTTTATCGCCAGGCAATTGATGGAGATCGGCTGGTGAATTTAATGCCGATAGAAAAGAAAAATAAGACAACCGGCAGTTCGTACAGTGATGTGCGGCTGCCGGTTTCAATTAGGGCCTTTGCTCCATTTTATGCGGCGTCGGGCTTGTTGTCCGTCTTTTTTGGGGCATTGGCGATCTATCTCGATTTCTTTATCGTCGCCGCGACTCTGTTCCTCGTCGGACTGGTCGTCGTTCCCGTACTTCGCGCAACGGATAAGATCGTATTCGACGGGAAACGCCTGATTCGAACCGGTCTGCTGCCGCGTATGTGGCTGCGGGCGAACGGAATGCGGACGGCCCTTAAGCTTAAGAATATCGAACAGGTTGATACGGTTACGGCGGGTTCGTTCAAACGCGGGGGCCGGGTTCGATACCTGCACCGCACGAGCGTTTTCGGGAATGCGCCGGCGATGGTTTTCTCAGGCACAGGACGGCGGTATCGGCGAATGCTCCGTGCATTGCTGCCGACGATCGAGCCGCATCTTCTTGACAGGAACTCTTTCAGTCTGCGTGAACATTGCGTTGAGCCGTTCGAAGCAATACTTGCGGCAACCGAACTAAAAATTCCGCCGTCGGACGTTCTTGCCCCGTCAATTTTGAAAAAAGTTAATGTTCGGCAAAATAAAACGGACGTTGACGTTATCGGCGATGTGGCATTGGCGAACCGTTTGCGGAAGGCCGCGAATCAGCTTTCAGTGACGGGTTCGTTGATTCGAGCCTTTGAGGCTTATCGGCGCGCTCTTTTGATCGACAAGGAAAATGCGTGGCTGCTTTTCGAATTCGCTCAGAATTGCAGTGCACTTGCCCGCGTCGAGAGGAACGGCGATCTCCAGCATCGCGCGGCTGCGGCTTTACGATTAGCGGAAAGGCGAGCGAATGGCGATGCTGAACTCCTTGAGCGAATCGGCGAAACATACCGCGAGTTCGGCTACGCAAAACGCGCGGCGACAGCCTACCAAGCAGCGATCGAACATATAGACAATTGTTTTCGTGCCCTCATTGGACTTGCCGAACTTGCACTTGACGACGGTAGGCTGGCCCACGTTGTTCACAACTTTTCTGCTGCAAACCGGGCGATCAGCAGCAAAGCCCTACAAAAGTGGACACGCTCTGAAGCCGATTATTTCTCCCGCCTTACCGAAGACGACGAATATATGGAGATCGAGGTGAGCCGCCTGAATCTGGTCGAGAAACTCGACCGCTGGCGCGGTACCGCTTTTAGGGTTGCTTTCTATTCGCTGCCGCTCATTGTTGCCGGTGTGCTCTTCAGCGAACCGCTTGTCACCGATGCGGGCTGGCTCGTCTCATCAATCGCATTTCTTCTGTGGGCCGCTATGGGCATCGGTTTCAAGATGCTGTCCACACGCATCCCTTTCGAACTTGTCGAATCCGACAAATGAAAAAAGCAAAAAAAAGGACGAGCCTTTCGGTTCGCCCCTTTTCGATCTCATTATCTAAAACTTATGCTTTTTTTACGGCCGCTTTCGGTTTCGGAGCCGGTTTTGCCTTTGTCTTCGGTGAGGCCGTCGCCGGGTTGAGCATTGAAGACCAACGATATTCGGGCGTCTCAAATCCCTCTTCCAGCTTTCGCAGAATGAAGTCGGTCATGCTATCGACGATCCAGCGATGGTTGGTTTCGCCGACGGATGCGAGTTCCGCATCGGGTGCGGGATTCATAAAGTCGATCGCGTACGGAATGCCATCCTTGATCGCGAATTCGACGGTATTCAGATCATAGCCTAATGCGGTGCAGATCGTGATCACATCTTTCTCGACCCGAGCGTGCAGTTCGGGCGAGAGGTAATCATCGACGTCCACATACTGCATTCCAGAGAGGTATGGCTTCGACGGATCATACGGCATGATCAAAACTTTCTCTTTGCCAACGCAGTAGCAGCGAACGAACTGGTCGTACTCGATGCCTTCCTGAAGTGTCATGCAGAGAGTGCCAGAGTCGTTGTATTCCTTAAAAAGTTCGTCGAGGTCGTGGATCTTCGAAACATTCTTCCAGCCGCCGCCGTCAAACGGTTTCAGGAACGCCGGGAAGCCGACGTAATTCACAATTCCTTCCCAATCGATCGGGAATTCGAGATTACGGAGCGACTCGCTTGTGATGTCTTTGATGTAAGCGTGTTGCGGTAAGAGAACGGTCTTAGGTATCGCAACGCCGATCTTGGCGGCAAGCGAGAAGTTAAAAAACTTGTCGTCAGCCGACCACCAGAACGGGTTGTTGATGATGTATGTGCCCTCAAGGGCCATTCGCTTCAATGTTGCGCGGAAATACGGCACTTCGTGGGAAATGCGGTCGATGACGACATCATATTTCTTGGGCTCGTCCAAGCGGATGCCGCCGATCGAAATCATTTCGGCAACGACCTTACCGCCGCCTTTTTCATTGATGCTGTTGATTATTGATTCGGGAAACGTCTGTTCGCGTCCCACTAATATTCCTACTCGTTTCATAATGTTTGATATTGATAGCTGTTTATTAAGATCTCAGTCGAATCTGAAACCGTAAATTCTATTAAATAACGGCACCAACGGCAAGAACCGCCGAACCAAAATCAATCTTCGCGTTATGTAGTGATGATTATTTGGAACCCGGAAGCAGTTCCAGATTTCCGATCTCTCGGTTGTAGGCGTCGAGAGCACCGACTTCGTCCGCGGTCGCATCGAGCATCTGCTTGGTCATCGCGATCGAATCGGAAAGCTGTTCGAAGTCCATCAACGAGAACTTATCGGGTGTGGACATTGTCACGATCTCGTCGTTGAGGTAGCTAAAGAAATTCTCTATCGACTGCAGTTGGCCCTCGACGAGTTTTACACTTCGTTCGATCTCATCAAACGAGGCGACACGTCGTTTCAGTATCTCGACATTTGTCTGCTGAATGCGCTTAGTCTTTTCGTCGGTCGCACTTTCCGCCGCACGATATGCCTGTGAAAGTTGGTTGTGGACGGCTTGTCGATTGATGGATTTCAGATGCTGCTTACGTCGGCGATAGACGTCCAGCAGATCTACGAAATCTTCCCAACGCTGATCCAGCGTGGCGAGATTTGACGGGACGTTGGACGCACCGGTGAACTTGCGATAATTGTCCTGGATCTTTTCTTTCAGCCAACGGAGATACTCGACCGCCTCGCGTTCACGCGGTGTAAAGGTCTTTATCAACCTCTCGCGGGTATCTTTGTGTGCTTTTAGAAGCCGTTGCTTCTCGCGGGTTTGAACGAGTTGGCGATACCAGGGCAGATTCGGAACCAACAGCACATAGGCGATCTCGGCTATCAACGCGATCAAGAGCGGAATCACGCTAAACGAATACGCAGCAGCTACCGCAAAGCCAGCTAGTCCCCAAAAGTTAATTGGTTCCCTGATCGCTTGCTTTGCGTAACTGTTCTCGAATTTCTGTAGATCTCGCTGGTATTGTGCAAGGTCTGCCATATTCTAATAGATGCCGTATCGTCGATTATCGTTCGAGCAAAAATTACTTTGCCGCTTCGTTTGATTCGTTAATGATCACTTCTTCCAACACCTGCTCATCCGGTGCCGTGTTGCCAGCGGCTATTTGCTTTCCGCTCGTCGTTCCGGAACCTGCACCGAGCAAGCCCATCTGAGATTTGTATTCAAGCAGCTTGTCCTGGAGTTGAATGTCCATTGCCTCGCGCTCGATGTCCTGCATTTGCGAATCGACTGACGACGAACCAAGCTGAAGTTTTGCTTCGGCTGCGGCGACGCGGCGGTCGATCTTTTCACGCATTTCGTTAAACGTCGAAGCATCGTCGCCGATATTGAAGGTTTCCATCGTCTGTGCAAGCTGTTCCTGAAGTTTTGCTTGCTTTGCGGCGGAAATAAGCTGCATCGCCTCAGCGGTGCGCTTTTTCATGTTGAGGACGTAGTTATCGCGGGCCTTAAGGGCCTGTTTCGACGCAAGCGATGCGTGTTCAAGCTGAGCTCCGGTGCGTTCGAGATCCATCTGAGCCTGCTGGAGCTGACCGATATACGCGGTGGCTATATCGTCGCGGCCCATTTTGACCGATGCCTTGATCTTGGAATCGAGATCAACGACCTGCTTTTCCATATTCTCGGCGTTCTTTATCAATAGACGCTCGGTCGCCATTACCTGTGCCACCGAATTATTCAGTTCTGGCACGCGGTCGCGCATGTCTCGGATGGTCTGCTGCAGGACCAATTCCGGGTTTTCGATCCTGTCCAAGGCCGCTCCGGTGCTTGCCCGGAAAACTCGACTAATTCTTGCCCACAATCCCATCTTATCTGTCTGCTCCTAAAAAATTGTATAAAAACAACTTTTGCCAAATTCTCTACGACGGCAAATCCATCTAAGTTGCAATTTCACGAATCAGTATAACAGGAAACCTTGATTTTTGAAGCAGAAACGCTGAGCCGCTCCTCACGTTTTGCAAGAACCGGCGTTTTGAGACGTTCTTGGCATTGGAGCATTGGGCTTTAAGGATTCGCCTACGGCCTGTTGCATAATCAAAGGGAAGGAAAAATACATGCGGAAATTGATAACCGGTTTCATAACAGCTTCGATCATTTGGTCGATGGTCATACCGTTCGCACAGATCGCCAACGGACAGATCGTAGGAAAAACGATGGAGAACAGGCTGCAGAACACACCGTCAGGTCTTACATTTCGTTTGAGTGAAGGCGTCGAGGGCGCCGAATCGCGCGAAAAGCAGCCGATGGCCTCGACCGGTCCATTGTCTGAAAGCGAATCGGGCAAGCTGCTTGGTCGCCTTCCGGGGATCAAATCCGACCCGGACGACAAGGCTGAATTTGCAAAGCGGATCGGTACCTTGCCCGCGCCAAAAACCGGCAACAAGATCCCGGTGAGCTTTCCCGCTGCCGAACAGCGTGATGTTCCGCAAGTTGACGGTGCGAAGACGCCGCTTGAGGTAATCAGATTTACGCCTGAGGGCGAGGTTCCGCTTGCGCCCGATCTAAGCGTTACATTTTCACAGCCGATGGTCGCAGTTACTTCGCAGGAAGAAGCGGCGAAGTACGCGCCTGTTGAGTTGACGCCGCAGGTCGAAGGCCGCTGGCGTTGGCTTGGTACGCGAACGCTGATGTTCGACACGACGAAGCGTTTTCCGATGGCGACAAAGTTCACGGCCCACGTTCCCGCTGGAACGAAGTCGGCGACTGGCCAGGTTTTGCAAAAGGATTTTATTTGGACATTCACAACTCCGCCGCCAAAGGTCGAGCAGATGATCCCGCACGGTCAGACCGTTCGGCGCGACGCAATGATGTTCCTTCGCTTCGATCAGGCGATAAACCCGGAAACAGTTTTGAAGACAACCTCGCTAACCGCCGGTGGACGGAAACTTGCCGTTCGCTTAGCGACACAGGACGAGATAAATGCCGACGGCACGATCTCATATGCCTCGAAACAAGCGCAGCCCGGTCGCTGGCTCGCATTTCGCAGCGTTAATGCAGATGGCTCGACCGAAAATGCGCTGCCTGCGGCAACGGGAATGATGGTCACGGTCGAAACTGGCACGGCTTCGGCAGAAGGCCCGATCACGACCAAAGCACCTCAAGGATATGGTTTTAACACCTACGGGCCGTTCAAATACAACAGCGCTTATTGCGGATGGCGTGAGAATAAGAATTGCTCGCCTTTCGAAGCGTGGTACCTGGAATTTAACAACTCCATCGACGCTTCGAAATTCGCAAAGGAAATGGTGAAGATCGAGCCTGCGGTTGAAGGCCTGACGATCTATCCTTCCGGGAACAATCTCTATTTTCAGGGTTACAAAAAAGGCAACACGACCTATAAGATTACCATCGATGGCGGTTTGACCGATGCTTTCGGACAGACACTTGGCAAACCGCCGGTCGCGACGATTAAGGTCGGAGCCGCGCCGCAGAATTTCTATGCACAGGGCGGCGCGATGACCGTTCTTGATCCGCTTTCTAAGCCGACCTTCTCGATCTATTCAACGAATCACAACGCGGCCCGAGTTCGAATGTATCGTGTCACGCCGCAGGATTGGCACCAGTACATGCAATATTATCGTCGTCTGCATTACGACGACAATCAGCGGCCCGCGATTCCTGGCACATTGATCTCGGACGACACCGTCAACATCAAAAAAGTGTCGGATGAAATGGTCGAAACGCGCGTCGATCTTGCAAAAGCCCTGAATGGCGGATTCGGCAATGTGATCCTCGATATCGAACCGACCGTGAAACGCGACAAGTACGACCGTTCGCGCATTTTCACATGGATACAGGCGACGCAGATCGGGCTTGATGCGTTTGTTGATAACACCGAGCTCGTCGGCTTTGCAACGGAGCTCGCGACCGGAAAAGCGCTCGGCGGGGTTGAACTTTCGATCTATCCAAATGGAAGCACGACCGTGAGTCTATCGGAGAGTCGAACGCCTGAAGGCGTCACTCTTACGGAAGAAAAAGGTTGGATCGAAACGATCTGGGAATGGGTCGCCGGAAGCGGGCCGAGTGCCGGCGATATCGAATCGACGAACGCCGATGGCTCTGCTGCAGAAACAGAGACGATCGAGTCTGCGCAAACGAATCGGACTACTGCGAACGGTATCCTGCGTCTCGGTCTTGTCGATGCGATCTCGAATAAGGGCATGAATATGCTGATCGCCAAGCGCGGAAGGGACACCGCGTTCTTGCCCGAGAACACAGATTACTATTGGCAGGACACCGGAAACTGGTACAAGAAGCCGAACTATGATTCGCTTCGCTGGTTCGTTTTTGACGACCGGAAAATGTACAAGCCGAAGGAAGAAGTTGCGGTCAAGGGTTATATCAGAAAACTGACCGGCGGCAAGCTCGGCGACGTTGAAGGCTTGGGCGATGCGGCCAGCGGACTTACATGGTCGGTCAAGGATCCACGCAACAATGAGATCGCAAAAGGTACTGGAAACCTGAATGCCTTCGGCGCGTTCGATTTCAAATTCACGCTTCCTGACAATGCAAATCTCGGCTACGCACGGATCGATATTTCTACAAACAGTTCATTAACGGGTCACAACTATTCGCACCAATTTCAGATACAGGAATTCAGGCGTCCTGAGTTCGAGGTGTCAGCAAAGGTCGAAACCGAAGCTCCGCATTTTGTTGGTGCGAGTGCAAACCTTTCGGTCGAAGCTAAATACTACGCCGGCGGAGGTCTTGCGAACGCTGAAACAAATTGGACCGTCACGGCGACGCCGACGAACTACACACCGCCTAACCGTGACGATTATACATTTGGAACATGGGTCCCGTGGTGGAGACATTTCGACTACGGCGGTCGTGGATATGGAGGCGGTACGTCGCAGTATTTCAAGGGCACGACCGACGCCAGCGGTAAGCATTTACTGAAGATCGATTTCGATTCGGTAAAGCCGCCGCGTCCATATTCGGTATCAGCATCGGCTGCGGTTCAGGATGTGAACCGCCAGACCTGGGCCGGACAAACCTCGCTGCTTGTGCATCCTGCATCGCTTTATGTCGGTATCAGAACGCCGAGAACCTTTGTTCAGAAAAACGAAAAGATCGAGATCGAATCGATCGTTTCTGACATTGACGGCAAGCTGATCGCGGGACGCGATGTTGAGATCAAGGCAGTGCTGAAAGATTGGCAATTCGATAAAGGTTCGTGGAAGGAAGTTACTGTCGATGAACAAACGTGCACAGTCAAATCGGCTGAGACAGCACAGAAATGTACATTCGTGGCGAAGAACGGCGGGCGTTATATGGTCACAGCGACTGTGATGGACGACCGCGAACGCTTTAATGAAAGCGAGATCACGATCTGGGTCCCGGGCGGAAAAACTCCTCCGAAACGCAATGTCGAACAGGAAGAAGTGCAGATCATTCCCAGCAAGAAGGATTTTGCTCCGGGCGATGTTGCAGAAATTCTCGTCATCTCTCCGTTCACCCCGGCAGAAGGCGTACTCACGCTTCGACGTGACGGCATCGTCAAAACCGAACGGTTTTCGATGAAGGATTCTTCGATCACGTTGAAGATCCCGCTTGTCGAGAAATATCTTCCGAATATTTACGCACAGGTCGATCTTGTCGGTGCTGCCGCACGGCAAAACGACAAGGGAGAAGTGGATCCAAAATTATCCAATCGCCCAGCCTTTGCCAGCGGCAATATCAATCTCTCCATTTCCACTGCTGCGAGAAAGCTGACGGTTTCAGCCGATCCAGTTGACAAAACCCTTGCTCCCGGTGGCGAGACAAAGGTCAATGTCGAGGTCAAGGATTCGCGAGGCGAACCTGTCGCGAATAGCGAAGTCGCAATCGTCATTGTTGACGAAAGCGTGCTCGCGCTTTCGCGTTACAACATCGCCGATCCGATGAGCATCTTCTACACCGCGCGTTCGACCGGAACGACAGACCATCATTCTCGCAAGGATGTATTACTTGGAAATCCGGACGATGTGAAAAATGCACCACCGCCACCGCCATCGGCCGCAAATGAAATGGTCAGTCTCGATGGTGTCAGCTCTCGGCAGGCCCTGCCGACGATGGCTCGATCCGCAAAGAGTGAAATGGCTGCGGGAGCTCGAGATCGGGCGGACGGTGGTCAGATCTTCATTGACGGTTTTGCCGGTAAAGACACTGAAACCCCGATTGGCCTCCGAGAAAACTTCAATGCGTTGGCTGTCTTTGCACCTTCGGTCAAGACCGATTCCAATGGTCGCGTCACTGTTGATGTAAAGCTGCCGGATAATCTGACCCGTTATCGCATAACGGCGGTTTCGGTTGATTCAGGGAAGCGGTTCGGTAAATCCGAATCGAATATCACAGCGAAAAAACCGCTGATGGTTCGGCCGTCTGCACCGAGGTTTATGAACTTCGGTGACAAGATCGATCTGCCGGTCGTCGTACAAAACCAGACCGATCAGGATATGGTGGTCGATGTCGCGATCCGTGCAACAAATGCGGCGTTAGGAGTTCCAACTTCAGTTGGCGCTAATGCAGAGAAGCCAGCTGAAGCTGGAACTCCAAACGCCGGCAAACGTGTTCTCGTTAAAGCCAACAGCCGAGAAGAAGTGCGGTTCCCGGTCTCGACCATGAAGGCAGGAACGGCACGGTTCCAGATCGCGGTGAATTCCGGTAAGCACAATGATGCCGCCGAGATCTCACTGCCAGTCTGGACACCGGCGACGACGGAAGCGTTTGCGACCTACGGCACGACCGATCAAAACGGGGCGATTATCCAGCCGGTGCAAACGCCGGGCGATGTTTATCCGCAGTTCGGCGGATTGGCAGTTACGACGAGTTCCACGCAGTTGCAGGAATTAACCGATGCGTTCATTTATCTGACGAATTATCCTTATGCGTGTTCGGAGCAAATATCGTCGCGGATGATCTCGATCGCCGCTATGCGCGATGTGCTTCAGGCGTTCAAGGCAAAGGAGACGCCGACCGCCGCTCAACTCGAAGCCCAGTTCAAACGCGACATCGAAATTCTCGGCTCGCGTCAGCGAAGCGACGGCAGCTTTGGCCTTTGGAAGAAAGACAAGGAGCGTTACGAATATCCGTTCCTGACGATCCACGTCGCACACGCTTTAGCCTTAGCGAAAGCGAAGGGTTACAAAGTGCCGGACGAAATGCTCAATAAGACGAAGCCTTATCTGAAGGACGTCGAAAAGCATTTGAACGATCAATGGTACAAGGCTTCGCCGCAGGCGCGTTGGACGATCTCGGCATACGCCTTGTACATCCGCGACATGATGGGCGATAAGGACGTTGCGAAGACCAAGAAACTTTTGGCCGAAGCGACGATCGAGAAAATGCCTTTCGAAGCACTCGGATGGGTTCTGTCGGTTTTGGCGAATGACGCGGGTTCAACCGTCGAGCTTGAAGCGATCATTCGGCACCTTATGAACCGCACGACCGAGACGGCCGCGACCGCGAACTTTGTTACCGACTACGGCGATGGTGGTTGGCTCATCATGTATTCAAACAGACGTGCCGACGGAGTGCTGCTTGAAGCGATGATCAAAGCGCAGCCGCAAAACGATCTGATCCCCAAGCTCGTTCGAGGCCTGCTTGCTCATCGAAAGAAAGGACATTGGGGTTCGACGCAGGAGAACGTGTTTATCCTTTTGGCGATGGATAAGTACTTCAGCACCTTTGAAAAGGTCACACCCGATTTTGTGTCACGCATTTGGCTTGGCAATACATACGCGGGTGAACAAGCATTCAAGGGACGCTCGATCGATTCCAACGTGCTGAATATCCCAATGTCTTACTTGGTGGATCAAGGCGGAACGTCAAACTTGTTCCTCGACCGGCAAGGTGCAGGGCGTCTTTATTACCGGATCGGTATGAAGTACGCGCCGAAGAATCTTAAGCTGCAACCGGCGGATTACGGCTTCGAAGTTCAGCGGAAATATGAAGCGATTGATAACAAAGATGATGTCAAGCAAAATGCGGACGGAAGTTGGACGATCAAGTCGGGATCGCGTGTCCGCATCCGGCTGACGATGGTCGCACAAGCAAGGCGTTATCACGTTGCGTTGGTCGATCAGTTGCCGGCCGGTTTGGAAATTCTCAATCCCGAACTGGCGACAACCGAAGCAATTCCTGCCGACACGGGCGGCGGAAACACTAGCGTGCTTGAAGTTGGCAGCCGTTCGTTCGGTCACAACTATTATTGGTGGCGAATGAACTGGTTCGAACATCAGAACTTCCGCGACGAACGCGCCGAAGCATTCGCATCGCTCCTGTGGGAAGGCGTTTACAACTACACCTACGTTGCACGGGCAACAACACCCGGGCAGTTCGTCGTGCCGCCCGCGAAGGCCGAAGAGATGTATCACGCCGAAACCTTTGGCCGAACCGGGACGGATTTCGTGAATGTTGAATAGTCGGCTTTCATTCGAAAAAACGGCGGGCAAGATCGATGGATTTGTCCGCCTTTATTTGTTGCTGTGCTAGAATCAACAGCAATGAAAGTCGCCCTATCATTGTTGATTGTTGGTATTGTTTCGGGCATCGTGACGGCTCAATCCGACGCACAAAAGATCTTTGAAACAGAAAAGGCTTTTGAGAAAATTGTTGCCGACAAGGGTATCAACGCCGGCTTCATCGAGTTTATGGCGCCGGACGGCCTTCTTTTCACCCCGCAGCCGGAAAACGGACGCGAATCGTGGCAAAAGCGACCGCCTTCACCGGCGTTGCTGACCTGGAACCCTATTTGGATCGAGGTGTCATCGAACGGAGCACTCGCTTACAGCATTGGGAACGGCATCTACCGCCCAAAGGGAAAGGACGACACAAATCTGTTTTACAGCCATTATCTTTCCATCTGGTCGCGACAGCCGAATGGCGAATATCGCGCCGTAATTGACGCAGCTATTAGCCACGACAAACCGGCATCAATGCCGGCTGAATGGAAATCGCCTGCCGTTGCGGGAAATTCCAAGCTTCAGAATTCAGCCGGAGATTATGCGGTGAATTTTTACGCAATGGTCGAATCGGGCGGGGCCGCGAAAGCCTATAAGACATTTCTTGCGGACGATGGATTCATTATGCGCAATGGCTCTTTGCCGTTTGTTGGAAAGGCCGCAGTAAACCAAATCGAGAAGGCAAAAACTGCGATCAGGTTCGCAAAGAGAAAAACCTTTATCGAAGCCGGAGACCTGGCCTGGGTCTATGCGCCTTACACCATAAATGATAAGACAGGAACATTGACCGAACGCGGCAATTTTGTACAGGTCTGGAAGCTTCGCGGCGGCAAATGGCTGATCGCCGCGGACATTTTGGCTCCAATTCCAATAGACAAGAATTAACGAAACGACGTGCAATCACCAACTCCAAAGAGTTCACATTTCACAAAGGTTACGTCAATATTGCGGATCGAGGCTGATGCCATCTTGCGCTCGGTTGAACGCCTTGACGCTCTTGAGGTCGAGAAAGCGGCGTCCTTGATCCTTGCCTGTGTTGGCAAGGTAGTTGTGATGGGCGTCGGTAAATCCGGCGTCATAGCCCAAAAGATCGCTCAGACGATGACGTCAACTGGTACTTCGGCCTTGTTTCTGCATCCGTCAGATGCTCTGCACGGCAGTTTGGGGATGGTCCACGACGGCGATGTCATCATCGCGTTGAGCAACTCAGGTGAAACGGACGATTTGCTCGCGCTTTTCCCTCTGCTAAAGCGGCGTGGTGTGGCGATCATCTCGATCATTGGCAATACTTCATCATCCATGGCAACACAATCGGACGTCGTGATCGATGCGTCTGTTGACAAGGAAGCGTGTCCGCTAAATTTGGCGCCGACCGCTTCGACGACGGTTGCACTGGCAATAGGCGATGCACTGGCGATGGCCGTGATGGAATCTCGCGGCGTCACTCCCGAAGGATTTGCCGAGAACCATCCTGCCGGGCGATTGGGAAAGCGGCTCACGATTCGCGTTGGCGATCTGATGCATTCAAGCCCAAATGTTTCACCCGACGCCGGCTGGCTCGAAGTCATCAAGGCTATTTCGAAACATTTGCTGGGAGCCGTTAATGTGGTCGATTCGGATGGGAAATTGATCGGGATAGTTACGGATGGCGATCTTCGTCGAACACTCGAAAAAACTGACGGGAGTTCGCTTGGCGGATTAAAGGCTGAACAAATGATGACTGCAAACCCGATCACGTCCACCGCCGAAATGCTAGCCTTTGACGCTCTCCAACTTATGGAAAATCGTGAATCACAAATCTCGATGCTGCCGGTTGTTGATACCGATGCAAGATGCGTCGGCCTTCTTCGGCTGCACGATATTGTGAGGACAGGATTGTGAGAAGTATTTTCGAGGATCAGAAACTCACGCTTGCCGATGGAGTTTCCCGCCTTGAAGCCGCAGACCTTAACTATATGTTAACCGGTTCTGTATCGATGGTTCGATTTGCGATGATGCGGATGACCAACGACATAGACATCGTGGTCGAACTGACACCGCGTGATAGACACAAGATCGTGTCTGCGTTTTCGGACGATTATTATGTGCCTGAAGAGAAGATTCTCGGAGCAATCGAGCGAACTTCGATGTTCAATGTGATCAGTCAATCGACATTAGTTAAGATCGATATTGTTGTTCGAAAGAACGACGCGTTCCAACGCCATGTTTTTGCAAATCGCGAACGAACCTCAATCTGGGATGTTCCGCTTTGGGCGATTCGCAGGGACGACCTGATTCTTTCAAAACTAAATTGGGCGCGAGATACACACTCCGAACTTCAAATGAGAGACATTGCGGGAATAATGCTGCACGGCTATGACGAAAAATACGTCGAAGAATGGGTGCTAAGATTGGATGTGAAGGATTTTTACGAGGCTTGCGTTAAACTTGCGGGAGGCGGAAATGCTTAAGGACACTTCGCCTGAAATGTGGCGTTTGCAGAACACATTATGGATGAGCCGAACGCCTGACGAACGAGCTGAATTCATGTTCGGTATGTTTGCACTTTCGCGACGGGCGGTTGTCGAGAGTATTCCAACAGGACTTAGCGACCGTGAATTCAAACGTCAGCTTTATTTCCGGACTTACGGCGAACACCTGCCCGCGGATTTTTTCAAGGACGAAGAATGAAGATGTCTATTCGAATCGTATTTCTGACCTCGCTCTTTCTTCTTGCGTCGATGCTGGTGTTCGCTCAACGGCCAGAAGTTGCGGTTACGGTGAATGAGCCTTTCTTCGACGCCGCGATAGATGCCGTGCTTGCAAAAGGTGAGCCGCCTTTTGTCGAATTGCGCGAAGGCGGAAATACCAACGCCGAATGCCGCGAGACGATTCGGGTCGCACGCGAGATGAACGGGGTTCGCACCGCGGTGCGGTTTCGAGATGGCAAGATATTGGTACCTGTTGCATTTAACGGAAGTTACCGGTTTCCGGTCGTCGGCTGCGTAGATTTCGCCGGTTGGGCGGAGACTGCGGTTGAACTGGAGTTTGATGCCACGAATCAACGAGTGATGGCTAGGGCAAGAGTTCTCTCGGTCTCACTGAACGGCACGGCCGGCGTTGGAAAGACTCTGCTCGCTCCCTTGGTACAGACTGCGCTGGATAAAAAGATAAATCCTATCGAACTTATCCGCATCGACCGTCTCGCGTTCGCTTTTCCACTCGACCAAAGCTCGAACATCAAGGTCCGCGCCGTCGGTTTTCGACACGTCGTTCAGAATGGTTTTTTGACGATCTTCCTGCCTTACGAGATCGTCCGCGAATAGCTGCCGTCCCACAAATCGCACTATTTCGTTACGCTCAATACCATTTGGTTAACGCCTTCGAGCCGCGAACACTCCTCTTTTCAATCATTTAGCAAACATCCACCTTTGGTATGCCGATTGCCATTAAGTTGTGCATGACCGATCTCCCTATATGAAATTCGGTCTGGAAAAGGGGAACGATATGAATAGGTCACTATTAAAGATACTCGGCACCGGTACGGTTACAGCCTTCGCGTTGGCGTCTGTGCTTCAGGTTTCGGCGCAAAACGATAAGGGGAAACGCGGCCAGGACAAAGTTGAACAGTCTAAGTCCGACCGCAGTAACAATGCTCGCGAAGCAAAGCCTCAGCCTCAGCGAAACGAGCAAAAGGTGCAACGCGAACCGCAGCGTCAGGCACAACAACAACAGCAGCGTCAGGTTCAGCAGAACAACTCGCGTGTTTTGATTCAGCAGCAACAGCAACGTCAGGCACAACAGCAACGGGAAACCAAACAGCGGCAGGACCAGCAACAGAATTCTCGTGTCCTGATTCAGCAGCGCCAGCAACAGCAGAATGAAGCGAGGCGTCAGAATGAGCAACGGGCTCAGCAGCAACAGGAAACCAAACAGCGGCAGGACCAGCAACAGAATTCTCGTGCCCTGATTCAGCAGCGCCAGCAACAGCAGAATGAAGCGAGGCGTCAGAATGAACAGCGGGCGAATCAGGAAAAGCTGCGTCAGACTCAGGCCGAACAGCAGCAAAGAACACGTTCGGGCGTCAATCAAAACAATGACCGGAACGACGACCGGAACCGCAATCGAGCATACGATCGAAGGCAGCAGCAGGAACTTCAGCGTGCGCGTTTGCAGCAGTACAATTCTCGCTGGAACAACTGGCAGAGCATGCAGCAGCAGCGAAATCGATACTTGCAGCAGCAGCGTAGAAATCAATACCTAAGCTATCAGCAGCGGTATTGGGACCGGATCCGCCGTGACCAGATCAGGCTCCAGAACTCGATCTTCTACGATAATCTGTACAACAATTACAGATACAATCGCGGCGGCCAGTACTATTACACCAGCCAATATGGTGCGCAGATGCTCCGCAACGCCTTGAACAACGGTTACGAAGCAGGCTTCCAAGCCGGACAGGCCGACCGGTACGACAACTGGGGATACAACTACCAGAATTCGTACGGCTACGAAGATGCTTCTTACGGATACGATAGCTACTACGTCTCGATGGACGAATATAGTTACTACTTCCGTCAGGGTTTCGAACGCGGATACGAAGACGGTTACTATGGACGCAACCAGTATGGCAGCCATAGCAACGGCAAATATGCCCTGCTTGGTTCGATAGTCGGAACGATCCTGGATATCGTTGCCAACTAAGTCAGAACCGTCTGCGTAAGTGGGCGGCAAACTCTCTATCGTTCGATCAGACATCAGGCCCCCGGTTCACACCGGGGGTTCTGACTTTAAGATCGACAGATACTCCTTCCAGGGGCCGACATTTGCGTCATATTTAACAGCCATCTTTCGCGCGATTTGCCCAATATGATTCAGATCGTGAACCACCCAGGCCGATAGCAGTTGTTCAAGAGTTACAAGCCCAAGTTCCGGGTGTATGCCTGTCAGTGCAAGCTGTTGCGGCGATAGCTGCCAACCGGCGAGTCGTTCGAGATTCGCATTTCGTATATGAGCGAATTCAGTAAGCAGATCGTCGAGCGACCTTGCGTTCGCATCCGCAAACTGTGCAACCCGGTCAAACGGAACAAAGGTTCGATTCTCACCTTGGTCGAGAATGACCTCGGCACGCGGTATCCAATCGGTTTCTTCGCCGTGGATCAAATGGCCTACGATGTCATAAACACCCCAGTCGTCGGTATTGCCGCTGCTCGCGGTCCAATCGCCCGAGAGGCTTTCCAACATCCGTTGAAGTGTATAGGGCGTTTGCCGCAAAACTTCGCACGCCTTTGAAAGTTCAAATCGCATAACACGAGGTTAGCACGATTGCCGGATGTTATATTTGTCGTGTGTCGTCATTTGCGAAACAAAAAAGCTGGCAGGGAAAAGTGTCCCTCTGGGAAGAACACGGCCTATTTGTCGGTAACGCCGGTGCCGCCGAGTCGCACGAATCTCCCGCGATCAAGGTGTGTATTGCTCTTGTTGGAACCTTCGGTCTCAGTGGTGCAAAAAATGAATGCCGGGACTACAGAGCTGCGGTCATTCCCGCCGGAGTTGAACACGCAATTGACGGACGCGGAAACCGAATCGTGATGCTGCTCCTGGCTCCCGAAGGTATTTTAGGCCAGCGGCTTAACGGCGTGACAAGCGTTAATGAAATAGTGCCGCTCGACAGAAACTCTTTGCCTGATCTAAAGGCGATCGGTGAAGCAACGGATGAACAAAGCCTTGCCGCGATCCTCGCTTCTTTGGTTAAAGCTATCGCTACTTCGAAGAATGTTTCTCCTTCGGCGACTATTGATCCGCGGGTCGCTCAGAGTATCGAATGGATACGAGCAGGACGCGATAGCGGCATCCTTGTCAAAGATCTTGCCGCCGAAGCCGATCTTTCCGAGAGCAGGTTTTCGCACCTCTTCACCGAGAACGTGCGTGTTCCGGTTCGCCGATATTTGCTTTGGCTTCGTCTGCGTGACGTTCTTCATCTGCTTGCTTCGACGGGTTCGTTGACCGAAGCGGCTCATTCGGCTGGATTCGCGGATTCGGCACATCTTTCGCGCACTTTCCGCACGGCCCTCGGCATTGCACCGAGCGACCTGACACGCGAAAGTACGATCACTTCATTCCTCAAATAGCAGATTCGTTCAAGCGTTCCTTTTAACACGGCGTTAATATCGCAAACGTGGAGAAACGAGACCTGATCTATCCCGAACCAATCGTAATCGGCGAGGACGAGGCTGAATGCAACAAAAATTGGGGCTTTCGTGATACGGCGTTCGCGATAAACGAACGCGAGAATGTGACGATTCGCGGCAACCGATACGAGTTGAGCGGAAAGGAATTGCCGCGCCTTTTGCCGTGGATACGCGAAACTCTCGCTATCGACCTGGATGCGTCGGATGTTTTTGCTTCACATTACCCTCCGGAGATCGAGCCACCGGTCGAAAATGCCGGGTTCGTCTCGCAAATTGCATCCTTCTTGAAACCCGATCAGATCGACCGCGAAGCCGACAGCCGGATTCGCCACGGCCACGGCCACACCCAGGAAGAAATGTTTGCCATCAAATACGGCAAGCTTGGCCGTGTCCCAGATCTCGTCATCTATGCCGAATCCGAAGAACAGGTCGCCTCGCTGATAACCGCAGCCAAGTATAACAACGTGATCCTGATCCCATACGGCGGCGGAACTAACGTAACCGATGCGCTTCGCTGTCGTGAGAACGAAAAGCGGATGATCGTCTCGGTCGATATGCGGCGGATGAACCGCATCAAGTGGATCGACAAAGAGAACATGATGGCTGCAATCGAAGCCGGTGCAGTCGGCCGTCATATTCTGTCGCAGCTCGAAAAGTATGGCTTGACGATGGGCCACGAGCCGGACAGTGTCGAATTTTCCACGCTTGGCGGATGGATCGCTACCAATGCCAGCGGAATGAAAAAGAACAAATACGGCAACATCGAAGACATCGTTATCGACATAACCGTCGCGACGGCCGACGGGCAACTCGAACGCCTGAACCAGGCTCCGCGGGAATCGGTCGGACCCGATCTTCGCCGTCTGATGTTCGGTTCCGAAGGCACGCTCGGCATTGTAACGTCGGCGATCGTAAAGCTTTTCCCGCTGCCAGCGGCTCAGGAATACGGCTCGGTGCTTTTTCCGTCGTACGAGGCGGGCTTCGCGTTTATGCACGAACTTGTGATGACCTCGACGCCACCGGCAAGCTGCCGCCTTGTTGACAATCTTCAGTTCCAATTCGGCCTTGCGCTCAAACCCGCGTCTGCCGGTGCGGCGGCAATGAAGAGCAAGATCGAGAAGTTTTTCGTGACAAAGATCAAAGGCTTTGAGCCGCTGAAGATGGTAGCGCTTACACTCGTTTTCGAAGGCACCGCCCCCGAGGTCGAACGCCAGCAGAAGGATGTATATCGCATCGCCAAGAAGCACGGCGGCATGAAGGCTGGAGGCGAAAACGGGCGTCGCGGTTATCAGCTTACATACAGCATAGCCTACATCCGCGACTTTCTGATGAACTACTACATCATCGCCGAGTCGTTCGAAACGAGCTGTTCCTGGAGCGACGCACTCGCCATCTGCGACAACGTAAAGGGCGTTTTGACCGAAGAATACGAGCGTCGTGGCTTGCCTGGAAAGCCATTTCTCACATCGCGGATAACGCAGCTTTATCGTACGGGCGTGGCGATCTATTTCTACTTCGGATTTTATTTCAAAGGCATTGAAAATCCGTCCGAACTTTATCTCGAACTTGAGAACATTGCCCGTGCGGAGATACTTCGTTCCGGCGGATCGCTGTCGCATCATCACGGCGTCGGCAAGATCCGCGAAGCTTTCCTGCCGGAGATAATGTCAGAGACGGCGCTAAAGTGGAAGCGTGAGATCAAGCACAGCCTTGATCCGCAAAACGTCTTCGGTGCCGGAAACCAGGGATTGGACTAATAAAAATGCAGCGAGCCGAAAGACTTATCGAGATGGTGCGTTCGGGCATTCGTCCGGCAAAGGTTGATGATCCGCCGCTGTGGCAGGTCGAGAAGACGCGTTTCCAGGCCAACCTATGCCGCGTTTTGCTGCTTCCGCTCGGCGGCGTTTTGATTCTCTTGATGAAGCACCTTCGCGGATACCGCATCGAGAATATGCGTGCCATTCGCGAAGAGTTTCGCCGCATCTGGAGCGATAAACAGCGTTCGGGCCGGCCGCTCTTGATATGTGCGAATCATCTGACGTTCGTCGATTCGGCGATTATCATCTGGGCGTTGGCTTCAAACTGGTGGTATGTCTTTAACTACAAATCATTCGCATGGAATCTGCCCGCCGGTGATTTCTTCAAAAAGAAGCTGCACTATCACGCCGTGCTTTATCTGACGAAATGCATCTTCATCGACCGAAAGGGAACCGCCGCGCATAAGAACGACGTGCTGAACCTCTGCCGCTACCTTCTTGCGAAAGGGAACGTCGTCTTGATATTTCCCGAGGGCCAACGCAGCCGCGAGGGCCACTTTGTAGCCGACCGTCTGCGTTTCGGCACCGGCAAAATAATCGCGTCGCTCGGCAATGCCGACGTGCTCTGCGTCTATCTTCGCAGTCCGCAACAGGACGTGTTTTCCAACTACCCGCCGAAGAACTCGCACTTCACCATGAAGATGAAACTAATAACGCCTTCCGTCGAAGGGACATCGAAAAAACAAGCCAGCATCTCCGCCGTCAAAGAACTCGGTGCCGCCATCGAACAAATGGAAAACGAATTCTTCACCGAACAAAGCCTTGCAGAAGCCCGCACGAAGTAGGGGCAAGAATCTACTTCTCGCGAATTTGCGCGAATGGCGCAAGCAAACATTTGATGGATCTAAGCCGGCGAGATAATCGTCCGATTCATTTCAAAAACCAAATTCCCTTATTTGCGGCCATTAGCGTGAATCGCGGGCAAAGTCGTGACATAGGGAATCAAAACAGCCTAATCTGCTTATTACTTTGAAAAGGTTGACTACCGAAAGGCTGCAAGAACAATTCAAGTGATGGAATGTCCAAGCTATTCAGCAAATCAACGGTGACAGGCCGTTTTGCATCCCAGAACACAAGCGACGAAAGAAACATTTGCGCCGTCGGCGAATTTAGGAGATCGGCAACGTGTTTCGCTTCTTCAAACGAATCGAAGGGCAACGAATAGCATGTATCGTCAAGCATCACAGGTTTCCCTTCGTAGGGACAAACCACTTGAAAAGAAAGCGACTTGTAGAAACCTGAAATCGCAACTTTCCACGATGCATAGGAATAATCGCCTATCCCAAATACTGCGAATCGAGCCCTACCAGCGTAAATTGAGCTTTTCCTTCCGTCCAAGATTTGCGCATAACGCATAAGGTATTCCCAAGTTCTAGGAGCCTTTACTTGTATCTGAGTCGTATCTTCCCCAACCCGACGTTGAGTGACTATTACCCACCTACGAGGATCAGGAATATTTTCTTTGCTAAGATCGGAACTTTTTAACAGAGGGAAAAGGTAATCTGGTTCGATATCAACTTGTTCATCAAATCCATTTAGCAAAACACCATCTTCCCTACGAAGTTCCATCACCTTTGAGCAATCGTGTTTGACACCAGATCGCCAATGGCCTTTTGAGAAACTCTGCAAGTGTTCTAAGGAATCGAAGCCCTTTATCGAAGCGATCAGCTCACCATTCTTGTAGCCCATCACTTGTTCGGGTTCGATCGCCGTCAATGAATTGTAAACAGATGCCTCATGACACGCAGGCTCTCCAAACTTCAATACCATCAAACATGCGTCAACGGCTGCTGCGAAATGTTCTTGCGTGTCAATTCGGAACAACGACGCAAGGCTAATATCAATATTGTTTTTCCAAACGTATTTGATGATTTTTCGGGCGACAGCGGTTTTGCACAGCATTGCCATAACGGCGTTTCGCCCGGCAAGCAGTTCAGCCATTCTTGAAAGCATCCATTCGGAAATATCGAAGTTACTTTTTCCCGTTTTCGCGTCAAAGCCGCTAAGTTTCTGAAAGTTTGACTTAACCGGCAGATTTTCGCTTCCTAGAAGTCCCAATTCGGAATTCGTCACCCAAGGGGGATTGCCGATTACTAGCAATGGGTCAGGAAGTTCATCGAGATGCGCCGACCAATCGGCGTCAAAGAAGTTGGCATTAACAATTCTGACTTCGGGACCTCTTCTCGGTAAGAATCGGCTTGTAGCCAAATCAAAATATTCAGCCGATATTTCAACTCCAAGCCCCATTTCAGCATCTGGAAACTCTTCACATGCAGCGAAGAGAATATTCCCCTTTCCGCAAGTTGGCTCGAGAATACTTTTAGGCGCAAAACCGAGTGAGCCAACACATTCGGCGACCTGTGCAGCTAGTTCGTAAGGTGTCTGAAAATCTCCGAATTCCTTCTTGAAGCTCATAGTGCGCGCTACCAATCTATACTATCCGGGTTTATAAATAATTGTGAAAAACATTCGTGTTTCTTCTTCTCTTTCTCCATATATCTCGCATAAGCCACTAGAAATCCTTTATAGAATTCCTTCTTTGTTTGTTCTGCAAGAAGGACAAGAGTTCCAACCTTTTGAATTACTCCATAACCTTGAGCTTCTATCGACAGACACTCCCAACCAATTTTCTCAATCGGGATTAAATCCGTTTCGCTCAATACTTTCAATTCGTCCCCGTCTTCCTCATAGTCAATAAATATAAAGCTGAGATCGTTTCGTTTTTCAAAAACCCATTGATGCATTTTCTTGATCGAAATCATGTTGGGAGAGTAATTCGCTTTCGCCACATTATTACTCTTTACATTTACAGCGTGGTTCTGAGAAAGCATGAAATCGCCCACTGCCTTTCTGGTAGTCATCTCTTTGCCATATTTCTCTACGATTAAGGCTTCGATTCTGCTGTATGCGTCCATATCTTGTTTTTACTTTCGCTAACCGTTGGCTGTAGCTGGATTCGGAATAGATCGTCGATTCGACAGGCCGACTAGTCGCAGATCTCCGGCATCAGGTTAATCTCATCGCCGTAAGGAAATTGGCTCAGATGATTGCGTTAAGCTAGCACAAGAAAAAGCCTTCGTCCATTTTCCGGCGAACCGGCATGGAAATCCAAGCCGTTTCGGCATCCGATCACAACAAGAAAGCAATATAATCCCGCACCCGCACAGCAATTCATGTCGCAGCGAGCCGTCGATATATTATAAAATCAACCCGGATACTGAAATCAAACATCTTACCGAATGCCGAAAGATAATTTCGGATGCCGATTTTTTGATTCTTCAAAATATGTTGAAAAAAATACCAACCTTGTTATTTCTTTTTCCGCTTTTCCAATTTGCCTGCTTCGCGCAAACGGGCGGGATCTCGTTTGCTTCAAACGGTTCGCCGGTACAATTTCGCATCGGCGGGAGCGGGCAAAATATCGCTCTGAGCGACGATAAACCTTTTAGTTTGCTGGTCGAAGCAAACGGTAAGCGGCAAAGTTACAAGGTTGATAAGATTTCGACGGGTTCTGCTTCGGCACAGAAAACCGTGCTTTTGCTGACTTCATCACAGTTGCCCGGCAACTCGGCAACCGTCGAAATATCGGCAAATTCGCAAAGTGCGATCTTTACCGTCTCGAAAACCTCGGGTGCGCAAATTTCGGGCGTTTCGATGCGTCTTGCAATGCCCGACGATTTTGATTGTCAGATCGGCAATCCGACTTATGCGGCAAGCGGTCATTCGTGTTCGTCGGTCGCGCGCGGCACGGTGGCGGCCTTTTGTCTCGACGGAAACTGCGAAAACACGACGCAGTTTGAAGATCCGTCTCTGCAAGGAAAACTCGGTGCAGACCTTTTACGCACACCGATCCGAGAGGTCGCCGGCAGTTCGTTTGTCATTCTTTCAACGCCCGCGCATTATCAAACCCTACGGTTCTTGCAAGATTTCGCGGCGTTTCGAAGCAGATTCGGAACTCCGGCCACGACGGCTTCAACGATATTTTTCAACAATTTGCCGCCCGGAAATTGCCGCGAACCGTTGTGCGGAGAACGAGTTCAGGCCGCCGCCAAAATTGCCAAAGAAAACGGTTTTGACGAAGCAATGTTGGAAGGCGGAACGTGGCAAAAAACAACCGGCGATTTTGACCCGCGCCCAGGCCTGCGCGAAGCCGTGAGTACTTTTAAATCAAACGGCGTTTCGCTTATGCTTCATTCGCTCGTGTCGGAAGTAACGGCGTATAATCGGCTCTGCAATCCAAATCCGCCCGCCGGCGGCCTTGATGTTCGTAATTTTCGTTGTCCGAACAATGCCGCGAAACTTGATCCTTCCGGCAAAACGCAGATAAATCCTTACGGCGCGAATTACCTTTGGGACGGCAATCAAAAAGCTATTTTCGAGCGCGTCGTCAAGAGCCACGCGGACGGCATTTCAAGTGTCGGAGCGATCGGGATGTATGCCGACAGCACGGATTGGTTTTATCAAACGCATTCGCTTCTTGCCCCAACATATCTGGCGGAATTCAAAAAACGTGCTCCGAACTTGCGTCTGCGTGCCACCTCGTCGGGTTCGCCGATGGCACTTTTTGTGCGTAGTGCTGATTGGACGGACCGCTGGCAAGTTCTCGGTTCGCGCTCGCCGAAGGACTGGACGTTCAATTTTGGATATTTTACGTTACAAGGCTGGCACGAAAGGTTGGGCATAGGCGGACGCTTAGGCTGGGTTCCGCCGCCGCGCCCGCAAGACCGCGCCGAAGATTATCTGCCGATGCTCAATGCCGCGGTGGCAGCCGGATCTTTAGTGACAATTCAGACGGATGGCGATGATCCGGTTTGGACTTCCGGTTCCTACCGTTGGTTTCGCACAGCTTTGCGCGAAACGCTGGATGCCGTTAAGGAGATTCGCGCAGGCGGCAGCGAAGGAATGCCGGTCCAGCGCACGGCGCGTTATGATTTAACGCATTTCAGCAACGGCGTCTCGACAGTCGCGCTGTTTGATTCGATCGTTCCGGCGGCACAAAATTCAAAACTTGATGCCAGAACTTACGGCGTAAGAATTGACAAGGGCGGGGCTTGCCGAAATGCGGCGGGCTGTTTTTATTTCAAAGGCACGTCACGCCTTCCGATTGCCCCGACTTCGCCACGCTTGACCGATGGCGGAAGTTTCATGTATGCGCCGGGCAATGCCGCCACACGCGCGAAAAATTTCACGCTTTCGACCTGGTTCAAGCAGGAACAGCCCAATTCAACCGGCGGAATTTTCGAAAAAACGATCTTCGGTTACGGGCTTTATCTGACAAACGGCGAAATCGGCGGTCATATTACCGGCTCAACGCAAGGAGCTTTTTTAATTAACCCGTATTTTCGCCCCGCAGACCAAACGGCGTGGAATCATTTTGTCTATGTTTATCGTGACAGTGACCGCCGCGTGCAAAGTTATCTGAACGGAAAAAAAGTTTTCGACACAAACGCAAGTTCGCCGCCGGTAAAAATTATTGCAAATTCGCCGATCTTTGTCGGCACGACGGGCTACGCACAGTCCAATTTTCGCGGCTGGCTGGATGGCATCAATCTTTACGACCGCGATCTGACCGAAGCCGAAATAAGTTCGCTTTATAACTCGACAACGACATTCGGAGATCCCGTCATTTCGTGGAACGCGGCAACACCGACACCGCCAATGCCCGTCTTAGATCTGAAACTGGAAACACAAAAAGTTGTCTATCTCGTGCCGATGCTCGAAGGAAACCGCTTGCCGACGCAAAAGATCCGCTTGATCTTTAACGGCTTACGCGGCAGATCCTCGTCTATAAAAGTGCAAACCTCCCTTAAATTTACCCGCACTCAACCGGATGCCAATACTCTAATTGTCGAAATTGACTCGGCGAACATCGGCAATCGTCCCGTGCGTTTAGCGATAAGTTAGTTGTCAGCAGCCCGCCCACAGTAACGGATCATGCTATCGTCCCGAGTGTCAACGCTACCACCGGATAAGCGATCGCGAAAAACAGACTCAAAATTCAATATCAAAACCGACCGCATCCAGAGATACGCCATACAAGGCACCGGCCCGCCTGCGGACCTACGGCAGCAGCATCGCATACGCAGGCTCGTCGAAACCCCGCCCTTTTCAACTAGCTGCCGTCCAGAGTTGAGGTGATATTGATGGGGGAATTGCCGTGGCCGAGGTTTGGGGCGGTGCGGATGGCTTGGTTGACGAAGGCTTTGGCGATGGTGACGGCATCGGCCAGTGCGTGGCCGAGAGCGAGATTGGCGGCGATGGCGGACGAAAGCGTGCAGCCCGTTCCATGCGTTGCGGTCGTCTCGTGATACTCGTCGTCGATCTTCACCAATTCTTCGCCCATAAAGAGAAAATCGGTCGCTCGCCGCAGAGACCCAGTCGCTACCGCTCCCGGTTCTGACAACTGACCACTGACCACTGACCACTGACCACTGTTAGAGTGGCCTCCCTTAATTAGCACATTCCGCGCTCCCATTTCACGCATCACCGAAGCGGCGTCGATGATGTCTTGCTCGGATTCGATGGCTACGCCGGAGATGCGTTCCGCTTCGGGTATGTTCGGCGTGACGATGTCGGCAAGAGGAAAGAGATGTTCGATCAGGCTTTTCAGTGCTTCGTTATCGATCAGGTCGAAGCCGGAAGTCGAACGCACGACGGGATCGACGACGATGTTGGTCAGTTTGTTATTTCGAATAAGGTCGGCGACCTCGACGATGATCTCGCGGGTCGGCAGCATTCCGGTCTTGACGGCGACGATATCAAAATCGTCGATGACCGGCTGAACTTGTTGACGGACGGTTTCGGCCGTCTGATGGACGGCGCCGAAAACGCCGGTCGTATTTTGAAAAGTGATCGATGATATCGCGGCGGTCGCGAAGCAGCCGAACGCCTCGAACGCTTTCACGTCGGCGATAACGCCCGCACCGCCGGAAGGGTCGAGCCCCGCAATGCTCAAACAGATCTTCGTCATTTGCTTATATTAACTCGGATTACGCATTGGAAGAGTGGCCTTCTTCGCGATTTCTTTGCGGTCTTCGCGTCTTTGCGTGAGAAAGATCGTCTCACCCAAAGTCGGAAAAGAACGCAAAGAAGAATAACAAGTGAAAAACCATGTGTTGCGCAATCCGGGATTAACTTTTCAAAACAGAGTGGTCATTCAGATAGCGGATGGAAGCGAATCCCACGGCACCGGCTTCGATCACCTCATTGACGTTCGACACATCGATTCCGCCAACAGCGAGAACCGGTGTTTCGCCAACAGCAGCTGCCACCTCGGAAAATTTTGCCAAGCCCACGCCGTTCTTTTCGCCGGAATCGAATACGGGGCCGAACAGAATGAAGTCGGCACCTTCGGCTTTTGCCGCAACAGCGCGTTCAAGCGTATGAACTGAACAACCGATGACAAAAGGCGTCGGAAGCGATTTGCGTATTACACCGACCGGCACGCCGTCTGCGGGCAAATGGACTCCGTCGGCTCCGGCAGCCGCAGCAACATCGGCACGGCCGTTGATCAAGAGTTTGGTATTCGAATTTCGGGTAATTTCAACCGCAGCAGTTGCGAGTTCGAAAAGCTGGTTGATGGTGACGAGTTTTTCGCGGATCTGTAAGAGGGATATCCTGGCTTCGACAGCAAGCCGGATCGTCTGTAGAAAATATTCCTTGAAAACCGGAAAAGTTTCAGGCGTGCCATTGCCGGCACTTATCAAATACCGGACAGGCCGTTCGGTGTCGAACCTCATTTCGAACGATCCGTCGGCTGGCCGTGAAGCATTGCAACGCTCGATTTGAAATTAAACGCTTCCCATGCTGCGATCACAATATTCGTAACGCCCAGGCCGGTTATCGCACCGCGAAACCATGTGGAAGATACCGTGCGTTGCAGAGACGGCATTCCCGATTTATCCGCCAGAAGCGCGAGAAAATAATTGTCGCTCCAATTGCCAAAAAGCATATCCCACGGCGCAAGTATCAAATACGTCCCAAGAAGAACGCACAAGAGGATAAAGAAAAAGACGGTCAGCTTCTCAACCATACCGTCAGATTACAACTTGCCGGATTTGATGGCAACAACCAAATCTTCCGGTAATGCTTTCCACATTCCTTCCATTCGCTCGCCTGATCGATTATCAATTGATTTCTGTAAGATCAATCAGCGTTTTTGCCCGACGAGAAATATTTGTTTTCCATTTGCGAGGAGCCGTGTCACCCAATTTCAGCTCAGCGGATTTCGCAGCGATGATTTTCTCAAGAGATTCCTTAGCAATTTCATACTCTAATACTGTCGAATACGGAATCGGCCCCCTGACTTCCAATGGCGAAGGGCTTATCTCTAGCCTCTCGCCATCAAATAAAATATAAATTTTTTGGTCACCTAAATTAAGCATCCACGAATCGGTTAGACTGTGGAAAACAAGGCGAAAAGTCTGAGGAGATTCCAGAAGCGCCTCGCCCTTGAACCCAATTCCAACCGACATATATAGGATTAGCGGTAAACCGGTTTGCCGAACACCGGAAGTCGCTGCGACACTATCGACCAGTCCGATTGCAATCTTTTCACCTTGACCTACGATATCTTCGCGATCAGTCTGAATTGACGTACGATCTTTGAACTTATCATAAAAGATCTTTACGTCTTTTAGTTTCTTGGCTTTCATCTTGGCCTGTAAATCGGCAACCGAGATGCCCTGCGTCAAGACGGACACAGTCAGCCCCAAAATTATTAGCAATGTCTTCATATTTTCCCAATTGTTATTCTACACCGACGAAGTGAGCTTTGTCCCTGAAAGGGACAGATTCAATAGCGTCGGGTGAAACCCGACGATCAAAGGCCACCACAAACCCGTCCCTGAAAGGGACGAATTAATCCCACACAAATTGCTCATCGAAGTTAACATCGTATTTGTTATAGAACCCGCGCATTTCGTCTTCGAACAATTGGTGTTTGTGGTGTCCTTTTTGATCGGAGATATATTTCTTTACTGCCGGGATCTGCGTATAGCCGACAGAAAAAGCAGAGTATCCATCTTGCCATCCGAATTTGCCAAGCATCACGCTCTTTGTTTTGAGCCAAGAGGGCGCCGATCAGATTGGGCACCAAAATGTTCTTGTTGAGCGAGACGAGCAGGTGAATGTGGTTCGCCCGTTCCGCCAGCCTTGAGCAACACGCAGTTCAGATTGCGGACGACACCTCCAATGTATGCGAAGAGTTCTGCTTCTATCTCAGGCGAGATGAAGTTGAATCTGTTCTTAGTTGAGAAAACGATGTGCAGATAGCTACTGAAAAGGGTTTGAGCCATAAATGTAATTTGTCCCTTTCAGGGACAGGAAGGTTTAGGAATTCGTATCGTCGGGATGCTCCCGACGCTATTGAATTAGTCCCTTTCAGGCACATTCTACTCCAGATTTCGAGCTTGCGGATCGTGAAAATCATTCCATTCGTGCGTATCGCGCCGCTTGGTGTTTCATTTCGCATTAACCAAGAAGATATTATCGCGGACGGCGGCGTGAGGTTTTGAGGGTTGAGGGTTCCGTGCAGTTCAAGTTCTTTGACAAGATCGAGGGTGAAACACGCGAAACACGCTAAGCAAAGACCAGTGACATATTCACTGCCAATGTTTTCAACAACTTAGGGGCGTTTCACCCTGTTTCATCTGAAACAAAAAGTGACCCCCGTTGTGAAACGAAACAAAGTGAAGGCGATAATTGTCGCGGACGCGCTTTGCTCGTGGGCTGATCTTTGAAAACATTCGTCAATGGATAACGGACAATAGACAGTGGACATTAGGAAACCAAGGTTCGATCTGCCGAACTGTTCGAACTGTTCGAACTTTTGGACACTTCGAAACAATAAGGGATAAAGTTTTTATCGATTTACGCCTTTCGATTTACGATTTACTAGTGTAACTCCAATTGAGTGAATTACTTGCGTGTCCGTAAAAGGTTGCGGACAGGCTGCGGACACCCAACGGACAGTCTGCGGACAACTTGAGGACAACTTGAGGACAAGTTAACAAGAAAAAGACGGGAAAGCCCGTCTTTTCGTTAGTTATTGTTTGGGAAATCGGCCTCGCCGCTACGCAGGGACGGCCATATTTTTCATGCGTTGGCTGATGTCGCGGAAGTCGATATTTTCGACGTACACCTGTTCGAAGTATTTGGATGCGGTTTCGTGGTCGCCGGCGGCTTCGTATGCAAGGCCGAGTTCGTACCAAACGCCTTGCCGTTCGTCGGAGTTGATCTCGAGCGATTCGAGAGAACGCAGGTGCCATTTGGCCGCAAGGTTAGCCTTGCCCATTTCCATAAAGCAATGACCGAGCAGATTGGCACAGGTGAAGAACCGCCGCGTTCCGTCATTGACCGAAACCAAAGCGGCCGCGTCCTGAAATTCGCTTATCGCCTGCTCCATCAGGCCCATTTCCTGATAGGCGACCGCTGTTTGAAATTGAGTTTCGAAATCGCCGTCCTCGGATGCGTCAAGGTCTTCAAGCCCAAGCTCGCTGCGAAGGTCACCGAGCTCGAAAAGCGCCTTGCCGTTGGATCCGTTTCCGTTACTGTGAAAACCGTTAGAGGCAGTCTCTGCGGTTTTTGCACCGCGTATCATTTGCAGCAGTTCGTCAAGCTCCGGGCGACCAGGATAAGACACGCGAAGTTCGCCGATCGCCTTCTCGGCAAGTTCGTTGTAGCCGTTCTCGATGTAGAAACGAATGCTCTCAACTTCCTTTGTAAATTCGTCCTGCTCAGCAACCTCTACATCCCCGGCACGTTCGATGACCGACGGTTCGAGCGCAGCCGGAGCGTCAAAAGATACGTCTTCAACGACTTCCGACGAATCTGAAACGATGCCCACAATAGCGAAATCATCATTCCCGATCACATGTTCGTTCGACAGATCGGCGTTATCGACAGCCGCGTTTCTTCCGTACGAATTCGCAGAGACTTCGTCCTCGATACCGAGTTCGAGATTGATGGCCCTCAACCGATCTGAGAATGCAGCTTCCTGCGGCATTATCATCACCAGTTGCGTAAGTGCATACCGCTCATCGTCGATCGAGCCGTCGCGTGCCGCGATCTCATTTAGCCGCAGTAATGTCTGTCGAAGGTACTCGTCATCCTTTTGCCAAGCACAGAAGCGGGCCAGAAGACGAACGGCATCAAGCCGATCAGGTGCGGCTTCGTCAATTCTTTCAAGATGCTTTTCGAGTTCGCCCGCCTGGCCGCCGACCAGCATGTGCTCCGACGCGATAGTGAGTATGCGAACTGATGAATCAATGTCGCCGTTCTCGAAGAAAAGATCGGCCAGATCGAGACATTTTAGATAACAGGATGGATCAACCTCGACCAGGCTCAAAAGCGTCTTCTCAGCTGCCGCAGCATCTTTGGCACGGAGCTGTACCGAAACAAGCTGCTCAAGCAAAGTGCGATTTGTCGGATCGTCCGCCAGCATCGTCTGGATTCGCTCGACCGCCGCCTCAGCCGAACCGCCACCTATCGTCGCATCGACAAATCCTTTTAGCGCCTCAGGATATTTCGGGTCGATCGCGAGCGCATTCTCAAACGCAGTCACGGCTTCCGCAAAAAGTGAATGCATCAGGAACCGTTCGCCGCCGTGGCAAAATGCCGATGCGGCATCCTCAAGCCGTTCCTCCTGAAGATACGCATCGGCTATCGTCAAATAGACCTGAGTGTTATTCGGATCAAGCGATGCGATCTCAGTCCAAATCTCTAACGCTTCGATTCGGCGGCCCTGACTGTTGTAATGTTCGGCAAGCGTTTCGTAGTGAGACTTAGCTTCCTTGAACGACCCCTTGATCTTATAGAGCTCGGCGAGTTTCTGTGTCACTTCGGGTGAATTGGGATCGAGCCGCGAGATCTTGTTATAGACCGCAATTGCCTTTTGGGAAAAACCTTGTTCACCGTAGTGATCGGCAACGCTCATATAGCAGCGCACGGCGGCCGAGGTGTCTGCATTTTTTGAATGCAGATCGCCGAGCATGTTCAGCGTAACAATGTCGCGCGGATCATGATCGACAACCCGCAGATATTCGCTTATTGCGTCACGGATCTTTCCCTGAGACAGGTATCGCTCGGCACTCCGCATTGCCTTAGATTTATCGAACATAATTGTGAACTTTGCCGCCTGAAGAGGTGCCGAATTCGCCTGGGAAGGAATACGAAAACCGCAGATGCCGGCCCGCGAAGCGGTCGCGATATCGGAGGGCCGATTGGACCTCTAACCTGCAAAGGTAAAATTAGCACATGGAAACAAAAAGTGTCAATGTAATTTGTCATTGTTTGTCATTGTTGTTTGCATTCGTTCGTTGGGCAGCCTTTGATTTTTACCTCGCCGTTGCCTAATCTTGAGTTTCGAAGGGCATATGAAAGGACTGATCTTAGCTGGAGGAAAGGGCACAAGGCTGCGGCCGCTAACCGTATTCACGCCGAAACCGGTCGTTCCGGTGGTCAATAAACCGTTTCTTCTCTATCAGATAGAGATCCTGAGGCGGGCCGGAATTACCGACATCACGCTGTCGCTGAGCTATCAGCCGGACAAGATAATTTCGGCGCTCGATGCTTACGATGGCCTTGGCGTAGAACTGCGTTATATCACTGAACCGCAGCAGATGGGAACCGGTGGAGCGTATCGCTTCGCTTCCGGAGAGGATCGTGAGCCGACCGTCGTGTTGAATGGCGACATCCTCACAGACCTCGATCTGACAAAAGTGATCGATCAGCATACTGCTCGCAAAGCCGAAGCTTCGATCACACTCGTTCCGGTCGAAGATCCATCGAGGTATGGCCTGGTTGAGACAGATACTGACGGCAAGGTTGTCAGGTTTTTGGAAAAGCCGAAGCCGGATGAACTTGCAGACTTGAACGTGAACACGATCAATGCCGGAATCTATATTCTCGAACCAACGATTCTGGATCTGATCCCGAAGGACGAAAACTATTCATTCGAATATAATGTTTTCCCGTCGATCCTAGAAAAGCAGCTTCGGTTTTTCGCTTATATAGCGGAGACGGAATATTGGCGGGACATTGGCACGCCGGACAGCTATCTTCAGGCACACGATTCAATGCTCAACGGAGAGGTCAAAGGTTTTGATATTGACAGGACCGCAAAAGCTGAAGTCGCGACCGCTGCTACCATCGATCGAAAAAGCGTTCTCGGTGAAGGATGTGTTATCAAACCGAGTGCTCGCATCTTGAACTCGGTTCTTGGGCCAGGTGTACATGTAGAGGAAAAGGCGATCATTGAAAATTCGGTCATATGGTCGCATACGCGCATCTCGACGTTTGCCGAAGTTCGCGATTCCATCATTGGCCGCAGTTGTCACATCGGACGAAATGCGATTGTCGGTGCCGGAACGGTGCTCGGTGACAAGGCTTCCCTCTCGGATTACTCAAAAGTATAGATGCCCGAACTTCCAGAAGTAGAGATCGTCGTTCAGTGCCTGAACAAACTTGTTACAGGCAGAAAGATCGAAAAAGCAGAGCTTCGCCGAAAACTGCTCGCACCGGATATGTCTCCGCGGATGTTTGGGTCGCGGCTCCGTGGCTGTTCTGTCAACTTTGTACATCGGCGAGGCAAGCATATTCTGTTCGATCTTGATAACGGTAGAACGCTTATCACACACCTGCGAATGAGCGGCCGGTTCACGCTGCTGGACGGCGACGACAGCGACCCGAAATTTTCACACGCCGTTTTCCATTTGGCAGATGGCGAGCGGTTGGTTTTTCAGGATACACGTCACTTTGGGCTAATGAAGATCGTCGAAACCGCAAAGCTTTCTCTCACAACGGAGCTTTCAAAATTGGCACCCGAACCGTTTTCGGACGATTTCAACGATGCCTATCTTTACGAGGTATTGAAGAAGTCGAAACGCGAGATCAAATTGGTGCTGCTTGATCAAACCAAAATCTGCGGGGTCGGCAATATTTACGCCTCTGAAGCTCTGTTCTTGTCAGGTATCGATCCGAGAACGTCATCTCATCGTATTTCAAAAATTCGTGCCGGTGCTCTTCGAACCGCCATTCTGGATGTTCTGAGCGAAACAATTGATCTTGGTGCGAATATCCTACTCGACCGTACGAACATTGGCGGAAATACCTACGGCGTCGGATCAGACGGCGACTGGCGAATTTATGGCCGTGAGAAGCAACTGTGTAAAAGATGCGGAGAGGAGATCAGGCGTCTCGTTCAGGGCGGCCGCTCTACGTTTTATTGCCGAAAATGCCAGCGCCGTTGATATTGCTGAAATCTGGATTCGGGTTTAATATCCGTTGGAGGAATTTAATGTTGAAACAAGTCTTCGTTCTTGCCTTCGTTCTGATCATCGCCATCCCCACATCTGCTGCTCCGTTTTGTGCGTGCTGCGCCGAACCGGGAACCTATATGATCTCGACCGGCAAACCGCAACAATATCAGCTCGATCTTTTAAGAGAAGTAGAGTTCGACAAGGCGGCGATGCTTTATATGACCGAGGCCGGGTTCGACAGCATCAAAGGCCTTTCTTCGATCGAGAAAGAGCTTGATGACTCCTCATGGATGGCGTCACCCGGCGGTCTCGATCTTTTAACGTCCTTCACGGGAAAAGCCTGGACGTTCAACCTGAAAAGCCCGAAGGGTAAGCCCGGCAAACTGTCCCTCCCTGTTCCTACGCAAATGGTTACCTTTAAGGTTGACATCCACGACGGTCAGGGCGGCGGAAACGGCCCGCTGCTGTATAAAGAATTTCGTTTCAAAGGAACAGTCTCAAGCGGCGGCGGCTTTTTTGCCTCAAGCATCGTAAAGCCGACATCGTACTTTCTGGTATTTCAGGGCCGAGGCAACGGCTGCGACAACGCCGAGGACTTCAATAACTGGAATCTTGAAATTACAGGCCCGAAAGCTCGTTATCAATTCTTTGGAAAACTGACTTCCGGCAATGCAGTTGGTCTTCAGGAAACGCCAAAGTTAGTTAACTAGGTCTCCGCGTCCGCGCTTGACTTAGCGAAACGAGAGGAACATTATTTGATTTAGATTCGTGGTGAGTTAATGCGACTTGCGACCACGTTAAATAAACCGCTAAACAGCTTATAGACAATTCGATTTTGAAAAAGTCTCGCTGTTCGGCGAGGCTTTTTGTTATGAAAAACTTTCGCGATCTTCTCGAAACCGATCACGTTTACGTCTTTGACGGAGCGGTCGGCACGCGGCTCTACGACAAGGGCGTGTACATCAATCGCAGCTACGACGAACTCAACCTCACCGCACCCGATCTCGTTCGCGAGGTTCACGAGGAATACATAAAAGCCGGAGCCGATATTATCGAGACCAATTCGTTCGGTGCCACGCGACATAAGCTGCAGCCGTATGGCCTCGAGAGCAAGATCAAAGAGATCAACATTGCCGCCGCCCGTATTGCACGCGAAGCCGCAGGCGAAAAGACCTTCGTTGCGGGAGCGATCGGGCCGCTCGGTTTGCGGATCGAGCCCTTTGGCCCAACGTCTTTCGACGAAGCCAAAGAGATGTTCAAAGAGCAGGCCGAAGGTTTGATCGAAGGGGGTGTCGACCTGTTTATCCTCGAAACCTTCTCCGAACTTTCCGTGATCGAACAGGCCATCCGTGCCGTCCGCGAGATCTCGGATCTGCCGATCATCGCTCAAATGACGATCCAGATGGACGGCAACACGACGTTCGGGACCTCGCCCGAAGCTTTCACCAAACGCCTTGATGAACTCGACGTCGATGTCATCGGTCTTAATTGCGGCATGGGCCCGAACCACGTTTTGACGGCCCTAGAAAAGATGCGGCCGCTCACATCGAAGAAGCTCTCCGCACAACCTAATGCCGGTTTGCCGCGTGACGTTCAGGGACGCCAGTTTTACATGGGTTCGCCTGAATATATGGCCGAATTTTCGCGGCGCTTCGTCCAGGCCGGAGCGAAGTTTGTCGGCGGATGCTGCGGCACGACGCCCACGCATATCAAGCTGATGTCGGAATCTATCCGCTCCGTCAGCCCGCGCGTTTCGGTTTCCACCATTCGTAGCGAGCCTGCGACCGTTGCCGAGCTAAAACCCGAAGACGTAAGCGTCGTTCCCGCCGAGGAGCGTTCCAAGTGGGGACGAAAGATCGCCCGCGGCGAGTTTGTTACGTCCGTCGAAGTGCTTCCGCCGAAAGGCTGCGACGCACAGAAAACACTTGATTCGATCCGGCTGTTGAAGGATGCCGGAGTCGATGGCGTCAACATTCCCGACGGGCCGCGTGCTCAAACGCGAATGTCCGCACAGGCGACCGCCGTTTTGGTCGAACGGGAGATCGGCATCGAAGCCGTCCTGCATTACTGCTGCCGCGACCGCAACCTTTTGGGAATGATGTCCGACCTGCTCGGGGCCGCTGCGCTCGGCCTGCACAATCTGCTGATCATCACCGGCGACCCGCCGAAAATGGGGCCGTATCCTGATGCGACCGCCGTATTCGATATCGACGCCATCGGCCTGACGAACATGGTCAACAAGCTGAATCACGGCCTCGACATCGGCAACAATCCGATCGGCAAACCGACCGCGTTCTCGATCGGCGTTGGCGTAAATCCCGGTGCCGTGAATCTCGACGAAGAGATCCGCCGATTCGAATGGAAGGTCGAGGCTGGTGCCGAGTATGCGATCACTCAGCCGGTTTTCGATACCGAACAGCTTCGTTCTTTCCTAAAGAAGATCGAGCACGTCAAGATACCCATCGTCGCCGGCATCTGGCCGCTGATCAGTTATCGAAACGCTGAGTTCATGCACAACGAAGTTCCCGGCGTTAATGTGACCAGCGAGATCCTCGAACGCATGCGCATCGCCTCCGACAAAAGCAAGGAACATGCCCGCGACGAAGGCATCGCCATCGCCCGCGATTCCCTGCTCGAGGTCCGCGACATCATCGCCGGCGTCCAGGTCTCCGCCCCTTTCGGCAACGTGAAATACGCCCTCCAAGTCTTCGATGTCCTTTCGACTGGAGCGGCCAGCGTCCCGCTGGCCCATCGTCCGCAGGACGCTTAACCTTGTCCACTAGCTGTCCGCTGGCTGTCCACAGGCTGTCCGCCAGCTCGCGTGGACACGCAAATGACTCATTTCATTGATGTTATCGATCGCAGACAAGCCAAGTTTTCGATCTCCGTGAAAACATTTTTTCACACACCAACGGAAGTGCCCTTCCTTTATCCTTTCGAGACTGGCGTTCGTTCCGCTTGGATGTTCTATATTTCCAATAGTGTTTCCAGAAACCCGCCCGTTTCAATCAACCAAAAATTCTCAAAGAGCAAATCGGCATTAAACGCCGCCCGCGACAATTATGGGTTTCGATCTCGTGAATTGAAATATCAATTAGCGCGAAATGCATGAAATGGAATTATTTGCATGATTGTCAGGCTAAGCAGTGACGCAGGTCCGTATCCCGATACGCGAAAACACTCTCCGACACCGAGTCACACGGTGTTCAGTTCTCCGATCCTTTTTTCTTTAATTCTTTGGGTTTTGCTTTGTCCTCTACCTTTTTAATACTTTTGGCGGCGGGAGTTCTTCGGGCAGTGTTCCGCCAATTTCTTTTATTGTTTGACGAACTTTGCGGCCGACGTTGTAATGGGTTTCGTTGGCACGGGACTTTCCCTTAATTTCTTCGCGGCGTAGTTTTTCTTCCGTTTGGGTGGCCCGGAAGAGATTGGCCGCGAGCTCGGTGCTGCCCATGTGGTCGAGTATCTGTTGGCTTTTCTTTAGGCCTTTCTTGTTGTGAATCCCTTTGGCATCAAGCCCGCCGTAAAGGCCTTTGTAACCGTGATTTTGAAAGATCGCGTAATCGACCGGTTCGATGACACCCGCGTCTTTGGCAGCCGAGGCAAGCTGCAAAATATGCTTTGCCATTTCGCCGCGAAGAAAAAGACGCTTCTCTTCTTCGGTGCTGAGGCGGTTGTACTCCTCCATCTGCGAGATTTCCTGCAAACGGGTCTGTACGGCAAAATACGTCTGGCCAAGAGCTACGATTTCTTTCGACGGATCAGCATTTTGGACGATAAGATAACAGGCGTAGCGCGATAGCTTAATATTTTCAATTTGGCGATCCGCACCCGATCCGATCCGGACCATATCGAGGACTTCCTCGAAATGGTCGGCGACCTCTTGTTTACTGTTCGTACAAGCTTCTTTAGCCTTTTCGAGTACCGGTAAAAAATGCCTGTATTCCGAATATTCGAGAATCTTGCTCATGTCACGAGCACTCCAATATTCGTTGCCGTTTTCGTCCATGAGCTTTATCTGCTCAAAGATCGTCTGCGTTTGTTTCGATAATTCGTCGCTCATCATCTAACTGACCTTTGGATTGGAATTTGAGAAATGTTAGCACGGAAACCTGGATTCAAAGTCACGGGATCAGGACGATCTTGCCGTTGGCTTTGTCTTTGATAATTGCGTGGTGGGCCGCGGGCGCATCCGACAGCGGGAACGAGCGTGAGACAGGTGGTTTTAGGAAGCCGGCGGAGAGGCCGTCGTAGATGGCGGTGCGGATCTGGTCTAGTTTTTCTTTTGGGGCGTTGAAAAGGGACATGCCAAGTATCGTCGTTTCCTTTGTCATCGCCTGCCGCGGGGTGAATTGCAGCGAGCCGCGGTTGCCGACTACTACTATGCGGCCGAACATTGCGAGGGCTTCGAAATCGCGTTCGAGATTTTCGTTGGCGAGCATTTCGACGATGATGTTGACTCCTTTGCCGTCAGTGTAGGCGTGGATTTCTGTGAGGTGATCGTCGTCGGAATGATCGAAAACGACGTCGGCCCCTTGGTCGCTGATAAGCTGCTTCCCTTCCGGGGAACTTGCGGTGCCGATCACTTTGAGACCAGCATTCTTCGCCCATTGAACCGCCGCAACGCCGACGCCGCCCGATGCACCGTGGATCAAAACTGTCTCTCCCGCTTTCGCCTCCGCCTTTTGAAACAACGCACGATAGCCGGTCGCATACGGCGTCCAGACTCCGGCCCCTTGCTCAAACGAAATGTTGTCCGGCAGCTTGCCGAGGTGTGTTTCGTCGCACAACGCAAACTCGGCATAGGTGCCTGAGATCGAACCGGAAGTATAGACTCGGTCGCCTGCTTTGAATTGAGAAACCGCATCGCCGATGGCCTCGACTGTTCCGGCTCCGTCTTTTCCCGGTGTATATGGCAACGCGGGTGCGTGTGCGTGAATTCCTGTACGCAAATAAGTGTCAACAGGATTCACGCCCGCCGCTTCGATCTTCACCAAAACTTGCGTGCCGGTCGGCGAAGGCAATTCGACCTTTTCGATCTTCATTACCTCAGGCTCGCCGTATTCGCGGACAACTATTGCTTTCATAGAGAAGAATTTTAGCCACGAATTGCACGAATCGTAATTTTCATCGAGCAGCCGTTGTTTCTCGCGAAGGCCTCAACCAGAAAACCAGAATTAGTGAAATTCGTGGCTAATCTCTTTTTTTATTCAACCGTCACACTCTTTGCCAGATTTCGCGGCTGGTCAACGTCGCATCCGCGGCGGACGGCGATGTGATATGACAGCAACTGCAGCGGCACGACCGACAGGATCGGGCCGAGCAGATCTGATGTTTCCGGGATCTCGATAACGTGATTCGATACCTTCGAACTCATCGAATCGCCCTCGGTCAGCACGCTGATTATAATGCCATCGCGCGATTTCACCTCGACGATATTCGAATGTGTTTTTTCGTAACGGAGCTCACTGGCTTCGTTTCCGTTTTCTTTCGTATTGACGATAACGACCGGCAGCTTTTCGTCGATCAGCGCGTTCGGGCCGTGTTTCATCTCGCCCGCCGGATAAGCCTCAGCGTGAATGTAGCTGATCTCTTTGAGTTTTAACGCACCTTCGAGGGCCACGGGAAAATTGATGCCGCGTCCGAGATAAAGAAAATCCTGCACGCGGAAAAATTCCTTTGAAAGCTCTTCGATGGAATCGGCTTCGTTCAAAAGCTGTTCGATCTTAAGCGGAAGCTCCGCCAGATCTTGAGCCAGTTTTTTGCCCCGAGTTTCGTCGATCGTGCCGCGAAGTTCGCCTAGATACATTGAAAAGAGATAAAGCGCGATCATCTGCGCGGTAAACGCCTTTGTCGATGCAACGCCGATCTCCGGCCCGGCGTGCGTCAGGATAGTTCCGTCGGCTTCGCGTGTGATCATCGAACCCTGCACGTTGCAAACGGCGAGAACTTTACAACCCTGCTGTTTTGCTTCGCGCATCGCGGCGATCGTGTCGGCAGTTTCGCCGGATTGCGAGATGACGATCAGCAGATCGTTCTCCGTCAACACCGGATCGCGATAGCGAAACTCCGATGCGTAATCGACCTCGACCGGGATTCGCACAAGGTTTTCGAGCATGTATTTCCCGGCGAGCCCCGCGTGCCAAGACGTCCCGCAGGCGGCGATCTTTATCGACGTGAAGGAACGAAATTCGTCGGCGGAAATATCCATCTCTTCGAGATACACCTTTCCGGTGTCGAGCGAAACACGCCCCTGCACGGTGTCGCGAACGGCACGCGGCTGTTCGTATATCTCCTTGAGCATGAAATGTTTAAAGCCGCCTTTCTCAGCCATGATCGGATCCCATGTGATCCTTTGCTGCTGCGGCTCGACGACATTTCCGTCAAAATCCGTCACGCGAACACTGTCCTTTGTAAGCACAGCGATCTCTCTATCGCCGAGAAAAAACACGTCGCGTGTGTGCGCGAGGATCGGCGGTACATCGGACGCGACAAAGAATTCGCCGTCGCCCAGACCGATGACGACAGGCGGGCCTTCACGAACCGAAATTATCGTATCCGGTTCATCGACCGAGATTATCGACATCGCAAAAATGCCCCGAAGTTCTTTTACAGCTTTGCGAACGGCAAACTCGAGCGAAAGGTTTTCCGTGTCTTTGTAATGGCCGATCAGGTGCGCGACGACTTCGGTGTCGGTCTCGGTTTTGAAATCGTGGCCGTCCGCCTGCAGCCGCTCTTTGAGCGTCAGGTAATTTTCGATGATGCCATTGTGAACAACGACGATCTTGCCCGATTGGTCGCGATGCGGATGAGCATTTTCCTCGGTCGGACGCCCGTGCGTCGCCCATCGCGTATGCCCGATCCCGTAAGTTCCATCAAGGGGCTTCAGCCGGATCGCCTCCTCAAGATTGCGCAGTTTCCCTTCCGCACGGCGCAGCGACAGTTCATGATTTTCATCAACGACCGCAATCCCCGCCGAATCGTACCCGCGATACTCAAGCTTCCGCAGCCCGTCGATGATCAACGGCACAACCTGTTTATTTCCAACGTATCCAACAATTCCGCACATATATTAACTGGAATGAAAAACCTCATACGCAACGACAAGAATTGCTTCTTCGTTAAGAGCGGCCAACGCGGAAGCACGTATCTTATCCGTATAAGATGATAATATCTCTAAATGGTCCTGAAAAGAGTAAGGCGAGTCGGTGTAGATTACGGTGATTCGGCCCGGAAATCTTGACACCAAATTTTGACAAATAACTCCCGTCCATCCCCCGAACGACGGTGCAGCCACCGAAGTTGTAGGTGAACTCGTCCTCAAGTGCGAGCAGCAAATTCTGATAAGCGGGATCGAGAAGGTCAGGTAAATAAACCTCAATTCTTCCCTTTGCGAATAGTGGCAATGAATTGCTCCCGTCTTTCGTCAAACGCCTCGGTTCGTCTCAAAGACTCTTCCGCAGACAGCTTTGCTCTTTCAGGACGTTCGATCCTGATCTCGCGAACAGGCTTGAGATCTTTCTTAGCACGTGGTGCTGTCTTAATTCTCATACCGATGATTCTACCACAACCCTAAAATGCGAAACGGTTGATTGAAGGCTGCTAGTCCAACCAAACTCGTTCCGCCTCGCCCCTAAGTCCACAGAAAAGATCAGCGGCACAACCTGTTTATTTCCAACGCATCCAACAATTCCGCACATATCCACACATAATCTAACGAGTAGCTCTAACTGCGACTAGAAACGCATATGGATCGACAATTTTTAGATTCGGATAATTAGCGACTAAATTTTCGTCGCCGGACAGATCAAGTAGGTCTTTATCCCTGGAAACGAGATAATCGGCATTTGTCGCAATCGACAGATCGATGAAAAGAGCATCGGTTGGATCACGATCGAGTTCATAGATCCTTTCGACCGATGGTACCCAAGTGCCAAGCTTCCTTATTTTCCTTACCAGATCCGCCGTCTTGGTGGACCGAACTCGACGGTACTTCTCTCTAACGCGAGCCCGGAGAAGAAAATCGTCGATCTCGGCGAGAATTTCAGGATGAACAAAAACAACGATCCGACCGGCAAATAACTCATCGACACATGCACTGCCAGGTCCTGTTTCGCTGAGGATCGCCTGAATGAAGATATTTGTGTCAAATACGGCCGAGATCATTTGGCAAGAAGACGACGTTCCCGGCGAACCGCTGCCAATTCCGTGTCAATAAGCTCTTCAAGCTCAGCATCCGTAATTCCCAACCGTCGCGTCTCCGCATGAAACGGAGTTACAAGCTCCTCCCAAGTCGGCTCTTCCACTTCCCGCTCAACGAGCTCACGAACGAATACCTCAACAGGCTTACCACTCAATCCAGCGCGTTCGCGTAGTTTGGATTCCGCTTTTTTCGAGATGTCGATCGTGATGCTCATAACTACATTATTATATCACCGAAAAAACGATACTCACCCAGTATCAACGGCACACTCTGCGTATTTCCAACGTATCCGACAATTCCGCACATAGTCTATGTTGCCCGTGCTTTCTTTATACAAACAATGGCAACTCCGATCCCTACAACTCCGATAAGTAATTGAACGGGAAGAATCCCGCCGCCGAAGGCAGCAGTTTCGAGAAATCGTACCAATGACAATAGGCCGAACAGACCAAAAATAACTGCAATAATGTAGAAGAGTGCTTTCATAATTTTAACTTTTCTGTTTCACCGTTCTGGCTGGAACGCCAACCGCCAACTCGCCGGGAGCAACATCTTTCGTCACCACACTTCCGGCTCCCGTTACCGCACCGTCGCCAACTTTTACCGGTGCGACGAGCATTGTGTCTGAGCCGATCTTGACGCGGTTGCCGATGTGGGTTTCGTGTTTATTTTTGCCGTCGTAGTTGCAGGTGATAACGCCGGCACCGATGTTTGTTTCTTCGCCTACGCGAGCGTCGCCGAGATACGTCAGGTGGCTGGCTTTCGATTTTCGGCCAAGTGTCGTTTTCTTTAGCTCGACGAAATTCCCGACCTTTGATCCTTCGACCATAACGGCATGACCGCGAAGGTGTGCCATCGGCCCGACGGCGCAATCGTTGCCAACCTCGGAATCCATTATCAGGCAGTTGTCGCGGATCTCCGCATTGTCGCCGACCTTTGCGTTCGACAGCCGCGTACCGGATCGGATGACGCAATTGGCGCCGACGACCGTTTCACCTTCGATCGTCACGTTCGGATAAATAACAGTATCGCGGCCGATCACGGCTTGGGCGGAAATATATGCATTCGCCGGATCGATAAACGACACGCCGCTTTCCTTCATCAATTTCTGAATCGTCTCGTCGATCTTCATTCGTTCCATCGCAGCAAGCTGCATTCGGTCGTTGACGCCCTCGACCTCTTTGGCGGCGCCGTGTAGGAATAAAGAAACGGAATCGCCCGCTTCTTTCAAAATCCGCGGCACATCGGTCAGATAATACTCGCCTTGTGCATTGTTATTCTGCACCTTTGCGAGGGCCTCGAACAGCTTGCGGCCATCGAAACAGTATATGCCGGAATTAATTTCGGCGATCTTCAGTTGCTCGTTTGTCGCGTCTTTTTGTTCGATTATCCTTTCGAATCTTAAATCTGAATCTCGAACAACACGTCCGTAGCCGTGCGGATCGTCAAGGCTTACGGTCAAAACCGAGCATGCAGCCTCGTCATTTGAATGCGTTTCGATCAACCTATTCAGAGTTTCGGTGTGGATCAACGGAACATCGCCGGAGAGAACCAAAACGGTCGAATCTTTGTCGCTCAAAAAAGAGCGGGCTGCGTTGACCGCATCGCCGGTTCCAAGCTGTTTCTCCTGCCGGACGAACTCAAATCGATCCCCATCATTTTCGCTCAAAACCGCCGCCTTCACATCGTCCGCCTGATGGCCGACAACAACAAAAACCATTTCAGGCGAGAGCGAAAGGGCAGTTTCGCATACATGGCCGATCAATGGACGACTGTCGAGCCGATGCAGCACCTTCGCCAGATCGGACTTCATTCGCGTGCCCAATCCGGCGGCCAGAATTACTATGTTTAGCGGTTTTTCGCCGTTTGGCATACCGTCAGATTTTGCCACAATGACAGAAGAAGTGTTACTTGCGGCAGGCGAAAATTGCATTCGCTAATTTGCGTGGATCGTGCCGCACCTTTTCGCCTTCGGAAAGTAGTTCCGCACGCATAACGGCAGCTCCTTCTATGGCTTCGTCCGACATCGAACCGTGTACGCCGATCTGTTCGGCACCTTCGGAAACGTAGAGTTCGGTTTGCCGCGATGATATCGGCTGGCTGTTGACGACTATAAAATCGAAATTAAGAGCCGGTGTATATTCGCGGACGATCTCAAGATGGCGGCGTGCCGTCAGACCTTCGGTCTCGCCGGGCTGCGTCATTAGATTGCAGACAAAGACCTTGACAGCATTTGAGGCTTCGATGGCTTCTGAGACGCCTTTCACAAGCAGCGGCGGCAGTAAACTCGTGAACAGCGACCCCGGACCAACCGTTATAATGTCGGCCCGCTCGATGGCTGAAAGAGCATCCGGCATTGGCTTGCATTCTTCGGGTTCGAGAAAGAGCCGTTCGATATGGCTTCCGACCTTACCGATATTCGTCTCACCATGAACGACCGAACCGTCCTTTAGCGTGGCTGCGATGCGGACATCCGAATCGGTCGCGGGATAAATGTGTCCTTTGCTGGCCAGTATTTCCGATGAGAGACGAACCGCGACAGCGAAATCGCCCGTGACCTCAGACAATGCGGCCAGAAAAAGATTGCCGAAGTTGTGTCCGCCAAGATCGCCGTCGCCCGAAAACCGATGTTTGAAAAGCCTCGAAAGGAGTGTCGAATCTTCTGAAAGGGCGACCATGCAATTGCGAATGTCGCCCGGCGGAGGCATTTTCAGCTCGTCGCGCAAACGTCCCGAACTTCCGCCGTCGTCCGAAACCGCAACTATCGCTGAAAGGCCGGAAATGGATATGCCCGCCGCTTCGTCCGCTCCGACAAAAAGCTTCAGGCCGGACAACAGGGTTGCCAACCCGGTTCCGCCGCCGATACCGACCACCGTTAGAGCTTTTTCCTTATCCGACACAGATTGGAATCTATCTAATAACCCGATACGTTGCAAGAAATATTACAAGACCGACGGTGAAAATTTATCTTGTCGCGGCGGCACGGTTTGTGTTAATTTTGTATTTGCAGCTTATTCAAGCTGTTCTCCTTTTGCGTTCCGGTCAGTTCATCACCACCAGAAAAGAATCGAAAACACATCAGCGCCTCGCCCAAATGCAGCATTCGCCGTTTATCATCCACGAACAACAGTTTTTGAGGATCAAGATCGTCCTTGAGCGCGTCCGCGTCGAATGTGCGGCCCGCGTTGTGTTCCTGGTTGATCGGGATGGACAAACGATAGCCTTTAACGGTGAGATCGGCGATATGGACACGACAAGTTTTTCGTCGCTGGCCGCCGGAAATGTTGCTGCGACGACGAGCATGGCGAAGTTGATCGGTGAGAATGTATTCCCGGCCGTCGTGCATGAAGGCGAACACGAGAGTATATTTATTAGCGTGATCGGTCGCAGTTTGCTGGTCGTTGTATTTGACGAGCGTTCGACATTGGGACTTGTAAAGCTTCGCGCAAAACGTGCGAGCCATGACATAGCGGCGATCCTTGACGACGCCACTCGCGAATCGGCCGCAATGGCCGCTTCGGCAACTTCTGCCTTTTCGGATATTACCGACGAGGACATTGACAGCTTGTTTAATTAGTTCGGAGTTCCAGCTTTAGCTGGCAAGGCACGAACGAAGAAGCCGCCTGAAGGCGGAACTCCAAACATTCGATATGACTTTCATTAACTACGCATCAAGGGAGATAAACTGCAAGATCGTTTACTACGGTCCGGGGCTTTGCGGAAAGACCACGAATTTGCAGCACATCTACGATTCGACGGCACCGCAGGCGAAAGGTAAACTTATCAGCCTTGCGACCGAGACCGACCGAACCTTGTTTTTCGATTTCATGCCGCTCGAACTCGGCACGGTTCGCGGTTTCAAAACGCGCTTTCACCTTTATACCGTTCCTGGCCAGGTCTATTACGACGCATCGCGAAAGCTGATCCTGAAAGGCGTTGACGGCGTTGTCTTCGTCGCCGACAGTCAGGAAGAGCGAATGGACGCAAATATCGAATCGCTCTATAACCTCGAAGACAATCTTCAAACTCAGGGCTACGACCTGAACCAACTTCCTTATGTATTACAGTTGAACAAACGCGATCTGCCGAATGTGATCCCGATGGACGATCTGACCTACGAATTGCAAAAGAAAGGCGAACCGGTCTTCGAAGCAGTTGCAAAAGACGGAACCGGCGTCTTCGACACGCTTAAGTCTGTCGCGAAACAGGTTTTGACCGAGCTAAGAAAAGGCTGATAGTTCAGTCAAACGAAAGCAAATCCACTATTTGCTCGTAGGTTTGGTCGAACAGAAGTAAATTCTATCTGTCCTCGATATTGCTTTCGCAGGAATCGAAAGCAAAAACCGCCGGATCATTTGATCCGACGGTTTATATAAATGGCGGAGCCGACGGGACTCGAACCCGCGACCTCCAACGTGACAGGCTGGCGTTCTAACCAACTGAACTACGACTCCGCAAAGAAAAGTTAAGAGTAAAAAGGCAAAAGTAAAAAGATCGATTTTGACCTTTTACTTTTTACTTTTGCCTTCAACATATGGTGGGCACGAAGGGACTCGAACCCCTAACTTCCTCCTTGTAAGGGAGGCTGTCTACCAATTGACGTACGTGCCCGAAAATCTTGATATTGCAGCAAATCGCCGCACGTCTGATTGCCCGAAATTCAAACAACGATGCCTCTTCCACAGGAAACAGGCGAACTGAAATGCTACGAAACTTGATGCAAGACTGTCAAGTTTGGCAACAGTTTCGATCGGATCTCAGCTTCGACGCCCGATCAAAAAACCGATCATTGACCGCAACAGATCAACGTCGGAATAAAGCTTATCCAACTGCGCTCCTGCATTTCCTGCAACCGCGTGGGCGAGCCGGGTAGCCGATTCAACCCCCAAAACCTGAGGATACGTCGCTTTTTGCGACACAAGGTCCTTACCGGCAGTCTTGCCTAAAGATTCCGTAGAACCGATCACGTCCAGTAGATCGTCAGTTATTTGAAATAGAAGTCCAACCTCATCGCCAAAATCTTTAATTATCCGAAGCTCCGTTTCCGACGCATTTCCAATAACTGCTCCAGCGATCACTGAAAAAGAAATGAGTGCCCCGGTCTTGTTCTTATGAATGTTTTTAACGTCGTCGATGGAAAGTTCCTTGCCCTCTGCTTCAAGATCGAACTGCTGTCCGGCAACCATCCGAGCTGCGGCCTTGCCGAGTCCGCCGATTAGTCTTACGCGTGTCGATTCGGGCAATCCGGCGTCGTCAGCAATAGTTCTAAACGCTCCGGCCTGCAGCCCGTCACCGGCGAGAATGGCTGTCGCTTCGCCAAATTTTTTGTGACAGGTTTCGCGTCCACGCCGCAGGTCATCGTCGTCCATCGACGGCAGATCGTCGTGAATAAGCGAGTAAGTGTGGATCAGCTCGACAGCGGCTGCGGTTGAGATCAGTTGGCTATCCGCGACGCCAAAGCCGCGTCCGCTTGCGAATACAAGTGCCGGACGAAAACGCTTGCCGCCGGCGAAGACACTCCAGCGCATCGCGTCGATCAGATTTACAGGTGAAACCGCGGTCGGCTGCAGCAGACGGTCAAGCTCGGCATCAACTGCGGCTGCAGCATCTTTGAAAAAAGCATCAAGTTCGCTCATCGATGACTGAATTATCCGGTAATGCACTTCGATTATCAATCTGCACTCTGATGACGCTTTGGTTGCGAACAAATCGGTGAAAGGTTAGATTTTGTTTTGTGTATGTCGGTTGAAACGGAAGAATTTAAGGCGGCACTGTCGCGTTTTGCCAGCGGTGTCACCGTCGTTACAACGCGCGACGCTGCGGGAAAGCTTCACGGCCTGACCGTTTCCGCGTTCTGTTCGGTGTCGCTCGACCCGCCGCTGGTTCTCGTGTGTATCGAAAAAGCGACGGCCAGTCATTATGCGTTTGCCGAGTCGGGCGAGTTCACCGCAAGCATCCTTTCCGAATCCCAGGCAGGCCTGTCTGAACATTTCGCAACCGAGTTGGCGAATAAGTTTGACGAGATCGCTACTATGGAAACGTCAAACGGCCTTCCGGCTATCCATGATGCGTCGGCGGTGTTGGAGTGCAGTATCCGTTTCATGCACGATGGCGGCGACCATACGATCTTTGTCGGCGAGGTTGAAAAAGTTTCGATCAACGACCACGCACCGCTTGTGTATTTCAGAGGTGATTACAAGAGCATTAGCAAATGAGTATTTTCACCACGAGCCGAGAAATTCTATCCTGTTTCGCATTGTATCGGGGTTGATTTCTGCGATTATCCGAAGCATCCGACGCATTTGTTCACCAACTGAAAAGCGCTGTTGTTGGGCAAGCATCCATAGCGTCTTCGTCTATGTAAAGTTTGATCGGCATCACGCGGCCTGCAGATTACGATGTTGTAATTCGGCAAGGTCCGCATCGGCAGAATCGAACGCGATCTCTTTGTCGATCTCGTCGCGGTTGGCATGATAATAGGCAAGCGCAGCATAGATCTGTGCCACTGAAATATGCCCATACCTGCGGGCGATCTCCTCTACCGTATTGCCGAGTTTGTACCACTCAACTATACGGTGAACGGTAATACCTGTTCCCGCGATCCTCAGCCTTCCATGCCGAATATCCGGGCTGCTTACAAGTAATGTTTCGACTCCAATGCTCATTCGGTAATGATTTTAACACGACTGTGCTTAAAGCATCGAACTAATTCAGCAAAGTGGTCAGGTCCTGTTCGGTCAGAGTATAAACTTCATTACAAAACCCGCAGTTTATCACCGCGCCTTTATCTTCGCTGAGCATCGAGATCATCTCGTCTCGCCCCAATGCCTCGGTCATCGTCAAAGCCTTTTCGTGTGAGCAAGTGCATTTGAATGCTACGTCGTGTTCTTCAAGAATCTCGTACTCAATAATTCCGAGTGCGAGTTTGATCAGGTCTTCGGGCGTGCCGCCGTCTTTTATCACGCTCGTCAGGTGCGGCGCATGTGCGATCGTATCTTCGATCATCGTGATGATGTGCTCGTTGGCTCCGGGCAGCATCTGCACCATCACGCCCCCCGATGCTGCGACGAACGGCTCTTCGTTTTGCAGCAGCACACCAAGCATTACGGCCGAAGGTATCTGCTCAGACTTTGCCAAATAGAATGCAAAGTCCTCGGCGATCTCACCTGAGACTATCGGCACCGAACCGACATACGGTTCGCGGTGAAGTCCAAGTTCGAAACCCGATTCGCGGATCACAAAAAAAGTACCGTCACCGATTACGCCTTTCACGTCGAACTTGCCATGTGAATTCGCCGGCAGTTCCGCAACAGGATTCTTCACATACCCGCGAACGGTTCCCTGGTTCGTCGCTTCCGCAGTGATGCCGCCAACCGGGCCGCTGCACTCCATCTTTACCGTCAGCCGGTCGAAATCCTTAAACGTCGCGCCAAGCAAAAGCGTGCCGGTCAGCATCCTTCCAAGTGCGGCGGAAACCGTCGGCGAAGTCTGGTGTCGTCGTATCGCTTCAGCAGTAATATCGCTTGTTATCGCCGCCAAAACCCGCACCCCGCCGTCAGCCGCCGTCGCATGTACAAGCTTGTCCATAGCCTTTAGTCTCACGAAACTATTGCGGCAAAGTCAAATCCCCCGTAACCTCAAGTATTACTTCACGTTATACCTCTAGTTGTTGCAGTGCGGTCATTTACCCACAATATATTGTGTAGATTTTTATTGACAAGCCGTGGCGGATTGATCTATATTTCCATTACTTGAGGCCGATCTCGAACTACAGCTCTCAAGCCGAAGTACTACGAAATCCATCACAAACAACATTTCAAAATGCTAGTTGCGGTGTTAAAATAGTATTAATAGATCATCGGTGCCGAACGGCACTTATGGGGACGGGAGACGATATGAGCACAGTTCTCAGACCTGTTTCAAAGGGCGAATTTGCCCCAGGAAACCTCGGCAACGGGACCGGAACAGCAACGCAGCGTGAATTTGCGCCATTGGGTTTGAACGCTCAAAAGGTAGTCGCAAAGCGTTACGCGATGAAAGACGAACACGGCGAAGCGATCGAAACATGGAACGATATCGTCCGTCGCGTCGTCGGCCACGTTGCGCGTGCGGAGACGGACCCGACGATGCGTGCTTCGTTCTACAACGATATGTCCGCTGTGATGCTCGCCCGCGAATTCATTCCGAACACACCTTGTCTGGTGAATGCGGGAAAACCGAAAGGCCAGCTCGCCGCATGCTTCGTGCTGAATGTTCCCGACTCGATCGAAGGAATAATGGAGCACGCGCAGAACGTCGCGATCATTCATCAGACCGGCGGCGGCACCGGAATGACATACGAATTTCTGCGCCCGGCGGGCTCGATGGTGAACTCAACACGCGGCGTCGCCAGCGGCCCTGTGTCGTTCATGAATATCGTCAATCAAACGACCGAGGTCGTAAAACAGGGCGGCGTTCGCCGAGGCGCGAACATGGGCATTTTGGCGATCACGCACCCTGACATTCTTCGCTTCATTCACGCAAAGAACGATCAGACGAGTCTGACAAACTTTAATATCTCAGTGACCGTGACCGATCTGTTTATGGACGCGGTCGATAGCGGCGTTTGGTTCCAGACCGAGTTTGACGGAGAGCCGTGGCAGCAGCCGATCCATGACGCGGCGACCGGTGCCGACTATGTTGTCTATCGAAAACCGGATGGAACGACCGCGACCTTTGCAGACAAGCTTGCGTTTGAGACCGCCGACCTTTCGGATTGCACCATCGAAGAACCGCCCATCGCGGGAATGGTTTACGCTCCGGACATCTGGAACCGCATCATCGCGTCGGCACACAAATATGCCGAGCCCGGCATCATTTTTATCGACGAAGTGAATCGCCACAACCACATGATGGCATCAATGGGCCCGATCTACGCATGCAATCCGTGCGGCGAACAGCAGCTTCATTTCAACAATTCGTGCAATCTTGGTTCGATCGACGTTGCCAAGTTTTACACACACGTCGGTGACGGAACCGATACAGAAGACTGCATCGAATGGAATCACCTCGCCGAAGTTACGCATCTTTCGACGCGGTTTCTCGACAACGTCGTCGATGCCGGACACTTCCCTCTTCCTGAGATCGACGATGTCGTTAAACGAACGCGTCCGGTCGGACTTGGCATTATGGGTTTTGCCGATCTTTGCCTGAAACTTGGCGTCACTTACGGCGGCGATGATTCGCTCGATCTGATGGAAAAAGTAATGGGCTTTGTCCGGCGCGAATCGTGGATGGAATCACTTCGGCTCGGCAGCGAAAAGGGCACGTTCCCCGAACTCGAAAAGAACTGGGATGCTTACGGCAGATTCCTTTACGAGGATGTCGGCATTCCGCGCGAGATGCCGCTCACGCCGCGAAATTATGAGGTGACAACGATCGCACCGACCGGAACGATCTCACTTGTTGCCGAGACATCGTCCGGAATCGAGCCGAATTTCTCGTGGGCTTACGTTCGACAGGATACGCTCGGCACGCGGACATATGTTCACACACCTGCGGCCGAGGCTCTTGGAATCGAGGTCGATCAAACCGATGAAGATTCGATTAAGAGTGCGGCAGAGTATGTCGTCGAACATCTTGACGATCTGCCGGAACACTTTATTTCGGCGATGGATATCGACTCGATCCAGCATGTAAAAGTTCTGGCGTCGGCACAGAAACACGTCGATAATTCGATATCGAAAACGTGCAATGGCGCGAATGACGACACGGTCGAATCTGTCGATGAGCTTTATCACCTTGCAAAAAAACTTGGCTGCAAGGCCGTAAGCTACTACCGCGACGGCAGCCGGGAGAATCAGGTGCTGAACGCGATGAAAGCAGAGGAGAAAGAGAGTGAAGGCGTAGAGGAGTCTGCCGAATTTTCCTCCCGGTCTCCCCATCTCCCAGTCTCCACATCTTCTCGCGTAGAGCGTCCTCGTGAACTGCAGGGTTCGACTTGGCGCATTCCGTTTGAGAATCAGAATCTTTATGTAACCGTAAATCATGACGGCGAACGTATCCTGGAGATCTTTGTCGCAGGGCCGATCAGTGCGGGTGTCGGTTTGCTTGCCTCTAAAATGCTTCGCGGCGGATTTGAAGTAAATGAAGTTTCCAAGAGCTTGAACAAGGTGACCGGCACGCACGCGGTTTGGTTCAACGAGCGATTACTTACATCACCCGAACAGGCCGTTGCCGAATGCTTGCTTTTGATCGACCGACGATTGAGAAATCTTCCTTCGTCCGAAAGACAGATACTTAAATCGATGGCTGTCGAACTGAAAAATGAACCGTCGATGTCGTCGATGATCGGTGAATGTCCCGAATGCGGCGGGCAGCTAGAACACGCTTCGGGCTGCGACTCTTGCCGCGACTGTGGTTATTCCAAGTGCAAATGATTCTGGGGTAAATAGGTTGCAAGGGCGGTCTTCGGGCCGCCTTTTTGTTTGGTATAATATCGCCACTCTTCCGACACAGTTTGATTATGAATTCTCTAAAGCATCAGTTCGTTTTACTGTTTTTGACGATAGGCATCTTGGCGTCGAGCATCTTGGCACAAACGCCGGCTCTGCCGATAGCAACACCTTCGCCGACGCCGGCTGCAACTCCGATCGGACCGCAAACCATAGAGACGCTGAAAGGCCGGATAGTTGAGAGGTTGATGCGTGCTGATGTTCGCCGTGGACAGATCGGTGTAAAGATCGTATCGCTGAACTCGGGCAAGATCGTCTTCGAATCGAACGCCGAAAAATATTTTATGCCGGCGTCGAATATGAAAAACTTCACCGTCGCTGCGGCTCTCGAAAAGCTTACGCCCGACCATCGGTTGATAACCAGCGTCTTTGCTTCATCGATGCCGGATGTCAATGGCCTGGTGAAAGGTCTGCGTATTTTCGGTCGCGGTGATATTTCGATCTCCTATTCGTTCAATGACGGCGATCAATTCAAAGGCATCGACCGGCTCGTCGATGCGATCGTTGCCGCCGGAGTAAAGCGTATCGAAGGTGACATCATCGGTGATGAAACCTTTTTCACGGGCAATGCAGTCCCGGGAAGTTGGGAATGGGACGATCTGCAGAATTATTACGGCGCCGAGATCTCCGCATTGCCGTTGAACGATAACGTCGTCAGCATTTCCGTCACGCCCGGCCCGGTCGGTTATGGTTGTACCGTCAAAATGACCCCGTACAATTTCATCTATCGCATCAATAATCTATGCACAACGACCGCAGCAGGAACGCCCCGGACGCTGCGTGTGGAGAAAAAGATCGATCGCAATAATCTTGAAATAACCGGAACGCTGCCGACGGGAAATGCCGGATTCACCGGGTCTATTTCAGTCAGCCGTCCGGCAGAGTTGTTCGTTTTGGTGCTCAAACAGCGGCTTGAGCTAAAAGGCGTTACGGTCACGGGATCGACGAGAGCCGTGAACAACAAGATCGCACTTCCGGTCGATATGAACGTCGAGATCGCCAAATTCGAATCGCCGCCGCTCAGCCTCATCGCCGCAAAAACGATGAAGCCGAGCCAGAATATGTACACGGAAACGCTTTTGTGGACGCTGGGTGAGAATCTGCGTTCGCGCTCGATCACAGCGAGCATGCAGGTCTCGACGCGCGATTCGTCGGAACTCGGCATCGAGGCTGTAAAGGAGTTCCTGCGAACGATCGGTGCGGCAGACGACGGCATTATTCAGCACGACGGCAGCGGCCTTTCGCGGCACAATCTCATCACGCCCGAGGCGGTCGTTCGGCTCTATACTTACATGGGCAGACAAAGCCGTTTTTCACAATCGTGGCGTGACAGCCTTACCATCGGCGGTGTTGACGGAACGCTGCGAAATCGTTTTCGGGGCACGCATGCTTCGGGAAATGTCCGTGGTAAAACGGGAACGATAGATCAGGTGTCTGCATTGTCCGGTTATGTAACGACCGCGGCCGGAGAACAATTGGTTTTTTCAATGATCGTCAACGGCGTAAACAGTAATCCGCTCCGAGTAGGCTTGATAGATGAGATCGTCGTTGCTCTAGCGAACTTTGATGGACGGATCGACTAGAAAGAAGTGGAGGAGGAAAGGAGTAGGGGGAGTAGAGGAGCCTCTTTTCTCGACTCCTCCACTCCCCTACTCCTCAACTCCCCGACTTGGTCACCAGCGGTTCCCGCCGCCGCCGTAACCTCCATTCCCGCCATTGCCGCCGCTGCGTCCTCCACGGCCGCCGCCTCCACCGCCACGATCCTCCCGCGGGCGGGCTTCATTTACGACCATGTTACGACCGTCATATTCCTGACCGTTGAACTGTGCGATAGCGTTGTTCGCATCGTCTTCCGTAGCCATTTCCACAAAACCAAACCCGCGCGAACGTCCCGTCTCGCGGTCGAAAACGACGTTGGCGGATTCAACCGCACCGGACGCCGCAAAGTATTCATGCAGATCTTCACTTGTCACGCGAAACGACAAGTTTCCAACATAAAGTTTATTGCTCATTTTCCTGTTTATCCTGAACTATGAGAAGCAAAAAGGCAGGCCAAAATGGAAATGTCTAAGGGGGACTTTCCGTTAACACGAGCGACGAGCCCTACTCTAAAAAAAATCAAGTGCTTCCGTATCTAAAAACCGAACTCTCAAAACCGAACCGAGAAAGCGTCGCTAATCTTGTTGCCGGACGATCCGCATCTACCGAGATACTTTGCGAGAGCAAAATTCAGAAAAAAGTATGCCACGTTTTCCAGAATTTAGGCAAGAGAAAAAATGGATCAAACAACCGCCGCAATGATCGCGGCACCGCCGAATACGCCCGCGAATATACCGAACGCCCATATTGCCGGTTCGTGAGCAATGTAGGTTTGTGCATCCGCGATCTTCAGCCCAAACAGGTACCACGCAGCAAGTCGGACAGCGGGAAAGAATAGTGCCGTCGCGAACACATACCAGTACACTCCTGTTGCAAGCCCGCCCGTCATTCCGATCCATACGAAAAATGCGGCAAATGCGACCGTGAGCGCATCGATCAACACATACGACGGATGCGTGCTGCAGAATTTGAACTTAACAGGAAAGAAAATTCCCCATTTTTGATCCTTAACCCTTGGTCGGAAAATGTCATACAGCACCCAAACCATAAAAAGCGGCCCAACCAAAGCCATCAGCCATTCTTCAACGCCATCGAATTCACTGTACGCTGGAAATAAACCCGGGCGAATTTCAGCAATAATTCCAACTACTGTTGTTGGAAAAAAGAAGACCGCAACCAGTTCTATAAGAAAGATCTTTAGTACACTCGGTATCTTGAAAAATCCATTCATAGAACACCAAGCAAACCTTGATCAGAATCAATTTTGAATTGCGTCGAGCAGTTTTTCGTGGATGCCGCCGAAGCCGCCGTTGGACATGATGGCGACGACATCACCGTCGCGGAGTTCGGGGGCGAGGCTTTCGATGATCGCGTCGGCATCGGGAAGCGTCTCTGCCGGTTTTCCGGTTGCGGCTATGTTTGCGACCAGACGCTGTACGTTCATTACGTCGCCGTAGGTCTTTGCATCCTCAGCATTGAAAACGCCTGCAATGATGACCTGGTCGGCATGAACGAAGGCGTCTTTGTATCGATCTTCGAAGATCGAAAGCCGGGACGATCTTGAACGCGGTTCGAAGATCGCGATCAGCCTGTTCTGCGAATATCTTTGCCGCAACGCGCGAAGAGTTTCATCAACCGCCGTCGGGTGATGGGCAAAGTCGTCAATAACGGTAACGCCCTTCACAACGCCGCGAACTTCCATTCGACGCTTGACCGACTTGAACGTATCGAACGCCTCCTGAATTTTCTCTTTTGAAATGGCCCATGCGTCGGCGGCAATTATCACGGCGAGGCAATTTCGGACATTAAAATCGCCGATCATATGGGTCGTGAATTCAGCCCATTCTTTGCCTTCTCGGAAAACCTTGAATCTGGTTAAGTCTGCGTCGAGTAAAATGTCCCTTGCCTGCCATTTCGCGTCCGGACCAACGCCAAAGGTCTCGACAGTGGTGTGCAATTTCCCTTCCATCTGGTCAAGAACTTCGACGACCGCGGGCGAATCGACTCCGACGATCAGCCGTCCGTTCCCCGGCACGAGATTCATCAGCCGCGAGAACTGCCACTTTATCGCGTCGAGGTCTTTGTAGATATCGGCGTGGTCGAATTCGATGTTGCCCACGATCGCTATCTCCGGCAGATACGACATAAACTTTGGCTTCTTGTCGAAAAAAGCGGTGTCGTATTCATCACCCTCGATAATGAAATAATCGCTTTCAGTAACGCGAAAACTCTGACCGAAATTCTGCACGACTCCGCCAACAAGAAATGTCGGATCAAGCCCGCCGACCTCCGCGACCCACGCCGCGATGCTCGTTGTCGTTGTCTTACCATGCGTTCCGGCAACGACCAGAGAACGGCGACCGCGAATGAACTCTTCGCGTACGATCTCCGCCTGCGAACGGTAAAGCATCTTTCGATTCAAGACCTCTTCAAGCTCCGGATTGCCGCGCATTATCGTGTTGCCAACGACCGTGCAGTCACGCTCGACAGCCGAATTCTCAGCCTTGTAGCCCGACATTATTTCAATGCCAAGCTCCTCAAGCTGCGTTGACATAGGCGGGTAAACATTCTGGTCCGACCCGGTCACGCGGTGTCCGCATGCCTGAAGCATTCCCGCAAGACTAGCCATAGCCGTCCCGCAAATTCCGATCAAGTGATAGTGCATTAAAAGGTATCTATGATAAATTGTCTGAGCTTTTCGGTTATATCAGAGTGGGTGTTTTTTGAATTTAAATATTTAAGTAGTCGATCAAAGCGATCTTTGAGCGCGTCGTTTTCCAATTTGGATTTGATAAGCAACGATCTTTTCAGAAATTCATCAACTGAGAACAAATCCGATGAAAATCCGAATTCAAGAAACTCAAGGTCCTTCGGGCGACCCGCAGCTATTTTGCTGGCAGCGAGGTCGTGAATTTCCAAACATTTAGCGACAACCTTACCATTTGAATCGTAAAACGGCTGCAGTCTTTCTTCCCAACCGCTTGGAAGTACAACCGAGGCTAAGCCAAGAGCGTCGGCATAATAACCCTTTTCATCGGCGTATGTGCTGAAAACTCCGTACTGACGGTTGATCGTATCTCTTTCAGCACCCTTTCCGCCGAAAAGCAGAAAATCACACTCACGAGATTCACGTACAACACGGGGTGGGTCGTCAGTCTGAGCAAATATTGATTGAGAGCCGACAATTATTGGAAGCTCATCCTTCTCAAGAACGCCACTTACCACAGAGATCAAATCAAACAGGTACGATTTTTGCACAAGCGTCGTATATCTCCTTGCGTTCTGTCTGGGTAAGTATTCCGGTGAATGGCGATGAAGACCGCAGACGCTGTCCTTCGTCAGTGTTAGCAATAATGATCTTTCTTATTTCATCGGGTGTCGATTTATCAAGAATGTCTTTCCACTCTAACAAAGCCATGCTGCCCTGACCCGTGAAATCAGGTGTGTTTAGCCAGCGATCAAGGTTATCTTTAGCCTTTTGTATAATTCGACTTTCGTCGGCCAGCATCTTTTCGGCAACCGCACGATGTAGTGTAAGTGATAACAAATCAACAAAGTTCATTGGCTCGATTATATCAAAGTCCAGCGATGCTATCGCCCTGATGCGCATTGCATCGAATGGCATTCAATAAAAACTATTTGATTTCAGGAGCTTGGCATACGGTAGTTTTCCCGTGGTTGTGTAGTGGTCAACCGCATCCATCATTGGGTTATCGGCGATTTCTGTTGGGGAATCAATTATCTCTTCGGACGGGATGGCTCGATATTCGTGAGATTCGGCGATGATCTTGCCAGCGACTTCAAAGTACTTATCGTTCAGCAGTAAATAATGTCCGTAAAACGTCCTGTAGCGAACATTGACTCGGGCGAGCGACCCGTTCTCTCGGTAGCACGACGAGACATATTTTACCCAATCGCCGGAACCGCTGAAAATGGTGATGGAGGTTATCACAACCCGACCATTTTTTAGCCAATTGTAAGCTATCTCATAGGTCTCGATCGATTTTCTAAATTCCTCGAGCTTCTTCTCAGACCCAAATTCTCTCCATTTTGGCTCGTCAGTCTGAGAAGTATCGGCAAAAATTCGGTGGGGATTATTCTCCGTTTCCGTCATCGAATCTAAGGCGTCGCAATATGTGTCAATTTGCAGAACATCGGGCGATTTTGGAGTCGGCGATTCTATTGGCTCAACTTGTTCAATTTCAGGCGTCTGTGTGTTACCAGCCGGCGGTGTCTCAGTTGGCTGAGAGAGGTTCGTCGTCTTGCATACCGAAAGGACGAGGCATAACAAAGCGACTAGTCCTATTGATCTCATGTTAAGACCTCACTAAGGATTTACCAGTCAATTCGTTCACCAGTTCATTCGCATTGTAGATACTCTGCAAGGCTTCCAGGATGCCGGCTGAATGTACACCGACGGCGCGTGAGCCTTCGGCTTCGTCGATGTACCAATAGCGGTTCGAGAGTTTCTGGATGTTGCTGTCGAAGTTCAGCCCGACGAGTTCGCCGTTGCGATTGATAATTGGTGAACCGGAACTGCCGCCGATGGTGTCTGCTGTGTAAACAAAATTGAGCGGCACGGTTAGATCGACCTTTGTTCGAGCGTTTTTGATCGCGGGCGCCATCCAGTACGGATCGGCTTCGGCGAAGCTCAACGCGCGGTCATACAATCCAAAGAAAGTGGTTTGAAAAGGTACGAGCGTTGTGTCCTCTTCATAGCCCTTGACCACGCCGTATTGGATACGCAGTTGCCCGTTCGCGTCGGGCGGCTTTGTTCTGCCGTAGGCGGCAAAGCGTGCCTGTGCGATCTTCGTTCCGTTGGCGGTCTCAACATTGCGAATATTCTTATCCTGCCAATCGCGCAGCTCCCGGACCACGGGTTCTACGCGTCGAGCGAAGGCGATCAACGGGTCGGTCGAATTTGCCACAGCCTCGGCGGGAGCGTCGAGCAAAGCCTGTCGCGCTGCCGGATCGGACAGCTTGGTTTCGCGCACCGCCTTACGCACAACTTCGGCGGTGTCTGCGTCACCGAAGGCTGCCTTAATGAATGGATCGTTATTGCCAAGGATCTTCCGTGCTTCCTCAAACCAGTTTGTGAGCGACGCCTCGTCCATATCCCGATAGACAGGTGCCGGCGAGACGATTGATCGTTTAAGGGCGTCAAGTCGAGCATCGGTATATTCCGGATACCGTTTTTCGTTCGGTTTTGCTTTCTCGATATGGTAAGTGACGATCTGGGACGCGAGCGTTCCGAGCCGCGATACGGCAAGAACCGAGAACGACAACCTATCCGACATCGCCGGATATTTCTCGTAGGCTTTGGCGATATTCTCCCACGCGGTTCCGTATTGCTGTTCCAATTCGGGTTTTTGAGCCAGCTTGTCGCGAAGCTCTTTTTCTTCAGCCTCTTTCTTTGCAAAGTTCCGCGGATTCAGCAGTCCATCCTGCTGTCCGGCTAGTCGCTTGAGCGAGTTTGCAAACGAGCGCATTCCGGGCGATGCCTGACGGAGTTGCTCCGGTCCACGCATTGAATAGGTCTCAAGGCCCTTACGAAGGGTCTCCCATATTTTCTTTTGTGCCGGATTTCCCGTGTCGCGTTGATAGGCAAGCTGTGCAACCGTCAGCAGACGTGCCGTCGAACCGGGATATCCCGTTACTACAATAAACTCGCCGTCCTTTGCACCGGTTGCGGACCATTTGAAATAATGCGGCGTTTTAGCGGGCTGGCCGTTTTCGTATGCTCGGAGGAATGTGAAATCGAGAGCGTGACGCGGATAGGTGAAATTATCGTAATCTCCGCCGAAAAATGCGGCCTGCTCTTCGGGAGCCATCACCAGACGGATGTCCGTATAGCGTTTATTTCGATAAAGCCAGTATTCGCCGCCGCTGTAAAGCGAGACGACGTTGCAGACCATCGCCGTCGCCGTTGTGCAGTCTTTCTCGATCGTCGCGATCTCGCCCGAACGTTTTGCCGCTGCTTCGGCGTCGGTTCCCGATCTCCCTGCATTGTGAACACGCTCGGTCACGTTCTCATATGAGACCAGAATCAATATCTCAGTATCCTGTGCCTTCAACTCGTCGGCCTGGGTCCTCGCGTAAAAACCGGTCTTCATCAGGTCACGTTCTTTCGTCGAGAGCTTCGCGATGATGCCCGAAGCAACGTGATGATTCGTCGCGATCAACCCATTCGGCGAAACAAACGCACCCGACGCACCCGGAAACTTCGGCGACGCCAAACGCAGCTTGTCCATCCACTCTTTCGACGGCTCGAAATTGTATTTCTCTTTCCATTGCTTCAGCGGCGGATTATCAAACGTCCACATGCCGTCGTCGGCAAAGGCGATCGGGACATTAACCAATAAGGTAAGAACAAGTACGTAAAGAAGAGCCTTTTTCATGATTTCTTTAAGGTTGAAAATATTTGAGGAAATTAGCGAAAGTATGCAGTCATTTATATCAGTTTCCTTAAAAACGACTAGTTGGGCGAACTAATCTCAACTAATGTCTCGCCTGAAGCGATCAAATCCACAGCATTTCCTATAGTTACTCTTAAAATCTGTCGCAGCCTGAGGTTTGAAGTATTACTACAGGTTAACCAAATTACCATCGGAGGAGGGCCAAACTGCTCAAGAAGCTGTATGAAATCTCGGTCTTTGGTAATCACGCAGGCAGACGCTCGTTTGGCAGCAGCAAAAATCTCCGCATCCTCGGCATCTCGCAGACCAAGATCGCGAACAGCGACAGCATCCAAACCGAATTCAGCGCTGATCCACCCGGCAATAGAAGGAGAGAGTTGTGCGTCAAGCCAGAGCTTCATGCTGCAACGGGCAGGACTGGATGATCAAAATTCCGAGCAGCGTATTGCAGGGCGGCCTTCAGATCATCCATTTCCAAGTCCGGCATTTCATCCAATATCTGTTCCGACGATAGGCCGGAGGCAAATAGATCCAAAACATCGCTAACACGGATTCGCATTCCCCTAATGCATGGCCGTCCACCGCACTGCTTTGGGTTGATCGTAATTCGGTCGTTGATTCCACTCATAACCTAATAATACCGCATCAAGTCAAGGATTAACTCAAAACACCGCGCAGCTTTTCCATGGCACCCTCGAGAATGCGATCTTCGCGGGCGATGCAGATGCGGACGTGCGTGTCCCACGTATCACCGTCAGCAAATGCCGAGCCGGGTGTCATTCCGACACCGGCGTCTCGCATCAGCATTTCGTTGAAGGCGATCGCATCGTTGTATTGTTCGGGAATGCGAGCCCAGATGTAAAACGCCGAACCTGAGTCGTAAAGTTTGAATCCAAGTTGCTGAAGTCCTTCGCCAAACGAACGCCGTTTCGCGTCGAACTTATCCCGAAGCTGCGGGTAATAGTTTTCGTCCGCCATTAACACTTTGCTCAACGCGGCTTGCAATGGCGTCGCCGGACAAACGTAGATCACATTAGCGGCATTGTTGATCGGAGCGATCAGTTCGCCTTTACCGAAAGCATAACCGAGCCGCCAGCCGGAGATGTTCCAAGACTTTGAGAACGAATTAACGGTGATCGTCCGTTCGCGCATTTCCGGCAAACGAGCGATCGGCGTGTGCGGATTTTCGCCGGTCACATAATGTTCGTAAACCTCGTCGCTGATGACGAGGAGATCGAGTTCCTTCGCAACATCGGCAATTGCTTCAAGCTCGATCTGCGACATCACTTTGCCCGTCGGATTAGCAGGCGTGCAGACGATGATCGCCTTTAGCGGAAATTCGCTGCGGCCGACCAAACTCCTACACTTTGCAAGCAAGGCGTCTTTTTCGAATGTCAGATTCTCGTCCAACTCGAAAACCTCCGTCTTGGATCCAAAGTCTTCCAAAATGCGGCGATGATATGGATAATAGGGTTCGAAAACCAACGCCGATTTGCCGCGAAGATAGGCTTGCGCGATACCGATCAAAGCACCGGTTCCGCCGTTGGTCACCATTACTTCAAATGGCCGAGCGTCAGCATCGATCTCAATTCCGTTATACTTCGCGATCTTTTCCGCAACGGCTTTACGCAAATTCGCGTCGCCTTCGCTGCCGCCGTAATGATTCTGGCTGGCGGCAATAACGGCTGCTGCTTCAGCGGCCAACTGCGGATCGATAGGCAGTTCGGACTGCCCCTGAACCAGATTTCCGCTCGGCGGAACAAGCCGCGTTATCGCACGGATATCCGGCTTCACTTTCGTAAGTTTTGCTTCGGTCATAAGTTAATAAGGTATCAATTTTTCGACCCCTTTTCTAACCAGCGATTTGGACAATAATTGTTGAGCGCCGCGAACGCCCGCATTGACCTCTTCGGAAACCCATACCTCGATAAGCAGCATCTAAAGGCATTTGGTAGGATAATCAGTGTATTTCCGTTGTTTATGAAAACGATGCTGTCTTTAGTTATTTTGATCGTGGCGACCGTATCAGTGTGTGCCGCACAGACCGCAGGTTCTGCGCTTGCAACCGCGACCGGGCTCACATTCACGGCCAACGATCTTTCGCCTGATGGCAGAAAGCTATTCGAGCAACGCGATCAATTATGGGTGCGCCAAAGGAACGCGTTTTTTGACGATTGGGTCTTCTCGATTCTTCTTGATACCGAAGCAAAGGCACGCGGAATTACGGAAGACAAGGTTCGGCAAGAAGCCGCCGCAAAAGTCACGGCCCCGACCGAAGCACAGATCAAAGCGGTTTATGACGCAAACCGGCAATCTCTTGGCAACGCGACGCTGGATCAGGTGCGGGCGCGGATCGTTGACTATCTAAAACACGAGGCCGAGGACAAACTGGTCGCCGATCTTGTGACTTCATTAAAAGCAAAGCACAAATATACCGCCGGAAAAGACGTAAATGCGACAGATCTAAAAGCAGCGGATGTTGTCGGAACCATCGGAGTCCGCACTCTGACCGCGGGTGAATTTGCCGAGAAGAACAAACTTCGGCTGCATAACTTCCGTTCGACATTGGCCGAGCAGATCAGGTCCGATCTTGAAGCGAGTATCTATTCGAAGTTGATCGAAGCGGCAGCGAAGAAACGAAACATCGACGCCAGTTCGCTGCTTGCCGTCGAGATAACGAACAAGATGAAGGACTACACCGATTACGAGCGGGCCTCGCTTGAAGACTCACTCCAATCGCGTCTGTTCGAACAATACGCGGTCAAGTTCAACATCGATACGCCTGAACCGGTTGTACTGAATGTTTCCACCGATGACGATCCCTCGATTGGCAATTCGACTGCGAAGGTAACGGTCGTTGCGTTCGTCGATTTTCAGTGTTCGGCATGTGCCTCGTTTTCGCCGATGTTGAAACAGGTCGTCGGCGAATTCGGCGGCACAGCACGCCTCGTTGTCCGCGACTTTCCGCTGACCTCTATACACGACAACGCGATGCAGGCTGCTCTGGCCGGCTATGCCGCACGACAGCAGGGAAAGTTTTTCGAGATGGCCGATCTGATGTATCGTAATCAAAGTGCCCTCGATGCCGATTCCCTGCGCGGCTACGCACGACAGCTTGGAATGGACCTTGCGAAGTTTGACGCGGATATGAAAAGCCCGGCGGCGACGGCCGAGATCAAAAAAGATATCGACGACGGCAATTCTTACGGTGTCTCGGGCACGCCGACTATTTTCGTCAACGGTGTACAGATCTTTCGCCTCGCACCTGCCAGCGTTCGTGGAGCTATAAAGCAAGGGCTGAAATAATATGATACGAACTGTGCTTTTTATCGGTGCAATGCTGCTGGCAAGCTGCGGGAATTCGCCGGCTCCCGCAAATAACAAGAATACGGCAACTCCGGCAAAGGCCGCCTTTCCCGTTTATACCTACGAGGTTGCGAAAACATATCCGCACGACCCGGCGGCATTTACGCAGGGACTCGTTTTTCACAACGGTTATTTATATGAGGGAACCGGCGGAAAGCAGGCCGGCGGCAAAAACGATCCGTTCTTTTCTTCCATCCGAAAGGTTGAATTGGAAACCGGTAAGGTCGTGCAGAAATATGACCTTTCGGGTGAGTATTTTGGCGAAGGCATAACGATCCACAATGACCGTATTTATCAGTTGACCTGGCAAGAACGCACCGCTTTTGTTTACACGCTTGCTGATCTCAAACCCGTAAAAGAGTTTCGATATTCAGGCGATGGCTGGGGCCTGACCGGTGACGGTTCGCTGCTGTATATGAGCGACGGAACGCACGTCATCCGCGTGCTCGACCCCGAGACGTTCGAAGTAAAACGAACGATCGTCGTTAATGATGAACGCGGCCAACCGGTGATGCAGCTCAACGAACTCGAATGGGTCAAGGGTGAGATCTGGGCAAACGTCTGGCAATCGGGACTGGTAATGCGGATTGATCCTGCGTCGGGCAAGGTGCTCGGCCGCATCGATCTGACGCCGATGGTGACGGAGGAACAAAAACGAAATTCAAAGGCCGACGTTCTCAACGGCATCGCCTATGACGAAGCCGGCGACCGGCTGTTTGTTACAGGAAAACTCTGGGCACGGCTGTTTGAGATCAAGCTAAAAGGAAAGGACATCAAATGAGCGACGACGATAAGCGGTTTATGCTCCGTGCCATCAAACTTGCGCAAAGCGGCGTTGATGCCGTCGCCGGCGGACCGTTCGGATGCGTTATCGCGCTCGACGGAGAGATCGTCGGCGAAGGTGTCAATCAGGTCACGGCCACTAACGACCCGACCGCTCATGCCGAGGTCGTCGCAATTCGTGATGCCTGCAAGAAACTGGATTCGTTTCAACTCGATGGCTGTGTGGTTTACACGTCGTGCGAGCCGTGCCCGATGTGCCTGGGTGCGATCTATTGGGCACGGGCAAAGCGCATCTACATCGCCTGTGACCGCAACGACGCCGCCGACGCGGGATTCGACGACGCATTTATTTACGATGAACTTTGCCATGACGACCTTGAAAATCGAAAAGTTCCGATCTCATCGCTTTTGCGCGATGAAGGCCTGAAAGTTTTTACGAACTGGGTAGCAAAGCCAAACAAGATCGAATATTGAGTCGTTCGCTCGTTTACTTCGGAATAGGTGATAACTGATAAGTTAAAAGTAATAACCGAAGAAACCAGATCTTAAGTTCTCACTTATCACCTATCAGTTATCACTTATTTGGGACTGATGTCGAACACATACATCTATCTTCTGATCGCTCTGCTTGCCGGTGCCATGATGCCGACACAGGCGGGTACAAATAACAGGATGGCGGCGTTTGTCGATAGCCCCGTGCTGTCGGCGTTGATCTCGTTTGCGGTCGGAACCGTAGCTTTGTTTGCGTATGTGATCTTATCGGGCATTCCGCTGACAAATCTTGCGGGCGCAAAAGACGCCCCGGCGATCGCCTGGGTCGGCGGCCTTCTCGGAGCTTTTTTTGTTGCAGCGTCAGTTACGCTTGTCCCAAGGCTCGGCGTCGCAATGACATTCAGCCTGATAATCGCCGGCCAGATGATCGTCACGCTGATCATCGACCACTTCGGTTTGTTCGGCGTTCCGGTAAAAGAGATCAGCTTCGCCCGCATCGGCGGCATTCTGCTGATAAGCGCCGGAGTTGTTTTGATTCGCAAATTTTAAACTAACCGCAGATGGACGCAGATAGACGCAGATTTTATTTTTAATTTTTCATCTGCGTTAATTTGCGTTTATCTGCGGTTGATCTTTCTTGATGATCGATTTTATTCTCAACAATCAAGATATTTCCACCGACCTGCCGCACGGCATGACGGTGCTCGATTTTGCGCGTTACCGCCAGAATCTTAAAGGAACAAAGATCGGCTGTCGCGAAGGCGATTGCGGAGCGTGTACGATAATTGTCGGCGAACTCGTCGGCGACGACGTTAGATATCGCACAATGACATCGTGCCTGATGCCGCTCGCTAACGCCGATGGCAAACACATCGTTACGATCGAAGGCATCAATCCGGAAGACGGCTCGCTCACGCCCGTGCAGCAGGCGATGGTCGATGAAAGCGGTACCCAGTGCGGCTTTTGTACCGTTGGTTTTGTAATGTCACTGACCGGATTCTGCGTTGACCACATCGCGAAGACGCCCGAAATGGCAGTCTCCTCCATCGACGGCAACATCTGTCGCTGCACCGGTTACAAATCCATCGAACGCGCCGCAGAAAGCGTATGTTCGCAGTTGGCAGAAGGCAGACGGCAGTTTGTGCCTGAGTATTTCGCACATATTCCTCAGCGTTTGGAGGAAATGAGCCGCGACCGACCACAGGCGGAAACGCGGGCCGCAGCGAGTGTGCCTCTTTCTTTCGTAAGCGGTGGAACGGATGTCTATGTTCAAAAACCCGATGCACTAGCTGAATCCGACGCATCACATCTTTTCTACGACGAAAATCTTCGCGGCATTCGCGACAACGATGGCATCATTGAGATCGGAGCCTCCGCCACCGTCACCGACATAGTTGAATCGCCTGTAATGCAAGCGATCTTTCCCGATCTTTACAAACACCTAAAGCTCGTATCATCTACGCCGATACGCAACATGGCGACGCTGGCGGGCAATTTCATAAACGCCTCGCCGATCGGCGATATGACCGTTTGGTTTCTGGCTCTCGATGCCGATGTTGTTTTCAACGACGGTCGCGATATGCCGCTCCGCAAGCTGTATATCGATTACAAAAAACTCGCCAAGACCGACCAGGAATTCATCACGGCGATCCGTTTTCGAAAACCCGGCAGCGATGTCTATTTCAACTTCGAGAAGGTCTGCAAAAGAACATGTCTCGACATAGCAACCGTCAACACCGCGATCTCGCTCCGCGTCGAAAGCACGCCCGGCCCCGGCTGGATCCCGCCTGTGTTGAGAGACGAGAGACAGCAGAAGGGAGACACGAAACCTGGGACTTGGGATTTGGGACTTGGGACTTCGGTCGATCACAAGATCATCTCCGCCCACGTCTCCGCCGGCGGCGTCGCACCGATCCCGCTTTATCTAAAAGCGACTTCGGCGTTCCTTAACGGTAAACAAATAACCGCCGAGACCATCGCCGACGCGAACGAAATAATGCAGTCCGAGATCTCGCCGATCTCTGATGTTCGAGGAACGGTGACGTATAAACGGCTGCTTCTCCGACAGCTTTTTCGTGCACATTTCGTGGAGTTGTTTGCCACAGAGATCACAGAGAACACGGAGTAAGAAATTCTTGCCTCGGTGCTCTCTGTGTGCTCTGTGGCGATTCCGCAATGAAAAACATCGATTCACATTCACACGTTCGCGGCGAGTCCGTTTACCTGGACGATATTCCACTCGTCCATGGAACGCTGTATGCGTGTGTTTTTGACTCGCCGGTCGCACACGGAAAGATCAAAACGATAGACATAAGCGAGGCTGAATCGAGCGAAGGCGTTGTGCGCGTTATAACCGCCGCAGACCTCGTTGGCGAGAATCAGATCGGCGGGATCATCCCCGATGAGCCGCTGCTTGCGAACGCGGAAGTTCATTTTCAAGGAATGCCCGTCGCGATCGTGCTGGCGGAATCCGAGGAGATGGCACGCAAGGCCGCAAGGAAAATCACTGCCGAGATCGAAGAACTTGAGCCTGTGACCGATCCGCGTGTTGCCGCCGCAAACGGCGATTTGATCGTCCCGCCAAAGAAATTCATTCTGGGCGACACCGGATTGACATTCGCAGATTGTGAATACGTTTTCGAAGGACGCACCGAGCAAAACGGGCAAGAGCATCTCTACATCGAAACGCAGGGAGCTTATGCCATTCCGACTGAGAACGGCGGATTAAAAATTTATTCATCCACGCAGGGGCCGACGGCAGTGCAGCGCGCGGTTTGCCGCATTACTGGTCTGGCAATGCACGATGTCGAGGTCGATGTTCAGCGGCTTGGCGGCGGCTTCGGCGGCAAGGAAGATCAGGCGAACGCATGGGCATGCATCTGTGCCATCGGAACGCAATTGACCAAACGTCCGGTGAAATACGCGCTTCACAGAATGGAAGATATGCGTATGACCGGCAAGCGGCATCCGTATTCGTCGGACTACAAGATCGGGCTCGATAAAGATCTAAAGATCGTCGCCTACGAGGCGACGTTCTATCAAAATGCCGGTGCCTCTGCTGATCTTTCACCCCCGGTGCTCGAACGAACGCTTTTTCATTGCACGAATTCTTACTTCATCCCGAACGTAATGGCGACTGCGTATTCGTGCCGGACGAATCTGCCGCCGAACACTGCCTTTCGCGGCTTCGGCGGGCCGCAGGGAATGTTTGTGATCGAATCGGCGATAGCTCATGCCGCTGAGAAACTTGGCGTTTCAGCTTCCGATATTCAACGGGCAAATCTGATCGCCGACGGCGACGAATTCCCTTACGGACAAATAGCGGAAAGCGATGCGATCACGTCGTGGACGCAGGGCGACGCAAAATACGATTTCGCCGCATTGCAAAATGACGCCGATGAATTCAACGCCTCATCGACATATTTCAAAAAAGGCGTCGCGATGATGCCGGTTTGCTTCGGCATTTCGTTTACGAAAACACCGATGAATCAGGCTCGCTCGCTTGTTCACGTCTATACCGACGGCAGCGTTGCCGTTTCTACCGGTGCGGTCGAGATGGGCCAGGGCGTGAACACAAAGATAGCGCAGGTTGCCGCGAAGGTTTTCGGTCTCGCCGCAGAGAATGTGAAGGTCCACACGACCAATACACTTCGTATCGCCAACACATCGCCGACCGCCGCGTCCGCTGCAGCCGATCTCAATGGGAAAGCGACACAAATGGCGTGCGAGGCAATCAAGAAGCGCTTGTTGGAAATAGCGGTTCCACTGGTTGAAGCCGAAACGCCTGAAGGCGTCACGCTTGCGGATGGATTCGTTCATCGCAACGGGACGCGAACTTCGCTCGATTGGAAAACACTCGTGATGGACGCACACCTTTCGCGCGTCAACCTAAGCGAACACGCGCATTACGCGACGCCGGGAATTAACTTCGATTGGGGCACGGCAAAAGGTCATCCGTTTGCCTACCACGTTTACGGAACGGCGATAGTTGGCGTTACGGTCGATTGTCTTCGCGGGCGATACGAGGTCGATTATGTGAAATGCTGTCACGATTTCGGCTCGTCGATGAACACCTCGGTTGATCACGGCCAGATCGAAGGCGGCATCGTCCAGGGCCTCGGCTGGATGACGATGGAAGAGGTCGTTTATGACGCGAAAGGCAAACTGCGGTCGAACGCTCTCTCGACCTACAAGGTCCCTGACATTTATTCGGTCCCGAAAGAGATCGCCATCTTACCGCTCGAAACTGACCGAGAAAATCTCGCCATTTTCAATTCAAAAGCTGTCGGCGAACCACCGCTGATGTACGGCATCGGGGCGTACTTCGCGATCCGAAATGCCGTAAAAGCGTTTACCGATTGTTCGCCCGCATTCGACTGCCCGTTTACACCTGAAAAGGTGCTGACGAATCTTTACGGCGAAGTTTGACTACTGGTGTAAAATAAAGACATGGACGATTTTCGCGAACAATGTCGCCGACAGCTAAAACGAAGTTTGGAAAACCGGATCAAGTACGGATTTTTTCGTAAGTATAAGCCCATACTCGATGACGTGGATTATCGAAGTTTTGACACCATGAAGGATTACCGCGAATGGGCCGACCGCGTCCTGCCACGCTACCTCGGATACAAAATCGCGAAAACGGATGCCCCTGCCTAACCAATCGTATTTCGACCTTCGTCAGACATACGAGATCGCAGAGGCGTTCTCGAAATATGGTGTCGAATTCTTGTTTCTTGGAAAAGGCGGGGCAATTATCCTCGGCTATCCCGGTGCGACGCAGGATGTTGACCTCTTCCCGCGAAAAGGTCAGGAAAATGCTAAAGGAATTTTGAAGGCACTTCGCGAACTCGGTTTTCCAGTTAACGAGCTTGCAGAGAATGACATCTTGAAAGGAAAAGACTTCGTACAGATAAAGAACGGCCCTTACGAACTTGACCTGATATTCGCCCCCGATGGAATCGAAAGTTTCGAGATCGCAAATTCCCGCCGACATGTGATCGATGGTCTCCCAGTCGCCAACATACGCGACATTATCGCGAGCAAAAGAGCCGCAGGACGCGAGAAAGATCTAGTGGATCTTCCACTCCTCGAAGACTTCCGCGAGGAGTTTGAAAAGAACTTGCGCAGCTCTCCTAAATCCGCAATCGAGATTGCCCTCGAACGAACACGCTCCGATGTCGAATGAGTTTGAATTATGGACGTTCGTTCACGCTCGGCTGCAAGCGCGTGAGCCCGTGATGCTGCTGGTCGTTGCCGAAAGCTCGGGAAGCAGTCCCGGGCGTGCCGGTTACAAGATGGCGATTGGTGCCGACGGCGAGCTTTGCGGCAGCGTCGGCGGCGGCGTGATGGAAGTGTCGCTTGTGGAACATGCGAAAGTAAAAAGTAAAAAGGCAAAGGGCAAAAGTGAATCCACAATCCGCAATGCACAATCCGCAATCCAAGAGCAAATTCACCAAAAAGACTCGCCGAATTCCAGCGGAATGATCTGTTCCGGTAAGCAAACCGTCATTTTCCGTTTGCTCACGCCGAACGATGTCGGGACTGTTGATTCCATCATCGAATCGCTCGCGAACCGAACGGACACCTTTCTAACCATCACATCTAATGTCTTAAAACTGGGGCCAACTAAAGTTGGTACTCCAAACGCGACCTTCGAAAAACTAACCGAAACCGATTTCGAATACGTCGAAAAACTCGGTTTCAAAAACGACCTGTACATCATCGGCGGCGGACATTGTGCTCTTGCTCTGAGCGAGTTGATGTCGAAGATGGATTTTCATATTTCGATCTTCGACGACCGACCCGAATTGAACACTATCGAAAAGAACCGCTTTGCTCACGAAATAGATATTATCGACAGTTACGAAAACATCGGCGAATCCATCCGGGTTGGTGACAACACCTATGTCGTCGTGATGACGCTTGGCTACATTTCAGATGCGATAGTCATGCGACAACTTATCAATAGAGATCTCAAATATTTCGGTGTTCTCGGCAGCAAGGCGAAAATGGCGACGTTGCTAAAAGAACTAAAGAGCGAGGGTTTCGCCGCCGAACGCCTCGACCGAATTCACACGCCCATCGGTTTACCGATCAATAGCCGCACCCCGGAAGAGATCGCCGTCTCGATCGCCGCCGAGATAATCGGGGTCAAGAATCAAAATCAGGAATAAATGCGTGAGAAACACGAATGTATAAAAGTTGTGTGAGGCCGTTATTCAGTTTCTAACAGTTAGCAGTTGGTTAGTTTTTAGTTAGCAGTTAAAGGCAACTGACAACTGTAAACTATGCAACTATTAACTGTTAGAACATACTTCTCCCACGGTGGATTGTTCCTTTGTCTGGACTGGGTTGAATAAATCCTGATGTGCTACAATTCCCTCGATCCAATAGCCTTTCCATGCTTGAGAATAACGTCCCTAAACCACTAGAACGCAGTCACTTACGAAAGTCGGCGGGTCGCGAATATTACATCCTTCGACGCCGTTTGAATTGGCTCAGGAACAATCGCAAGTTCGCAAAACCACAGCCCGAAACAAATCTCCAACATCTCGTTTTCGAACACCGCTCGATGCTTTTGCGTCCGCTCAAAGACGTTGAGATGTATCTTCAGCACAATAAGATCACGAATCTTCGTCTTGCGATCGCGAGGATAAACGGCACAGTGATTAGACCGGGCGAAATGTTTTCTATCTGGAGACTTGTCGGGCGTCCGACCGCGTCACGCGGTTTTCTCGAAGGGCTTGTGCTGCACGACGGCCGAATCGAAAAAGGCATCGGCGGCGGCTTGTATCAGCTTGGAAATCTGCTCTATTGGATCGCCCTGCATTCGCCGCTGACCATTTCGGAACGCTATCGCCACAGCTTCGACGTTTTCCCGGACATTAACCGCACCATTCCCTTCGCCTGTGGAGCGACGCTTGCTTACAACTACATAGACCTTCAGCTTCGCAACGACACCAGCGACAACTTTCAGATCAAGCTCTGGCTCGATGAAGAATATCTCAACGGCAAACTCTCGTCCGGCCGCACGCCGGAATTTAAATACGCGGTCTTTGAAACTGACCACCTTATAAAAACTCAGATCTGGGGCGGCCACACGCGCCACAACCGCATCTGGAAACGCTCGACCGATCTGACAGACGGTTCCACGAATGAAGACCTCGTAGCCGAAAACCACGCGATCATGATGTACAACCCGCTTCTGTCTGCGTAAAAACATTTCGGGAACTAATTACGAAAACTGCTGTCTAACATTTCATCCGCTTGGCACCGGCTTAAACAGGAGGACAGCAAAATGTTTGACAAACTTATCGAATCGGACACCGCCGGTGCCGAATTTAAAAACCGCAGCCGTTACTTCACGGTTTCAACCATCGTCGTCGGAACTCTTTTTCTCACAGCGGTCGTTTACAGCCTCTATGGCGCCGAAGTCGGGCTGGGAGCAGTCAATTTCGATGTGTCGGAATTGGTCGCTCCGCTGGAAGCAACAGAACCCGAGCCGAAGCGAGAACCAGAACAGAACAACAGACCTCAATTAGAGCCGTCAGAATTACCCATTCGAACGGACAGCATCGCTCGGATCGACGAGTACCAATATGTACCCGACAAGCCGTCCAGCGAAGCGAGCAAAATCCCGTCACGACCCATCGGAAAATATATTCTTGATCCGGGCGGAACAAATACTGGCGGATCGGGCGGACCAACGGGATCTCCGTACGGACGCCCCGGCACAGAAGGCGGCACGAGCTCGGCGACCAATGTTCCCGAGGACGAGGATAGAACGACGGAAACACCGCCTCCGCCCGTAAAGGTAAAACCGGCGATCGTTCGAACGAGCAGAGTGTTGAACGGATCTGCTCTTTCGCTGCCGGTACCGCTTTATCCGAAACCCGCCCAGATGCTTAACCTTGCCGGAGCGGTAAAAGTTCAGGTAACGATAGACGAACGCGGAAACGTCATTTCGGCGAAAGCGATTGACGGACATCCGCTGTTTCGCGGGGTCGCGGAACAATCTGCCAGAGGAGCGAAATTCAAACCGACACTGTTAAATGACGAACCGGTGAAAGTGACCGGGCTGATCGTTTACAACTTCAAGAGGAATTAGCTCAGGAATTCGATGAGCCCATTCGTGTCGAGATCGTAAATGGGGACGGGAAACTGGCGTTTGAGTTCGTCGAACGTCATACCGTCGAGCAGGATCGGTTCATCGGATTTGATCGTACTTTTTGGAATGACCGCAAAGTCGCCGACGATGCGGTCTTTTATTTTCAGGTAGTCCTGTCCGGTCAACAGTCCCGCAACAGAAACATCGCCGCCGAAATATGTGTTCGGCACGCCGAGAACCGTGAGCTTCGTTTTGCGACGTTTGTTGTAGCGTTCAACTTGTTCCTTCAATATTGGGGCGAACATTTCGCCTGTGAGGATCGTTCCGCTCTTGTCAGTACCACTTGCGGTAGCGGGTGGCTGAAGCTCCGTGATTCGAGTGGTCGCGGGAACAATCGCAGCCATATGCGTGCGCTGATCTACACCTCGAAAACGTCGAGGTGAACCACCCGCTACCGCAGGCGGTTCCGACAGGAGCTTTTCAAACGCATTCAAAAATGACCGTACCATTCCTACGCCGTCTTCGATCTGCGGATAGTTGCCGTAATGCCGCCGCGATGGAATATCGACGCCGCCTTTGATGTAAATCTCGTCGCCGAGAAACGCAAACGTCACGCCGTGCGTTTTGCGAAATTCCTTTTGCAGCTTTTCAACTTCCTTGATCGTACGCCGACAAAATTCCGGCGTTACCCGTGTCAGCCGTTCGTCGGTGTTGTAACGCGTCAGAGCAACGGGAACCACTGCGGTCGAAACCACTTTCGGATAATAGGCTGCAAGATCGCGAAGCGTTTTCTCAAGCTGCACACCGTCGTTTATTCCGGGGCAAAGCACGACCTGTGCATGGAGTTCGATATCGTTATCAAGCAGCCGTTTCAGCTTCTCTGAAATGTCCGCGCGCGATTCGTCAACGCCGAGCAAATACGCCCGCGTTTTGAGATCGGTCGCGTGAACCGAGACGTATTGCGGCGAAAGCCGCTGCTCGATGATGCGGTTCATCTCGTCTTCGGTTATCGACGAGAGCGTTGTGTAATTGCCGTACAGGAAAGAAAGCCGGATGTCTTCGTCGCGGACAAAAAGCGACGGCCGGGCATCCGCAGGATTTCCTTTGCAGAAGCAAAAAAGGCATTCGTTGGCGCATTGCCGGGGCACGATCTGTTCGAACATCAAGCCGAAGTCTTCACCTTCGTCGCGGTCGAATTCTATCTCCTGCGTCTGGCCGTTCGGTTTTTTTACATGGAATGTAAGCTCGGTCTCACCAGCGGTTTGAAAGCGGAAATCAAGATAATCGCGCACGTTGCGGCCGTTCACCTTGATAATGCGGTCATGGGGTTCGAGTTCGAGTTCTTCCGCAACGCTGCCCGGCGTGACCTCTGTAATGATCACGCCCGGACGCCTCAACTGCGTCACTGCCGGTGTTACTGCAAATTCGTACATACGCAGGCAAACTACTTAGTGTATGTTCCGGCGTGATGGGTTGGCAAGCGATTGCACCGGCTTCCCTTTGTGAACTTTGTGGTCCGCCTTAGTGTTCTTTGTGTTTAGGGTCTTTACTTTTCAACACAAAAGAGGACGAAGAGAAGACACAAAGACCGCTGAGGGCTCAAACTGAATCAATCCCGCTGCTCATAGTTGATCTTTCAGGCTTGGCACCTTAGGCCGGATCCGTGCAAGGTTGTCACGGGCGAGCGCGTTCTGCGGGTCCATTTGCAGAGCAGTTTGGTAATCGGCGGCAGCTTCTTTGAGGCTGTTTTTCAGCTCATATGCATAACCACGGTGGTTGAATGCCATTGAAGACTTCGTACCAAGTCGGATAGCTTCGGAGCAATCCTTTACCGCTTCGTCATACCGCTTCCACCCGTAAAGGTATATGGTGCAGCGATTTACATACGGCGTCGGACTGTTTGGATCGGCCTGTATTGCAAGCGAAATATCATCGAACGCCTTTCTATAATCCTTTTTATTAAAAGCCTCGAGACCACGATTATTGTAAAGGACCACAAACTGCGCATTCACGCTGGGCAAGACGGGGCGGGAACGCCGCACGCTTTCAAAGTCTGCGATAGCCTTCTCGTATTCACCCTTAAGCCGGTACGCGATCCCGCGTTTTAAATAGAGCAACGCCGCGATCGGCGCGTTTCCGCTGCGAATCGCCTGGTTACAGCTGGCGATGATAGCATTTGCCTGCGAACGCGCCTGCTCCGGTGTCACGCCGACGCGGTCGATATAAAGACAAGAAAACAGCGGCTGCCTATCGTACGCGGGCTGAGCGCTCAGAGCCCTGGAATATGCTGTCGCCCCCGAAGCGTGATCGCCATTGAGATCTCGCAGTACGCCGAGGCGAAACATGATCTCAGGATCGTCCGGCTCAAATTTGGCTGCGGCTTCGATATCACCTAAGGCTTTTTCGTGATCGGAGGTCATCAAATAACAACTTCCCCTTCCGAAAAACGCTCTTGAATTCCGGGCATCAACTCCGATAACCTTCGTATAATCCACTATCGCTCTTCCGCAATCCCTCTTTGTACGAAGGTCGTCGGCCGCAGCAAGCGTCGCGGCGATATTTATGTTTATTTTGAAATTATAGGTGAGCAATCCCGTCGCTCGGGCAGGTTTTCCATCACGCAACGCAGGTTTGAATGTTGATTGTCTTGCCGCCGCGATCGCACGTTCGGTTAGGCCATTTGGCAGGATCGTCAGACGCGAAACCGCCGTCACACGGCCCTGTTCGTCAATCTCGAGCGAAAGCTTTACTTCGCCCGTCGTCCCAGAGGCAAGCGCTTCCGGCGTGTATTCCGGCTTTAACAGATTGACGGCGTGTTTGGTCAGATCACCCAAATCGACGGGACCAACCGGCGTGGGCGGCGAAGGTGAATTCGTCCTTATCACCTCGATCAGTTCGTTTGTCGCTCCGGCCTGCCGCAGGTCTTCTTCGCGGTCGCCCGTCAACGGCTTATCGACCTTGCGGAGACGGATCTGCGTAATCAACCAGGTCACCAATTCGGTCTTGTTTGAAAATACGCTGTTCGGGAGTTTGGTCTTTAGCGCTGTGTTCAATTCGGGATAAGTTAGTTTTCCCTGAGCGTGTGTCTTAACAGCGAAGAGATCGCAGAACAGTATCGAGGCCGCGAAAATAACGGCGGTCGAGACTACTGCGACTCTGTGAAAACTTAGCATTATCCAATAACCCGATCTCTGTCGAAACGCTTTAACCCGGATTACGCAATAGGAGATTTACGCGCATTTTCTTCCTTTGCGATCTTTGCTCCTTTGCGTGAAACTGTCTTTTTTCACGCAAAGGCGCAAAGCTCGCAAAGGAATCGCAAAGAAGAAAGTTAGGAAGAGACATAAATTTTCTAATGCGTAATCTGAGCTTAAAGATATACGCTTTCTACCAGACATTTTTGCGTTAATTGCACGTATTTGTAAAGACGCAGTTCGGGTCCTTCTTCGGATACGGCGTACGTCTCGGCGCGGGCGTTTTCCTCACGGTTGGGGCAACAACGGGTCTGCGGCGTTCGGGCGTCGGCGTTCTGACCGGCTCCGGGACGATCTCCTCGAGCGAAGGCTGCGGCGTCGGCTCGACATAAATTATTACCGGAGTCGAGGTCGGCGTCGCAACCGGAGGCGTCGATTCGATCGTCGGCAGCGGTGTTGGAAGCCCGACGTTCGCTGCCGAATTCGAATCAGGCTCGACCGACGAACGGTTCGACAACAAGAGCATCATCGCATAAATACCCGCAGTCCCGATTAAAAGCAAGACGAACGCTGCGGGGACGAGCCAAAGCCGTTTGCGGCTTCGTTTCGGCTTGATCTCGACGGCCGCAAGGCTTCGCTGCGTCACCGCCGCCGCTGCGGAAACATTCTTGTCGCTGACATAACCAAGACGATGCCTTAACTCATCAAGCGCCGCCGACATTGATTCGGCTGTCTGAAACCGCAGTGCCTTATCTTTTTGCAGGGCGGTCAAAATTATCTGGTAAAACTCGGGCGAAACATTTTCGAGCGGTTCAGGATTCTGCTCAAGGATCGCCACGATCGCATGACTCGGCGTTGGCCCTTCGAACGGCGGCCTGCCCGAAGCCAGTTCATACAGCATTGCACCCAAAGCCCAAATATCCGTGCGGGCATCGGTTTCCAGTCCTTCTGCCTGCTCGGGCGACATATAGGAAACCGTTCCCATTATCATTCCCGGCAAAGTCTGACCAAACTCAATATTTCCCGACGCAGTTCTTTTTGTTTTATCGGTAAGTTTTGCGAGGCCAAAGTCCAGCACCTTCACGTATCCGTCCGGCCTTAGCATCACGTTTTCCGGCTTGATGTCGCGGTGAACTATTCCCGCCTTGTGCGCCGCAGAAAGCGCCCCGGCGACCTGCGACGCGATCTTCAATATCTCGACAAACTGGATCTGCCCCTGCCGCATAAGATCGCGAAGCGTGCGGCCCTCGACAAATTCCGTCACGATGTATTCGCAGCCGTCGGATTGGCCTATCTCAAAAACCGTGACGATATTCGGATGATTAAGCAGCGAGGTTGTGCGGGCTTCGCGGTGAAAACGGGCGAGCCGTTCGCTGTCCATCGAAAAATACTCAGGCAGTATCTTTAACGCGACCTCGCGGCCAAGCTGCGTGTCGAGCGCGAGATAAACGATGCCCATGCCTCCCTCGGCAACACGACGCTGGATCGAGTATTTGCCAAAGGTTTTTCCGATCCGCGCGTCGCCGGGAATTTCGACCGTTTCATAGCTCGACAGGTTTTCAGCCGAAATGGGTGTCAACCGGGCGGTCGGCTCCTGGTAACGAAACTGTTCGGTCTTGTCGCCGCCGTTCAGATATTGATCTACTTCTGCGCGCAGTTCAGGATCGCCGATGCATGCATCGTTCAAAAACGCTCCCCGAGCCTCCGGCGGCTTGGCAAGCGCCGTGGCAATGATCAACTTGATCTTTTCGATCTTAGCCGGCTGCATTTTTGTAAGGATTATAACACGACAGTCGATAGCTGTGGCTTCGTTAAAGTCGGAACCGCCTGCGTAAGCGGGCGGCCAGTTAGGTAGTTAGTAGGCAATTCAATCAAACTGAGGCAACGGCTCGCCCTGTCCGCTAATCACGTAGTTTGATGCCGCGCCAACGTGTGCCTCTGTCCAAAGATATCGCCTGCTTCCTTTATCGACCCAAGGACTGTGAGATTCCGCCCATTCGCCAAGCTCGCGAAGTCGGCGTGTGGAATATGCCTTGAAATCGTTAAGCATCTTGCCTGAGGACAGTACTCCGGAAACAACGACATGAACGTGATTTGTCCTAACCGCAATAGCTATCAATTGCCAATTGCGAATCCGACACACTTCCCGGATAGCGGCTTCAACGGTCGCCCGAGATTTCGCCTTTAAGAGAAACGGTTTCGATTTAAGTCTCCCCTTGTGAACGGTCAGGCGGGTCGGACTGCTAACGGCCCTCGGCCCGCCATACCTGTTATGGTATTTATCGATCGAACCCCTCTCGTCTCCCGCCAACCACGTTCCGTAAGTCCGAAAAGTGATGAAGTAGGCGATTGGTTCATCCGTGTCGTTCCACTTGCTCATAGGCGAACGAACTGGCCGCCCGCTTACGCAGGCGGTTCCGACTAAGCCGCCGCGGCTTTCAGACGAACTGGCCGCCCGCTTACGCAGGCGGTTCCGACTAAGCCGCCGCGGCTTTCAGATCGATCAGCGAATCGAGAGCCGTGTATTCCAGGACTTGCGATTCCGCGACGGCTTCATAGGTCAGCTTGCCGGCGTAGGTATTCACGCCTTCGCACAAACCGGCGTCGTCCTTGATCGCCTGTTCGAAACCTTTGTTTGCCAGATCAAGCGCATATGGCAGCGTGGCGTTCGTCAGCGCAAATGTCGAAGTACGCGGAACGGCTCCCGGCATATTGGCTACGCAATAATGGAGCACGCCTTCTTCGTAATATGTCGGGTTCGAGTGCGTTGTCGCATGAGTCGTCTCAAAACATCCGCCCTGATCGACGGCAACGTCAACCAAAACGGCTCCGTGCGGAATAAGATGCAGCATATCGCGCGTCACAAGTTTCGGGGCCGCAGCACCTACGACCAGAACCGCTCCGATGACGAGATCGGCATGGGAGATCGCTTCCTCGATCGCGTAACGCGACGAGGCAAGCGTCTGAACTTTCGAAAGAAAAATGTCGTCAAGCTGACGCAGCCGGTCAAGGTTTCGGTCGATGATCGTAACTTTAGCACCCAAACCGACAGCCATCTTCGCCGCTTCCGTACCGACGATTCCGCCGCCGATGATGACAACATTTGCCGCAGGAACTCCGGGAACGCCGCCGAGCAAAATGCCGCGGCCGCCGTTCATTTTTTCAAGATACGTCGCACCGACCTGAACCGACATACGTCCCGCAACTTCCGACATCGGCGTCAAAAGCGGCAGACGTCCCTGCTTATCGGTGATAGTTTCGTACGCGACGCCGGTCACTTTCCTCTCAAGCATTACGCGCGTCAACTCAAGTTCGGGTGCGAGATGAAGATATGTAAAAAGCAACTGATTCTCACGCATCCGCGGATATTCCGGTGCGACAGGTTCTTTGACCTTTACGATCATGTCCCCGGTTTCCCAGATCTCGTCCGCCGTGTCCAGCATGTCAGCTCCGGCTTTTACATATTGTTCGTCGGTAAAACCCGAGCCTTCGCCCGCCGTCTTTTGCACATAAACCTCATGCCCGGCATTCTCGAGCGCCTGAACGCCAGCCGGTGTCAACCCGACGCGATATTCGTTATCTTTGATCTCTTTCGGTAGCCCGATCTTCATAAACAGATTCTCCGGATAGTTAAATTAATATAAGGACAAACTATAGATATTACCTTGTTTTGTCCAGTTTGCTAAAGTCCCGGACTCCAATCAACCTGCGGGACCTCCTCAGCATCCTTGTAACCGTCAAACCGCAGCGCACAGTCGATCCAAAATTCGTCTTTGTCGTAAACTATAAGAATATGATCGAGCTTATCATCCCGTTCCGTACAGCAAACATCGGCGCATTTGATGTCCGACGCGTGCTTCCCTTTCGCAAGCGACGTTCGGTTGGCCCGTTCGTTTTCGTCGATGATTTCGGCCCGGTCGAAATTGTTAAGGGAGCATCAATGGACGTGCTCCCGCATCCGCACATCGGGTTGGCGACGGTGACCTATCTTTTCAGCGGAAGGATGACGCACCGCGACAATATCGGATCAGTGCAGGTGATCGAGCCCGGCGAGGTGAACTGGATGACCGCCGGCCGCGGTGTCGTTCATTCAGAGCGTACGTCCGATGCGGGCAATCAGATAGGCAAACCACTGATCGGCCTTCAAACATGGGTCGCCATGCCCGAAAACCTTGAGGAATCCGAACCGGCCTTTTTCCACCATGCGTCGGACGAGCTACCCATCATCGAAGGTGACGGATCAGTCGTCAAGCTGATACTGGGCAATGCGTTTGGAATGTCGTCGCCGGTCGCCGCCGTCTCGCAGCCGTTCTACGCCGAATGCACGCTTTCCGCCAACTCCGTCCTTACGCTTCCGCAGCACATCAATGAGCGCTCGGCCTATATCCTCGACGGCGAGTTGATGATCGATGACCGGGTGTTCGGGCCCGGAAATTTGATCGTCTTTATCGAAGGGACGAACGTCGATATCAAGGCTATCGGTGACGCCAAATTTATGCTTCTCGGCGGTGACCGCCTCGAAAAGCCGCGCTATATGTGGTGGAATTTCGTCTCGTCCCGACCGGAATTGGTCGAACAGGCGCGTATCGACTGGCGCGACGGAAACTTCGCCCCGATACCGAATGAGACAGGCTTCATTCCGCTGCCTGAAGGAAACTTCCCAAAATCTTCGCCGCTTTGATCGATCGGACGGCAGGATCGAACGCCGGAACTTTAGAATTCCAATTGATGCTACAGACAACGCGCAATCGTTGGCGGCATTTGAACAAATCAAACAATTTAGCGAGAATTTGAACAGAGAGGCAATATTTATATGGCAAATGATATCTATGAAATTCCCGTCAAAACGATCGACGGACAGGAAACAAATTTGGGCGAATATAAAGGCAAAACGCTTTTGATCGTGAATGTCGCGTCGAAATGCGGGCTTACTCCGCAGTACGAAGCTCTCGGGAAGCTTTACGAAGAATATCGCGGAAAAGGCTTTGAGGTGCTGGCGTTCCCCTCAAACGATTTCAAAGGACAGGAACCGGGAACCGAAGAGGAGATCAAGGATTTTTGTTCGACAAATTACGACGTCCAATTCCCGATGTTCTCAAAGGTAGGCATCCTCGAAGATCGTCATCCGCTTTACGAAAGTTTGATCGAAGCCCACCCCGAAACCGACGTAAATAACGGCAGCGGAATGGAAGACAAATTGCGTGATTTCGGCCACACGCGCGTCGATCCGACAGATGTCTTGTGGAACTTTGAAAAGTTTCTGATCGGCAAGGACGGAGAGATCGTCGCCCGCTTTGCACCCGACGTCACGCCCGACGATGAACGGTTACGAGCCAGCATCGAAGCTGACCTCGGCTAATTACATCGAAGCCATCACCGCCCTGATTTCGCCGTAAGAATATTCGTCACCCAGAAATTCCTTGACCGGCGACAAAGCATTGCTGTCTCTGAACTTGAGTATCGCCTGACGAATGGTCTCGACCTTGTCGAGCGAAACGAACTGGTCGAGGCTCACTTCACCGGTTGCGATAAATCGGGCCAGATGATTTTCGATCGTGCTAACGGCAAGCCCGCGTTCACGCGCGATATCCGGAATAGCCTTGCCATCGCGAAACAAATTCAACGATGTGTGAAAGGTATCTTCTTTGAAGCCGTCACGTCTTTTTCGCTGACCTCGTTCATGTTTAGGCGATCTTAGCTCGATCCGTGACACAAGACCGTTTTTCAAACTGTAACTTTTTATCTCGGTCAGGAAATCGGCACCGTATTTGTCGAATTTTAGATCACCAACGCCCGATATTCTGCGCAATTCCCAATCATTCTGCGGCAGATACGTCGCCATTTCGACCAGCGTAGCGTCAGAAAATACAACATACGGCGGCACATTTTCCTCGCTTGCGATCTTCTTTCGCAGTTGTCTAAGGTCGTCAAATAAGCCCTGAATATATGGGTGCGACGTTTCGGAAACAAGCCTCGGCTTCTGAGTTTCCTTGATCTTCACTTTAATAAGTTCGACGGGCGTTTTGCCCGCCAGAACATCCATGCCGGATTCAGTCAAAACCAATTTTGGATATTGGCCCGTTGTCTGCACAAGAAAACCCTGTGCGATCAGGTCTTTGAAATACTCGAACCAGCTTTCCTTCGGAATGTCGGAACCGATCCCGTAGGTTTTGATATTTTTATGCTCGTCGCGGATGCGTTCGCTCTTCGAACCACGCAGAAACTCGACCAGATATGTGAGGCCGAACGACTGCCCGGTTCGATAGACCGCGCTCAGAGCTTTCTGCGAAATGATCGTTCCGTCGAAACGCTCAAACACGGTTACGCAGTTATCACAATTGCCGCAGTTTCCGCTCTGTTCTTCGGAAAAATAGTTCAGTAGAAACTTCCGACGGCAGGTTCTCAGGTCGCCGAACTTACCCATGAGATCAAGCTTATTCAGCATGATCTCAGATTGGGCCGCGTTGCCCTCGACCTCGGCAAACCCTTTCAGCTTGATCACATCGCCCCAACTGAAAAACAGCAGCGCGTCACTCTGCAAGCCGTCGCGACCCGCACGCCCGGTTTCCTGATAATAGCTCTCGACGTTTTTCGGCAGGTCCATATGGACTACGAACCGCACATTCGATTTATCGATACCCATTCCGAATGCGATGGTCGCGACAATGATCTTCGTCTCGTCCTTGAGAAACGATTCCTGATGTCTATCGCGGGTCTGCTTGTCCAGCCCGGCGTGGTACGGCAAGGCACTAAACCCTTCGTCGCTAAGGTCACGCGCCAACGCATCAACCGAACTTCGGCTGAGGCAATAGATTATCCCGCTTTCGGCCTTTCGCTTTTCGAGATAATCCAGCAGTTGGCCGTACGAATTTCGCTTCGGTTCGACGGAGTAATAAATGTTCGGGCGGTTAAAACTTGAAACGAAAAGCTCAGCCTTCGGGACATTGAGCCTGTCGAAGATATCTTTTCGAACAAGTTTGTCGGCGGTGGCGGTAAGAGCGATGAGCGGAATCGTCGGGAACTCTGACTTGAGCGTTGAAAGCCGCAAATATTCAGGGCGAAAATCGTGTCCCCAACTTGAAATGCAGTGTGCTTCGTCGATGGCGAAAAGCGAAATGTTAATGCCGCGAAGAAAATCAAGAAACTGATCGCCACTCTGAAGAAGGCGTTCGGGCGCAACATACAGCAACTTTAGCTTTCCGCTCCGAACGTCGCGAAAGACCTCGACCTGCTCTGCCGCCGACTGCGTCGAATTCAAAAACGCGGCATCGACGCCGTTCGCTCTCAAGGCATCGACCTGATCTTTCATCAGCGCTATCAGCGGCGAGATCACGACCGTCAACCCGTCAAGCATCAACGCCGGTATCTGATAGCACAACGACTTGCCGCCGCCCGTCGGCATCAGCACGACGCAGTCCTTCCCGGACAAAACCGCCTCGATCGCCGGTTCCTGATTCATCCGGAACTCGTCAAAACCGAAGCGGTGTTTGAGAATCTCTTTAGCTTGGGCGATGCTCATCAGAATTTGAACACAGATTATACGGATCGGACGGATGAATACGGATAAGAAAATGATTGTCTTTTCTAATCCGTGAAAATCAGTCCGATCCGTGTTCTATTGTTTCTCAAATCTCAACTGCATCGATCTGCGCTTTTTGGAGTTTGCCGCTGTAATCGACGTAGAGAGCTTTCCATTCGCTGAAAATGTCGAGCACCTGTGTTCCGGCTTCGCGGTGGCCGTTACCGGTGGCTTTTGTGCCGCCGAACGGCAGGTGAACTTCGGCACCGATCGTCGCTGAATTGACGTAACAGATGCCGGTGTAAAGTTCCTGCATCGCGTGGAATGCGTTGTTGACGTCTTGGGTGTAGATCGCGGATGAGAGGCCATATTTTACTCCGTTGACGATGTCTATGGCTTCGTCGAGCGTGCCGAACGGGATGACGCACGTTACCGGCCCGAAGATCTCTTCCTGCTCGATCCGCATTCCCGGTTTTACATCCGTGAAAACGGTCGGCTCGACGAACCATCCGTTCTTCAGGTCACCTTTCATCATGCGTGTGCCGCCACACGCGAGCGTTGCCTTGTCGATATTCCTTCCGATGTGAACATAGCTGAGTATCTTCTGCATCGAGTCTTCGTGGATGACCGGGCCGACATCGGTTTTTGAATTCAAGCCGTTGCCGACGCGTAATCCTTTAACGCGCTCGACCAACTTCGCGCAGAATTTCTTGTAGATCTTTTTGTGAACAACAAGCCGCGACGAGGCCGTGCAACGCTGGCCGCTTGTGCCGAATGCACCCCACAACGAACCCTCGACCGCATTGTCAATGTCGGCGTCGTCCATCACGATGATCGCGTTCTTGCCGCCCATTTCGAGCGAAACTAATTTGTTATCGCGGGCGCATTGCTCGGCGATGATACGCCCTGTATCGGTCGAGCCCGTAAACGAGATTAGCCGCACATCCTTGTGCCCGACCAATGCGGCACCAGCTTCGCCGAATCCGTTTACCAGATTAACGACGCCTTTCGGAATGCCGGCTCTCTCGCACGCCTTGACCAAATTCAATGCCGAAAGCGGCACGTCTTCGCCGGATTTGATGACGACCGTGTTGCCGCAGACCAACGCCGGGATCAACTTCCATGACGGGATCGCCATCGGAAAATTGAACGGCGTGATGAGGCCGCACAAACCGACAGGTTGTCGCACGCACATTGCGAATTTGTTCGGCATCTCGGCGGGCGTCGTAAACCCGTGAAGACGACGGCCTTCGCCTGCTGTGTAATAAGTGCAGTCGATCGCTTCCTGCACGTCGCCGCCCGCTTCCTTAGCGACCTTGCCCATTTCGCGAGTCATATCGCGGGTGAATTGGTCTTTGTGTTCGCGAAGGATCTCGCCGAGAGTGAAAAGCAGTTCCGCACGTTTCGGTGCAGGCGTCAGACGCCATTTCTTTGCAGCCGCACTTGCTGCCTCGACGGCGCGGTTTATATCGTCCTCGTTCGACTTTGGAAAGCGCCCGATTATGTCGTTCGTATCCGCCGGATTGACGTTGTTAAACCATTCGCCGGACGAAGATTTGACCCATTCGCCGCCGATAAAATTGTTGTAAGTTGCCGTTTTTGCTTTCGTGCGCTCCGCGACCTTTGCTCGTTTTGCTGTTGCCATAACTCTGAGTCTAACGTCCAAAAAGTCCAAAGTCCAAAGTCGGCATTTCGACCTTGGACCTTAGACTTTAGACCTTAGACTCAGCTCTATTGAACCGTAAATTGAACGATCTTCAATCTTCCCGCCTTTGTTCGCGGATCGACGCTTACGACGTGAAGCACAACGGCGTCACCTTTCTTTAGCTTGTTCACCGCGTCGCTGAACAGCCTTGTGTCCTTAACGGTAACGCGGTTTATACGCTGAATGATGTCGCCTTCGCCCAGGGCATCGCCGCCGGTCGAGGTCTTGACCTCCGCGATAAAACTTTCAGGATTTATCTCTTTTACGAACAAACCGGTTTGGCCGTCCACCTGATAATCGGCGGCCGCTTGGGGCGTAAGTTCGACAAGCGTTAATCCGAAGGGCTTTCCGGCTTCTTTCACAGGTTCCGGATCGGGTTTCCCCGGATTTGAGATGTTCGAAGCGTTCCGGCGTGGCGGGCGTTCGCCCAGCTTCATCGTCGCGACTTTTCTGTCAAGTGAGTTTCCGTTCTCACGCAGATAAGTTACGTTGACGCTCCGCTCGGGCGGCGTTGAGGAAACCTTCGCGATCAGATCCTGAGCATTCGCAACGGCCTTACCATCAAATTCAACGATAATGTCGCCGGCCTTTATCCCCGCAACCGCCGCCGGGGTTTTCGGATCTGAAATAACCGTAACGATAGCGCCGCGCGTTTCGCCTAGGCCGTAAACCTTTGCGTACTCAGCTTTTACCGAATCAAGCCCGACGCCCAGAAAGCCGCGTTTAACCTTACCGCCGCCGATCAATTGTCTTGCGACGTTAGCCGCCTCGGTCGAAGGAAACGCAAAGGCGATGCCGTTATAATCGCCCGTGGTAGTGGCGATCTGTGAATTGATGCCGATCACTTCGCCGTCGAGATTGACCAATGGCCCACCGGAATTGCCCCGGTTGATCGCCGCATCGGTTTGAATAAATTTCTGAAATGCAGAGCCATCGGGCGTTTCACGCTTCACTTGAGAGACGATGCCCGCCGTAACCGTCCGCGTCAACCCAAATGGCGAACCCACCGCCAACACCCAATCGCCTACACGAACCCGGTCCGAATCAGCAAGCTTTAAGAAAGCGAGTTCGCGAGGTGCGTTGATCTTTAAGACTGCAAGATCAGTTTCTTCATCCGTGCCAACCACGACGGCAGGGAACTCATCACCATTGTCAAATTTAACGGTGATCTTAGACGTGTTGTCGATAACGTGATTATTGGTCAAAATGTAGCCGGCCTTATCAAACACGAAGCCGCTGCCAAGCGAGTAAACAGGTCGCTGTGGAAGCTGTCGCCGAAAGAACTCCATGATGTCGCCGTCTTCGCTCGGCGCCTGACGATTCTGAGCCGACGCCGTTGGGGTCTTTGTCTTTGCATCGATGCTGACCACTGCGGGTTCGACCATTTTCGCCACTCCGGCAAATGAATCGGACAAGCGGGCGGCGGCAGAAACCGTCGGAACCGTTCGCCCCGTTTCAGGCGGCTGTGCCGTAACTGATGAAACCGTCAATGCCGCCGTCAGGCCTGCCAACAAACTTCCAAAAAATCTTTTATGGCGCTTTGATGTGATCATATAAATGCCCTTGTTTCTGTCCTGTTAATTATAGCAAATCCGCGAATGGTCAAGCGTCGTTCATCGTCAGCAATATCTTAAGCGTGCCCCGGGTTCCGGCCGTCTCAAAAGCGCGGATACCATCCGACAAATTAAACTCTTCGGATATGAGGTCGGCGACCTCGATTTGGTTGCTCGAAAGTAGCTCCAGGGCCGGTTCAAAACGCCCGCAACGCGAACCGACGACCGTTACTTCGTTGACCACTACGCGCGATGCTTCCCACGTCGGCAGCCCGTGAAACGTCGATTTCAGAACAATGGTTCCGCGCGGCTTTACTAAATTCAGTGCCGACGCAAAGCCGCTTTCCGATCCGCTTGCTTCAATTATCACGTCAAAATGGCGGGAAAGTTTCAACGCATTGTCCGCCGTTATTGTTTCAATTCCGGATTTACCGGCCAGCTTGAGCTTTTCGGCGTGTTTACCGATCAACATCACTGATTTCGCGGGCGGCGTAACATTCAGTGCACGAGCACATAGGATGCCAAGTTTGCCGTCGCCGATAACCGCGACTTTACTGCCCACATCGAATTGAAACCGCTCGTTTATCCCGACGGCCGCCGCAAGCGGCTCGACGAAAACAGCTTCCTCGTCGGACACATTTTGCGGCACTTCAAACAAATTCCGCGTCGGTAATCTGAGAAATTCGGCGTGTGCTCCATCGCGGCCAACAATGCCGAGCACGGTCCGCTCCGGGCAATGCCGCGAATCGCCGCCGACACACAGTTCACAAACGCCGCAGCCCGCATTTATTTCACCGACAACCCGCTTCCCGACCAGATCAGGCCTGTCGCCTGCAGTTTCCACAACACCGACAAACTCGTGCCCCGGTGTTCCCCGAAACCCGGAATAGCCCTTAACCAACTCCAGATCGGTCCCGCAAATACCCGACTTCAAAACACGGACCAAAGCCTCGCCATCGGCTTCTGGTTTCGGCAATTCCGTGAGCTTTAATGTGCCGTTAACGATCTGTAATGCATTCATTTTTGGTAGTAGGAATTATCGCCTCGGTGACCGGTGATTTCAATGCTCGCGAGGTAAAACAACAGCTTGCATATAGCACGATATCCGTGCTATCGTGTATTCAATGATCGAGTCGTTCTCCGGTAAAGGCACCGAAGACATTTTTAACGGCGTTAACTCAAGCGAGGCTCGACGGCTTTTACCCAGAGATCTTTGGAACATTGCTTTTCGAAAACTCGATCAGATCGATTCAGCGACCCAACTGGACGACCTGCGAGTGCCGCCGGGCAACCGTTTGGAAGCACTAAAGGGTGATCGAAACGGTCAGTACAGCATTCGGATTAACGGACAATATCGAATTTGTTTTGAGTGGAAACAAACTGGAGCCGTTAATGTTGAGATCGTAGATTATCACTGAATTTAGGATAATTACCATGATAAGAATACCTGCAAATCGTCCCGCAACGCATCCCGGTGAGATACTTCGGGAAGACTTTCTGGCACCAATGGGACTGACTCAGAAAGAGCTTGCAAATGCGATACATGTGCCCTTTCAGCGGATTAATGAGATCGTTTCGGGAAAACGTGGACTGACGCCCAGCACGGCACTGCGTCTTGCGAAATTCTTCGGCAACTCACCAGGGTTTTGGCTTAACTTGCAGATGCGTGTCGATCTGCAGACGGTTGCGAAACGGGAAAGATCCGACCTAAGCAAAGTAAGACGTTTGCAGAAGGTTACTATGTGAGATCTACCTCGTAAAGTAAACCTTCGAGTCTCTCTCACCGGTGATCAGCCATCGGCCGTTCTCATTTCGGAGCCGAAGCTGCGTTTGCACCTTGCCCGAAGAACCTTTTCGACCGCGAAAATCCCATTCCTTATCAAAAACGGCCGTTGCGGTTCGGCCATCGACACTAACGTCGGAACTGAGATTCGTAATGTTTATGCGAATCTCGTCATACATCGTAAACGCCCGCAGTTTATCTTTTCGCACCGAATCGCGGCTCGATCCGCCTTTGTTGTAATAATCGACACGGTCGGCGTAATTGGCCATATAGCCGTCAAGGTCGAGTTCCTCGGCCATTGATTTCCAGCCGTTGACGACTTCGGCAACAGTCTGTTTTGGCGGCTCGATATCAGCCGATGGCGAGGGCGTCGTCGTTACCGTTGGACTCGTTTGCGGCGTTGCAGTTTTTGTCGGGGTCGGAGAATCTCGGTTAGCACGAGGTATGTTGGCGTTGTTTACGCTGCTGTTGTTTGCAGCGACGTTCTCGCGGCGTGGATTCAGAAGCAACCAGATACCGATCGCACCCACAATTCCCAGGATCAACAAAACCAATCCGATCGCGGCCGCGGCTATAGCCAGCCCGCCTTTCTTCTTCGAATGTCCTGCCATCGAAGCACGAGTGGATTCGTCGTTCTGCCATTCGGTCACCGGCGTGGTCTCGCGTCTAGCCTCAACGGTCGGTGTTTCGGGAAAAGCAATCGTCGGCGTATCGGTTTCGCTCCGGTCGATCAGGCTTGCTCCGTCCTGAAGACAGAACCGCAAAGTCTCGTCCGTGTACTGCGTTCGGCATGTCGGGCAATATCTCATCTCTTTACTTTCGGGCAATTCAAAATGAATCTTAAACCCAAATCCGACGAATAGTAAACATTCGGCGGAATTTACATTTGAAATCGCGGCGTTCTATACTTTGTTCAACTACATATGTACCGAATAATAATTCTCGCATCAGTTCTCGTTGTTTTTGCTCTCCTTGCGTCGTGCGGCGGCGGAGCGTCCGACCCGGTCGCCACCATCAGTTGTGAGGCAAATGGCGACACGCCAACGGCTGCATACAAACGTCTTTATCAGGCCGTGAAAGCAAAGAATACCGAGGCTATAAAGGCCGAGCTGACGAAGGAATCCGTCGCAATGGGTGAATTTATGGCCCAACGCTTTAAGAAGACGCCCGCAGAGTCCTACGAGAACGGATTGACCTCGACAACGTTTTCACCCACGCTGCCCGACATTCGGGACGAACGCGTCAACTGCAATATGGGTGCCGTCGAGATCTGGAATTCCAGCGAACAGAAATGGGACGACGTGCCTTTCATGCTGGAAGACGGAAAATGGAAACTTGCGTTTGGTGAGGGTTTCAAGGGTTCGTTCAAATCGCCGGGCAAAGGCATAGCTACAAAAGAAGCCGAGGCCGCAAACGCCGCCCGCGGAAACATACTGATCCCGGCAAACGCGGTGAATGCAAACAAACCGATAATTATCCACAACAGCGCAAATGCGGCGACACCGCCGCCTGTGGCGACCAACCGAAACAGGCCGACGACGAAATGATCGGCCAGGAGGAGCTTCGTGAACTGATCCGCCAATACGAAAGCCACGGCTGGAAATTGCGGATAGTTCTCACAGGTTCGGCTCAGGAAAACGATCCGGCATTGGTTGAAGTGATCGGATCGAACATACCGCTCCGAACGTCGCACCTCGATGCGTTGTGGTTTTCAAGGCCGAATAAAGTAAACGAGACGTGGGAGCTTCGCCGCATTGGCAGTTTGCCGTATGCCCTTGTCAGGTTTGTTAGTGATGAAGATACGGAAGCGTCGCGTGACGAGATACTTCAGACCGCCGAAGATGAAATGTCGCGGACGGTCCTACGGCCTATCGGAAATTAATAGTGTGTTTTTAGCCCGACGAATGTAAAATGGTCTTAGGCCAACGGGCCAGCCGTCAGTTTGCTTGACAGTACGTTCAGCCAAAGGCAAACTGAAAATGTTGACATGCTAATAAAGAATCTCGGGTCAAAGGTTGAAAGTGTTTGGGAAGGCCTGCGGCCCACCACAAAGCGATTGCTTGCCGGTGCCTTGCGGACTGGCAATCCGCATCCCGCAAAGAATCAATTCTCCAATTATTACTACGACGCTCACGCTGATTGGGAACTTAGCCGTCTGCTTGAGGCGCTCGATGAGCGCACGAACACACGGTTCGACACTTCGGATGCCCCCGAAAAGACCGAGGCCGCAGAGTTGGCTGAAACCTGTGCGCGTATTTTGGAACACCAAAGCGGTTCCGCGGAAGTGTTCATTCAGCTTGCGACGCGTGCCATCGCACAGACCGATTACAACCGTCTCGAAAAGCTGGCGGATATACTGTTCGAAAGATTTTCGTCCGGCGAGATCGCAGAAGTCGTTCGCCAAACTGAGATGCCGCAGATCCGGGCCGTAGCGTTTGAAACGCTTGCGATGCTGCCGGTCGATCTGATCGCTCCGCTGCTTGACGATCCGCTTTATGTGGATATCGCGATCAGTTCACTTGAGCAAAAAGCTTTTGAATTTGATTCGGACGAGGCCCGCGACCTGCTTGATAGATACGAAAGCTACGAAGGCCCGGTCGGAAACTAAAGAAGTGATTCGGTGGGTTTAATTGTTTCTTCACTCGCCTCGGGTGTCTTAGATTTTTTTCCAAATCCCCAACGAAACGATGTCGGAAGGAACGGCAGTCCGCCGATCCGTACACCCAGCCAGATAAACGGGGCCGCAAGTTTCGCCGCGAAGCTTTTCTTTTTCACAACGCATTCAAAGAGACGTTTGTCCGATTTTCTGCGTTCCTTGATCGTTCCGCCAAAAAAATAATCGCGGTCGTGCGCAACGCAGCAAGCACGAAATTCCTTGCCGCCGATCAGCGTACAACCGTCGCTTTTCTTGCCGTTTGGAAGCCGATCGTCGGCCGTCTGACCAATGCCTGCCGTCTGTGCGAAAGCGGGAATTTGTCCAACACATGCCAGAAACAAAAAGCCGATCAAAGCTGCTGTTGCGGCACGAAAGGGGAAACTGAAAACCTTCATACGGTGGACTGGTTTGCGTCGGCTCTCGGTGCTTTGAGCCGATTCGGGTACATCTTAAAACCGGCGGTTATTTCGGCAACGCCGCGTTTTGCATTTTCTTTAACTGATTCGGAATCGGGTTCGCGGATCACCGACGCGATGATCTCGCCGATCTTTCGCATCTCCGCTTCTTTCATCCCACGCGTCGTCAACGCAGGCGTTCCGATCCTGATACCCGATGCCGTAAATGGCTTCTGCGTATCGAACGGGATCGTATTTTTATTAACGGTTATGTGAACCTCATCCAGGGCCTTTTCGGCCGCCTTGCCCGTAATTCCTTTGCCGTCCATATAGACGTCAACCAGCAAAAGGTGGTTGTCCGTGCCGCCCGAAACAAGCCGCAACCCTGCGTTCGATAACGTCTCGGCAAGCACCTTTGCGTTAGCAACGATCTGCTGCTGATACGCTTTGAAATCGTCACGCAAAGCTTCGCCGAACGATACGGCTTTCGCTGCAATAACGTGGACAAGCGGCCCGCCCTGAACGCCCGGAAAAACGCTGCGGTCAAGGCCTTTTGCAAATTCTTCCTTGCACATCGCCAAACCGCCGCGCGGGCCGCGCAATGTCTTGTGCGTCGTGGTTGTCACGAATTCGCAGTGCGGCACAGGCGAAGGATGCAAACCTGTGGCGACCAATCCGGCGATGTGCGCAATGTCCGCCATCACCTTTGCATCCACGCTCCGTGCGATCTCGCCGATCCGTGCAAAATCGATCATACGCGGATATGCCGACGCGCCGCAGATCAAGAGCTTTGGTCTGCTTTCCTCAGCGATCCTTTGCAGATCGTCGTAATCGATCTGTTCAGTCTCTTTATTTACGCCGTAATCCGCGACCTTGTAATTTATCCCCGAAAAATTCAACGGATGCCCGTGCGTCAAATGGCCGCCGTGCGAAAGATTCATTCCCAATATCTGGTCGCCGTGGTCGAGCGCGGTCAGCAGCACAGACATATTCGCCTGTGCTCCCGAATGCGGTTGTACGTTCGCATGTTCGCAGCCAAAGATCTGTTTCGCACGGTCGATCGCGGCCTGCTCTACGACATCCGCAAACTCGCACCCGCCGTAATAACGCTTGCCCGGATAACCCTCAGCATACTTATTTGTAAAGGCCGTGCCCATCGCCTGCAGCACCGCCTCGGACACAAAGTTCTCCGACGCGATCAGCTCCAGCCCATCCGTCTGCCGCCGAACCTCGTCATCAATAGCCTCGCTGATCAACGGATCAACCTCCGAAACGTCTGCTGTAAAAAACTTATTCATTCGATCTTGTTAATGCTTCCCGGACTTCCGTCTTCAAAGTCGGCAGATCATCAGTAGTGGTATCCCAAACCACTACGTCCGATACTGAATCGTACGCATGAATCAAAATATTTCTAAAATTGATGATCTTTCGGGCGTTACTTATTGACGCAAAATTATCGGGAAACTCTATTTTCTAACCGCCGAACGGCTTCGCCAATGATCTCATATTCGCGTTCAACAGCGGAACGCATCATCATTCGGTTAGTTTGATAATCAATAAGTTTTCCGCCCCTTGTAAATTCTTCTATTGCTTCTATCGAAGCTAGGATATCAACAAGGATCTTACTGAGTTTAACCGACATATACAGGTTTTTTTGTTCGTTTTACCTCAGCTTTAAAATACGGATTCCTCATGGCATCGCCAACTACTATATCAACCTCACGTCCAAACAATTCTTCAAGGGCGTATTTAAGATCAAAATAACGGTGAAAATGGTTTCCGCCGCTTCCATCAAATTCTATGACAACATCAACGTCGCTGTCAGGCCGAAACTCATCCGTAACCGCAGACCCGAAAATCTCAAGTTTCGCGATACCGAATGTTTCGCAAAGCCGCTCGATCTCTTTTTTGTATGGCCCAATGTCGAACATTGCTTAAATTATACTTCAATGACCATCATTGAACCACGATTTGATCGCAATCAGCCCGTCCGCCTACCGTCATCAATCGCACCGCTGATCAACGGATCAACTTCCGAAACATTCGCTGTGAAAAAATCTTTCATATCATTCGACCAACTTAATCAAAGATCCCCATTCGCTTGCCTGAAAGTTTTTCGATTTCTAGATTATATTTAATCAGGTTGTAGTAGAGCATCGGTCCGAAAAGCAATAACACCCAGAGAAAAACATCAAAAGACCGGTTAATTTGGTGAACATCATTCGTCAGCTTTTCTATTTCTCGCCTTTGATACTTTAGTTCCCTCGTAACCTCCGCTATCGTCTCTATCGAGTCGATCTGTTCAACATTACTTTCATAAACGCTAAAGGTCGCTGGACGAGCCATCCATATTCCAATGAATAAAATAAAGTGAAGGCCGTACATGACCGAGTAAAATTGTAGGGATCAAACATATCACTTCCGTGAGCCAAATTGTCTGCGACCTAGCAGCCCAAGACCCATCATAACAGCCGCCGGTCGAAATTAAACTGTTCAACCTTGCCCAACCTCACTTTTGCAAACTCCGGATGTTCTATATTAAATAGAAAATTGCTTTCGCCCGGTACAACTGAGCTTGGAACTTTGAGTACTGCTGAAGCCATCGAGACGGCCCACTCGTCACCAATCGATTGCGTGGCGGCGGACGGAGGGGAAACATCCCAGTTTTTTGGAAGCTTGCGGAACCGTTCAACCGGGACAGTCATATCCTCGCTGAATTCCAACGAGGCAAACGAGTACATAAAAACTAGCTCAGCCGAGTTCAAATTGACCAAGATCTCAAGGGTCGCTAATGAGAGACTTGACGAGGCATACATCAGATGCGTTCCCGGCGAGTTCCATCTGCCACCGTAGCGAAACGCCCCTTCGCCATCGTACCAATTCGCCGCGTGTTTTGATTTGAAAATACGATACGCCGTTGTCATCGATTAGCCGAGAACACCGTACTCAAGCCGGCCGATCAATGTCTCGACTTCGCGTGAGCCAACCTCTGTAGATGCTGCCGCGAGCGGCGACAACCCACCCAGAGCCCTGTTTTTTGAAATAAACCAGTTGAGTCCGGCCCGAACGTCGCCTTCGAAGAGTTCGACCGTGAGTGCGAGAAGTCGGGAAACAGAAACAAGCCTGTCCGACTCCTCCGGCGAAAGCTTTTTCTCTTGCCTCCGCCTTACGAGTGTTCGCGGCGCGATCCGAACAGCGGCGCGCAAAGATTCGAGAGGAAGTCCCGAAACCCGTCCGACACGCTCGAATGCATCGAATGGCAGACCCGACTCAACCTTTTTCGCAAGTTTAAGATTGTCGCTCGCATCGATGCCTAGCAAGCCCTGCATCACTTTATTTTTCGACCTTTTTTCTTTTGCAGTTGCCATAAGAAAATACTAGCACCGTTAGTGCCATGTGGCAAGGAACGGCTTGCCATTTGGCACAACCGCTAAACCATTGCTGCGAATGCGGATTCGTCGATCACCGTGACACCCAAACTCTCCGCCTTCGTCAATTTCGATCCTGCATCGCTGCCAGCGACGACGTAGTCGGTTTTTTTGCTTACGGATGAAGAGACGCGGCCGCCGCGGTCTTCGATGAGTTTTGCGGCTTCGTCGCGGGTGTAGTTTTCGAGCTTGCCGGTGAGGACGAACGTCTTACCGACGAAGCGTTCGTCTAGTGCAGCGGTCGAGGCGGCGTCCATTTCCATCACGACACCGGCGGTCTTGAGCCGCTCGATGAGATCGATATTCTTCGTGTCGCGCATCCATTCGTAAACACTTTCGGCAACGGCCAATCCGATCTCGGGGATATCGTCGAGTTCCTGAACGCTTGCAGACGCAAGGTTGTCGATGCTGCGAAAATTCCTTGCAAGGATCTTTGCGTAACGCTCACCGACGTGGCGAATGTCGATGCCGTAGAGCATTCGTTGCAGGCCGCGCGTCTTGCTTGCTTCGATCTCGTCGAGCAATTTTGTCGCAGATTTTTCGCCCTTCCGTTCGAGATTGGCAATGTCAGCGTTGGTTATCTTGTAAAGGTCGGCGACGTCCTGAACCATTCCGCTATCGACTATAGTCGCGATCAATACATCGCCCAGCCCTTCGATGTCCATCGCTTTTCGCGAGGCAAAATATGCAAGACGGCCTTTGATCTTCGCCGGGCAATCGGGATTTGTGCAACGGCGAACGGCTTCGCCCTCTGGACGAATGGCGTCAAAGCCGCAGACCGGACAAACGCCCGGAAACGCGAATTTCTGTTCGCTGCCGTCGCGTTTTTCTCGTGCGACGCCAAGCACCTGCGGAATTATTTCGCCGCTCTTTTCGATCTCGACGGTGTCACCTATCAGAAGGCCAAGACGAGTAATCTCATCTTCGTTGTGCAGCGAGGCTCTGCCAACGGTCGTGCCTGCAAGTAAAGTTGGTTCAAGGATCGCGATCGGCGTCATTGCTCCGGTCCGACCGACGCTGATGAGAATGTCGAGCAATTTTGTGTGTGCCTTTCGGGCCGGATACTTATATGCGATCGCCCAACGCGGAGCCTTGCTCGTCGCACCGAACTCCTGCTGCAACGCGGTCGAGTTCACCTTTACAACGACGCCATCAATATCGTAATCAAGCTCGTCACGAAGCGGCTCCATCTGGTTGACGAACGCTACGAGTTCGTCGTAGCTGGCACACAACGCCCGATGCGGATTAACATTGAAACCATTTCGTTCGAACCAGGCAAAATTCTCCCAGTGCGTCGCAAACATCTTTTGGTTGCCGGCGAAAAGATCGTAGGGAAACATATCCAAACGACGCGACGCGACCACCTGCGAATCAAGCATCCTCAGTGTTCCCGACGCCGAATTCCTCGGATTGGCGAACGTCTTTTCACCCTGCATCTCAAGCTCGGCGTTGATCTTTGCGAATTGTGAACGCGACAGAAAAACCTCACCGCGAACTTCGGCATGCGTCGGCGCATCCTTTTTCAAACGCAGCGGAATTGAGCGGATCGTCTTAGCATTTTGCGTTATCTCGTCGCCCTGCTGCCCGTCGCCGCGTGTAGCACCGACCGTCAGGATCGCGTTGTCGTAATGCAGCGAAACGCTTAGACCGTCGATCTTTAGCTCGGCGACGTATTCAAGCTTTCGGTCCTCCGCCAACTTTTCGCACCGCTCGGTAAACGCTTTCAAATCGTCGAGACTGTACGAATTGTCCAGCGACATCAGCGGCACCGTGTGCGTGAACGGCCGCAGCGAATCCGCCTTACCGCCCACACGCTGCGTCGGGCTGTCCGGAGTAATTAGTTGTGGATGCTCCGCCTCAAGCGCCCGAAGCCGCTCCAGCAGCATGTCGAACTCATAGTCCGATATCTCCGGCTCGGCCTTCTGATAATAAAGCTCGTTATGCCGCTCTATTTCAGTGCGAAGTTGGTTGATCTCCTTTTGATTATTCAACTCTTTGCGGTAATGCAAGCACCAGCCTTAATCCCGTTTCTACTTCTTTCAATTTGGCTTTCGGTAAAGTCCCCCAAAGTTCAAGCAAGTCGGACCTATCGACGGTAAATAGCTGGGTGACGTTGACTATTGAATCTTCTCTAAGTCCGCCGACGGCTTTAGCGATTTCAACATTTCCCGGCATCTTGCTCAGTCTGGGAGTTGTCGTCACACTGGCCACTATAACGGAATCGATATTTGTCTTATTAAACCCATCAGACTGAATCACGATGGCGGGACGTCGGTAACCCGGACTGGAGCCGCGCGGCACTCCAAAATCTATCAGCCATACCTGGCCTCGGCGAATTATCATTTGGTTCGTCTGATTCTTTCGGATTGATACTTTCTCATTGGCGGATCTATTGACGTGTCAACCTCGGCGCAAACTGCATTGACGCGAGCGATAAGCTCCTTCTCCTCCAGTTCCTCAAGTTCTTCGCCAAGCTTTTCTACTCCCAATGCAAAAACAGCGCTTCTGGACATCTTAAATTTCCTTGCCAGTTTCTCGCTAAGCTTGAAGATATTGGAAGGAACAGAAATAGCAGTCTTTGTGTTCATACAAAAAGTATAACTCTGGTTATACCGACAAATCAAGAAAGAAACTCCGCGATCAACCGATGAAAATGATGCGTTCCCTGTTCGCGTGTCGGCGAGTATCGACCGTGCGAATAAAACCGCGAACGCACTCCGCGTTGGACGCTTTCGACGACGGCTTCGTCTTCCATCTCGACGCCGTGCAGATCGGCTCCGGCGCTTTTGTCGATCAACCTTTCATCTGAAACATATGTGAAAAATTCAACGACGCTTTTCGATGGCGAGACCGGACGCACGACATTCACCGAAATTCCCCACGGATAGAAATTGAACATCAGGTTTGGGAACACGAACAGATAATGGGCAGCGATGTTGCTGCGAGTTACGCCGCCCGCTGACGCAGGCGGTTCTGACCGCGCGGTTTGCACACTTGCGTATCGAAACGTCTCTGTTGTGTAGCTACCGTAATCGACTATCTCGTTCAGCGATTTGTGTACATACGGTATGTGAAAGCCTTCGAGATAGTTCTCGCAATATAGCGCCCAATGAGCGTCCACTTCGTACGATTTTGTTGTTGTTAGCTTCAGCTCGTCGTACAAAAATGCGTCCACCGAAACGACGACATTCTCAAACGCCGCGAACGGATCGATCGACGCGAACATGAAACCTTTCCAGTCCGCAGTTGCCAATCGCGTCAAATTATCCGTCTCGCTCGGGAAATTTTCGACACCTTCAAACTCCGGCATTGAAAGAAATTTTCCGTCTAATGAAAAACGCCGTCCGTGATAGCCGCAGCGGATAAGATTCGCTTTGCAAGGCTCTTCGACCAGAATTTTTCCCCGGTGCGTACACACGTTTGAAAGACAGATGACTTCATCGTCAACACGCGAAAGCAGCACAGGCTCATCGAGAAAACCGGGCAGCAGCGTCGCCGGTTTCAGCGATTCAACCTCGTCTGCACGTCCGAGAAAATGCCACGAGCGCGAAAATATCTTCTCGCGAGAGAGATCGAAAAACCGTTCGTCGGTATAGAAATCCGACGACAGCGTTTTTGCTTTTCTAATGTCGGGGTCGATCTCGAACATCTATTTTGAAAAAAGAAGATACTTCGGCGAAGTGTCGTCGCGTCGGAATCCGGCTCCGATAAGCCCGCGTTCAAATGCCGGCTCGAACTCGGCCTTCAAGTGTTTTTGCTCTTCGATGGCGGCATTCGTGTCCGTTGCCACGAGTGTCGCCCAGTCAGGCGTCACGGCGATCTCGGCTAACGGCTCGCGCGTTTCCAGATACGGTTCACCCTTCGACAACAAAACGACCTTCTCGCTTTCAAGGTGCCATTCTGCAAACAATCGGTCGCTTGCCAACCCGATCGGCACGCCGCCGGTCGAGGCGGTCGCGTAGTCGATGCCGTAAAAATTCGGCTGATATTCGCTCAGGATCGCACCGAGCTTTTCAAGATTGAAATATGCGTTCCTCGCCTTCCACGGTTCAAAGGTCCATTTCACAAATTTCACGCCGAGTTCCAGCGCCTTTGCACGCTGTGCCCATTTCAGACGGCCTCCGATGCCAAAGCTTTGGTGCGTGCCTTTTACGGCCGTCATATGCGAATAGAATGCCGGGAGCCCGCGCAAGAATGCCGGTACGCTTAGCACGAATCCGACAAGCATTTCGCCATCGTATCCGCCCAAAATAAAGCCGCCCGCGTTTTTCGTCACGATCAGGTGCCGCACCGGGGATATCTCGATCTCCGGCAACGCAAAAACTTCTCTTTGCAGATCGACACACGCTGACATCTCGTCAAACGTCGTACATTCCCTTATTTGGATTTCGCTGTCCACGTTAGTAAAAATCAAATGATAGTAAATTCGTCTCGCTTGAGCGAAGCGGAAACGGCATTTTGGCGTAATTTAGGTCTTAACAAATGCATCGCGGCTTTGCTAAGATAGAATCGGCTCCCTACCATGCAGAATCACCTGCCCTGACGATGACTCAACAAAAGCAACTAGAACTGCGAGGCGATCTCGCCAAATATCCGCTCGGCGAACTCATTGTAGAGATCGCACAGGTAAAATTGAGCGGAAGCCTGCGCCTCTCAGGCGGCGATCAAAAGACGATCATCTATTTTGACAGCGGCCGGTTTACCTATGCGGTTTCAAATTCAAAGGCGTTGCGTTTCTTCAACATTCTGCTTGAGCAGAAGAAGATCGATCAGCCGACGCTGGCACTGCACCCGACCTTCAGCAACGACCTGGAACTGACACGTTCGCTTCAGGTTAGCGGAACTTTTACCGAAGCCGATCTGAAAGAACTGACGACGCTGCAGATAGATTCGGTCTTGATCGATGCGTTGCTGTGGACGAAGGGCGACTGGGCGTTCGATCCGGCGGCACGGCTTCGCAGCGATATGAAGTACGAAGCTCACGTTAACCGTCTGTTGATCGACTACGCCCGCTGCGTTCCGACGGATCAACTGCATGAGCGATTTCGAAGTGTGCAGGAAGGCTTTTCGCCTATCCCGAATGCACCGGAGATCGCGTATCTTCAGGCTCACGAAAGCTACGTTCTTTCGATATTCCATAGCGATACGCTCACCATCGATAAGCTCCGCGCCATGTGCAGTTTGCCCGAAGGCGGATTAATGCAGAGCCTTTATACGCTTTGGCTCGGCGGCGTCCTGCATCGGCACGATTGGAACTCGGCGTTCTCGGCCTCGAAAATAGGTGAGATTCAACATGCTCGTCTGGTCAGCGTAAAACCGGCAAAGAATCTGGCAGCGCTTCCCCAGGCGGACCCTGAAAAACCCGTCGCTGCGGAAGTACCCGCCGAAGAACCGAACGCTCCGGCGGCACTGGAAATTTCGATAACCGTCACCGAATATCTAAAGCAGGTCGAAGGCTCCAAAACCCATTACGACACGCTTGGCATCGCCAATGATGCCGAGATCGGCCACATTAAACAGACCTATTTTGCGCTTGCCAAGCTTTTTCATCCTGACAAATTTCATCGCGAGACTGACGCGATGCAGAGGCGGATACAGACCGCGTTCACCGAGCTTTCCCACGCATACGAAACGCTGAAGGATACCGAGGCTCGCGAGGCCTACAACTTCAAAACGAAAAAGGAGATGGTTGCCCGCGACAAGCGAAAAGCTGAGGGCCATGCCGAGCCGGAAAAGAAAGATGTGCGTGGCGAAACCGCACTTCAGGCGTTCGAACAAGGTCTGCAGCTTCTCAACAACGAAGAATACGAACAGGCCGCTATGCTGCTCGGGCGTGCCGTCCACTACAGCCCCGAGAACGCACAGTTTCACGCCTACTTCGGCCAGGCGCTCTCGTTCCTCGAACGGCAGGAGCACAAAGCGGAAGGCGAATTTCAGGCGGCGATCAAGCTCGACCCGTCAAACGCAAAGATCCGTATGATGCTTATCGATTTCTTTATCGATATGGAAATGACCAAACGCGCCGTCGGCGAACTCAACCGCTTTCTCAAGATCTCACCCGGCAACAGCGACGCCACACGCCGCCTTGCGAAACTGACAGTGAGTTAGTGGCTGGAGCGGTGAGCGTCCCGCTCATCTTGCTTGCGAAGCAAGCTAAGTCTTTCGTGCCCCAAACAACGCACTTTAGAAAGGACACTTAGCGTCTTGCGACGCTTGGCCATCGGGACGATGGCCGCTCCAGTCAGCTATACAATTCTGCTATACTTCCGAGAATGAGTTCCGCCACCTCACCTGGTTCAAAGTTTGACGAAAAGCTGCTCGAATTGTCGTCGCGTGTCGATGCCTTTGAGCTGTACGATCATGCGCACGGGCTTCGAGTTGCCGAGATCGCGGATGGAATTGCCGTAAAATTCGGCATGGCAGAACACGACCGCTTTGTTCTCCAGCAGGCCGCCTTCCTGCACGACCTCGGCGAAATGGCAATGAACCGCGACTACATCGCCGCCGCGCGGCCGCTGACCGACGCCGAACGCTTTGACCTGCACCGCCATCCCGTCATCGGCGAACAGGACGCAGCAAAACGCGGCCTTGCAAAAGCCGTGCAGCTTATCATCCGCTGGCATCACGAATGGTGGAACGGTTCCGGCTATCCCGACGCACGTCGCGGTGAAGACATCCCGCTTGCCGCACGCATCCTCCGCGTCGCCGACACCTACGCCGCCATGACTGCCGACCGCCCCCACCGCCCGGCCATCAACGACACCGACGCCCGAAAACTCCTCATCGAATACACCGCCCTAGAATTCGACCCCGCCGTCGTCAAAGCTTTCCTCAATGCAGAAGCCCGCGCGTAAGCACGTTTTTGTCCGGTGCGACACACCCAACGCGAAAAATGCTAAATTACCTAGTAGATATGACCTATCTTGCTTTTGAGACGAATGTGTTGGGGCGGATCGAGTTTGATTCGGTGGCGATGCCGTTTGCTCGGTCGGCGGAACTTGGCGTTGAGCTAAAGCGGCGCGGGAAGCGTGTGACGGCGAACGACATTTTGCAGTCGGCGTGGACGGACTCGCTGGCGGTAATCCAGAATAACGGCGAGCGGTTGAGCGAAGCGGACGTGAACGCGATCCTTGAGGACGTTTACGTTCCGGGATATAAACTGGCGAACCCGGCGTTGCTGAATTGGTTCGGCGAGACGGACGCGTGGTGGTTCGACAACGTCCGAAGGAATCTCGACCGTATTCAGTCGCCGTATCTTTTTGCGAACGGCGCGTCGATCGCGATGTCGGTGATCGACTACGCCGCTTCATTTAAGGGCGAAGAACGAGAGCTTCGTCAGCCGCTTTCGAATGTTTACAAACGCATTTGGTCGTTGCGGCCTGTACCGTTGACAAACAGTCAGAACAACGGCTGCCAGAACAAGACGGCAAACGAATTTCTTGCCGAGACCTTTGTCGATTGTATGTTCTTAAGGTTGCCGCAGCCGCACGCCGATTTTACCCACGCCGACCGCCGACGCGAGGAGTGGCTGCGCGGCCACGGCGACTTTTGGCCGACGGTCGCCGCCTCACAAAATGGAAAGCTCGGTGTAAAGGTCGAGACGCGGTCGCAGTATCTGCAAATGCTCGAACAAACCCTGTCGATCGCGTCCAATATCAAACACTGGGCCATCGCCCACATCGACACGGGCTTTCTCTCAACCCAGGAGGTCGTCGAGACCATAGGCAAGATCCGCCGCGTCGAGGCCGTCTATACGAAAGACTTCTCCGAACTCGCCGGTGCCAAAGCCGTAATGATCACAGCTTAAGACTGAAAGTGGAGAGTAGAGATTTGAGAGTAAAGAGTCCTATTCACAACGCAGACTCTCGACTCGCCACTCTCCACTCTTCACTGTTTCAGATGGTACGGAACATTCGTGACGATAATGCCCTCTTTGAAAAGCAATGCTCCCTTTAGCATCAACGAACTTTGGTTGTGCAGCAGATGCTGCCACCATTTTCGAGGAACAAATTCAGGCACGACTACGGTCACCACATCATCGTCACGCTGCCTCTCGACACGGTTGATATATCGCAGCAGCGGTCGCGTCAGTTCCCGATACGGCGAAGGCAACACTACGAGTTTCACGCCGAGATCAAGCTTGTCCCAACGCTCACGCAGCTTCGCGGTCGCCTCTTCGTCGAAATCGACATACACAGCCGTCACGTTGTCGGGCGAGATAGAACGGGCGTATTGCAAGGCGTTCATCACGCCGCGATGTATGCCGGAAATCGGCACGATAACGGTGTGGTGTATCGGCCGCAACGCGTCGTCGAGGTTGTCGGTCGAAAGCTCGCGGGCGACGGCTACATAATGTTTGTGAATAGCAAGGAACATCAACACAAGCACCGGAATGGTAACGACGACCAGCCACGCACCGTGTGTAAATTTGCTGACGATAAATACGACCAGCACGACCGCCGTTGCAATCGCACCGATAAGATTTATCGGCAGCGATTTGCGCCATTGGTTTCGCTCGGTCACTTCGTCGCTGACAAACCTCGGCGCCTTGCTTTGCTCCATCGCGAGATACACGTCGGGAATGGCGGTGTCGGATTCGACCTCGCTGCGATGGATGGCGTCCTCGGCAACCTCTTGCCGGCGAACCTTGAGCCAGTGCATCACCATTCCCGACTGTGAAAGCGTGAACGAAAGGAAAACGCCAACCGCATACAACGGGATCAGACGACTCGTATCGCCGGAGAATGCGACGATCAGGACTGAAGAGAAAATCGCCAGAATAATAATGCCGTTCGAGAAAACAAGTTTGTCGCCCCGGTTCGCAAACTGCCTCGGCAGAAAACGGTCGCGTGCCAAAAGGCTCGAAAGCCGCGGGAAATCGGCGAACGCAGTATTCGCCGCGAGCACAAGTATCGCAGCCGTCGCGGCCTGAACGACGTAGTAAAACCAGCCCATTCCGCCGGTAAAGATGTGACGTGCGAATTGCGAAATGACGGTCTCGTCAGCATGAGGATGAACGCCGAAAAGATATGCAAGCGAACTTGTGCCGACGAACATCACGCCAAGCAGCACCGCCATGACGACCAACGTCCGCGATGCGTTGCGCGATTCCGGCTGTTTAAAAGCCTGTACGCCGTTCGAGATCGCTTCGACGCCGGTCAACGCAGAGCAGCCGTTGGAGAACGCTCCGAGCAGGAGGAAGATAGTCAACGCTTGCGGAATGTAACCTTCGGCAAGTTTGATCTCTTCGTTTGCCGCGACGGGAACCGTTCCGCCGTAAAGAAAGTAATAGATCATCCCGTAGCCGATCATAAAGAGGAACGAAGCGAGAAACACATAAGTCGGAGTCGCAAAGAACGAGCCCGATTCGCGAACGCCCCGAAGGTTCGCAAGACATATCAAAATGACGAGTACGACGCCGATCGCAACCTTATGATCGCTGACCCACGCGAGAGATGTTCCCTGCGCGGCAGACGTAATCGCGGCTACGCCGGCCGCGATCGATACCGAAACCGTGAGAACGTAGTCGATCAAAAGCGATGCACCAGCAGTAAGTCCGGGGATCGTGCCGAGATTTTCCTTCGCGACAATATACGCTCCGCCGCCGGTCGGATACGCATGGATCGTCTGTCGGTAGCTGATCGTTACGATCGCGAGGAGCACCGCGATTCCGATCGACACCGGTATCACGTATTCAAAAGCTCCCGCCTGACCGAACGCTACGGCAACTGCAAGCACGAGCAATATCTCTTCCGTTGCGTATGCCGTCGAAGAAAGTGCATCCGACGAAAACACGGCCAACGCGACCTTTTTCGTAAGCCGCTCGTGCTGAGCCTGTTCGTTTCTAAGCGCCCGGCCAACGAGCACTCGTTTAAGTTTCCCAAAAAGATCCATCCGAAATTCGGACCTGTTTATTGATGATGTATTCTGCATTTCCTAACTCACAAAAAGTTGTACCCAAATTCGATCAGAAAGAAATGGTTGCCGCGTCGGGCATCCTGATTGCCAATCGAGTAGCTGAAGTACGTCGTAAATCTTGGGTTCGGCTTGTAGATCAGTCCGGGCGTAATATAGCCGCTTGAATGCTTGCCGGTTATCCAATCCGCGGCAAGCGTGAACTTGCTGTTAAGCGTTTGCTCGATACCGAACTGCCCGCCCGCACGCACGGCATTTGTCGCAAAGACATTGCTGCTCGCGACATAGGCACCGCCGGTGAACCGTGTTTTGTTGATCGTTTTGCTGACAGCTGCGTAGCTGTATGTGCCGAAGCGGAAGGCGCGATTTCGAACCGGAATGTAAAAATTGGTTCCGGTGAAAACGGCAAGATCCTTCTTTTCGTTCTGATAGAACTTCCACTTAACAGTCGGAACGAGCGTCGTTGCATCACTTCCCGGCTGGACGTTTCCGTTCACATTCAGGCCGACTTCGACATTGCTGCCGGTGCCGATTACTATCCTCGGAACAAAACTCGAAAAACGACCGAACTCATTCTTTTGGAATGTTCGGAAGGAAGCGTCCAACTCGACGTAAGCATCGCCGCGATCAAGTACATCGGCGGTCGGAACATTGAATATGGTCTGCTGCGCGTTGACGGTCGTAAACATTGCGACAACGGCCAACAGGGGTGTGATAATGTTTCGCATGTCTGTCAGTGCCCTGCCTTGTCCATCGCATGGGCACCTAAGAATGCGAGTGCAAAAGCACTCAAGAGTATGCCGACCGTGACATACGCGGTCGTGCGCGACGCGGTGAGCGCTCCTAATCCCGCAAGAGCCGACAGCATCAGGCCGACGGCAAAGCAAACGCCGCTTCCGACAAATCCGCAGATCGCTACGGCCGGCCACAGTTTCCGGGGTGCTTTTGCCTCTTTCTTCGGAACCGCAACGAAACAGTTGTCCAAAACCTTTGCGCTCATACGAACCTCTTGCGGAATTTCCCGCTCGATTAGAGATTACGAGCGCTGGCATAAAGGCCGGATAAAGACCATATAAAATGTTCGTAAAGATTTTTTTGTCAGGGTGTGAAGCGGTAGCCGATCCAGGGTTCGGTGATTATGTAGCGTGGTTTTGCGGGATCAGGCTCGATCTTCTTTCGAAGATTGCCGACAAAAACGCGAAGATATTCGGGTTGCTCAGTATTGTTGCCGCCCCAAACTTCAGCGAGCAATGCGCGATGCGTGAGTACGCGGCCATGATTTTTTATCAGCACCGATAGCAGCTCGAATTCCTTTGGAGTCAATTTCAGTTCTGCACCATTGTGAACTATGGAATGATTCGAAAGATCGACCGAAAAATCGCCGACAGCAAACACGCGTTCTTCTTCGTCCTTATTCGTGCTTCTTCTCAGTGCCGCGCGCACACGGGCAAGCAGCTCGTTCATACCAAAAGGTTTCGTTATGTAGTCGTCGGCACCCGCGTCGAGAGCTTCAACCTTGACACTCTCGTCGCCCTTCACGGATAGGACGATGATCGGCACCGCAGAAAGTTTCCGCACGGCACGACAGACTTCGATGCCGCTCATTTCGGGCATCGAGAGATCTGTGATAACGAGATCGGGATTGAAGTCGCGAAAAAGCTCGATGCCGGACTCGCCATCCGAGGCAGTGCGAACGTCATAACGATGTGCGCCGAGGCTGCGCTTGAGCACACGCGTTATTTGAAATTCGTCGTCGATGACAAGTATTTTTTTTGGCATCACATTTGATCTGATCTGAGTTCAACAATAAACTTGGTCGCAAACCCATCCGAACCATCCTCGACCCAAACCCGTCCGTCCTGAGATTCGACTATGCCGCGAGCAATCGCAAGTCCGAGGCCAAGGCCACTGCCGGTTTGGTGAATATCAGTGTCGGCGACTCGAAAGAATTTGTCGAAGATCTTTTCTCGATCCGGCATCGAAATGCCTCGGCCCTGATCTTCCACTTCGATCCTGATCTTAGAGTTGTCGTTGCGAACGGCAGAGATCCGAATCACCGTCCCCTTTGCCGAATATTTCGCGGCGTTGTCTATCAGCGTGAATATAACCTCCGAGATCGACACCGGATCGACATTCAGTCTTGGCAGGTCTGGCTCGATGTTGATCCGAATTTCGTGGCCTGCGGTCTGCGGCCTGACACGCTGCACGGCGTTAGTTATTATCTCTTCCATCGACGACTCTGCTCTGTTCAGGTGCATCGCACCGGCCTCGATCTTGGCGATGCCAACCATACCTTCGATGAATTCGTTAAGACGGTCGGTCTCTTCGTTAATTATCTCAAGGAACTCGTGTCGCGATTCCAGGTCGATATCTGTCGCACCGCCTTCATCCAGAAGTGTGGTCACAGATGCCTTGATCGACGTCAGCGGAGTTCGCAGATCGTGCGTCACGGCGTCGAGAAGCGACGATTTAAGTTTCTCGCTCCTACGCAATGCTTCCGCTTCGCTTGCCATTTCAAACGCACCTTTGAGTTCGTCGTATAGCCTTTCGATCTCGCGTTGCCGCTCTTCGGATTCCTCCGCACGCCGCCGTGCATAGCCTGAAAGCTGTCCGGCGATCAGAGCCGTAATAAGAAACGCGGCGAATGCCGTCCAGTTCTCTGGCCCGGAAATATTCAGCGTATGAAACGGCGGCAGGAAAAAGAAGTTGAAGCACAGAATTCCGGCTATCGACGCAGCGAGGCCCGCACGGCTGCCAAATAGAGTTGAGGCAAACAGAACGATCAGCAGCAGCGTCAGCGAAACTTCGGTTGGGTTGAGATATTCGCGGAAAGGAAGCTGAATAGCCGTCGTTAGAGCTATCGCGGCGACTGCGATCAACGCACCGCCAAACTTCCCGATCTTTGCAAATGTCGCTCGCATCGTTTTCTATCCGGCGTCTTTTACCAACACTACGTCGCGTTCGCGCATTCCAAGAGAAAAATCTTCGCCGCGGTGACGCACGAACCAAACGATGCCTGCCGACGCCGAAAGGATCCCGGAAATTATCGTCAGCGTCATCGGCGAAATATACAACATCGCGACGCCCGAAAGATAGCTGAACGAGGCAAATACTGTCATTTCCGCACCCCTATCGAGCGTGGAAATACGGCCGCGAATGTAATCCGGCAAACTGCGTTGAAAGAGAGTTTCCTGCACCGCGTATTCGACGCCCACAATAGCCCTTGATACGAACGTGAGGACGCCAAACAGGAAAAGCGTGGGCATGAATCCGGCCGCTGCAAACAAAATTCCGTGTATCACCAATGCCCAACCTATGAACCATCCGTGCCGGCTCTTGCGGTCAAGATAGATCGACGTTCGATGCGCGATCAGCATTCCGAGAGTCAAACCTGCACCGCCTGCGGTCCAAAGCAATGCGACGGCGATGTCGGGATTCCATCCTTCGATCCCGGCAAAATACACGCCGCCGACGCGTTCGAAGATAATGTTGATCGCACCGCCGCCGACTGCCCAGATCACATTCATCAAAAGAATCGTCAACGCAAATCGGTTCGTAAACGCGTAATGAACGCCTTCACGCAGTTCCGTCAGGAATGACGGTTTCTCGACCTTGCCGGACATCCGATCCGCCGTCTCCTGATCGCGCGTTGCTTCTTCGGGGATCAGCCAAACTGTGTAGGCCGACGCGAGGAACGAAACCGCGTTGATGAGAAATGCGATCTCATATCCGAATATCGCCGCCGCCCAGCCGCCGAGTGCCGAACCTATCGCCATCAGCAAAAACCGCGTCGAAAACATCAACGCCGTCCCCGACAAAAGGCCTTCCTTGCCCGTCAGATTCGGCGTCGCTGCATTCTTTGCACCCTCAAAAAATGCACCAAATGTAGATAACGCAACCGTCGCGACGTATGCGATCCAAAGATTCTGGGCACTCGTCACCAACAGGAACGACAACGCGACCGCAACGCGTGCCAGATCCGAAAAGATCATCACCTGCCGCCGCGAAAACCGGTCAACGAACGTCCCCGCGATCGGCGATACAAGTGCAAACGGCAGCATCCGGCACAGGAAAAATATCCCCGCCGCCACCGGCGAAGCGTCCGAAACCAAACGCACCAATCCCAGCCCCGCAATAAAGTTGAACCAATTGCCCAGCTCCGAAATGAACTGCCCGGCCAACAAGTTCCTAAAATTGCGATTCCCCCGAATCAACTGCCCATAAGTAAGCGACTCCATCACCAAACAGCATAATTCGCCGCAACATTTTTCACCAATCAGAACTGACGGAGCCAAAACAAAAAAAGCAAGCCGATCGGCCTGCGTTTTCCACTATCCATTATCAACTATCAACTATCCACTGTTTTTACGAGATCGTTACCGGATAGTCCGGAGACCAGTTGCCGTATTCGACGCTCTTTTTGATGAAGACGGCGCGGATGCGGCCTTTTTCGGGGTCGCCTGGAGTTTGGGGCGTTACGGTGAAAGAGTTTGGCATATTCGTAAAGAAAGCCACGGGTGCAAACGGCTCACCTTCGCGTGCATATTCCACACGCATCGCGTCAAAGCCCTGCATGCTGCCCGAAAGATTTACCGAATAGCTTGAACCGGCTGCGGTCTTCAGGTTCGGCATTACATCTACTTCCGGTTCCGGCCCGATCTCAGCACCTACGATGCCAAGATCTTCGCCCATGCTTTCCGTATAGCCCGGGTTCGCGACTATCTGTTCGCGAAGCTGCAAGAACTGTGTCACAACTCCGCGTGTAAACGTCAGCGAAGGCGGTTCGGTAAATGGCGGAGCCGTCGGTGCCAACGCGCCCTTTGGTTCGCCATAGAAAACCTCTTCGCGCCAACCCGTAACGGCCTGCATCGTCGCCCTTGCCTGGTCCGCATAATTCAACGCCGCGATAAAGAAACCGCAAACCGATTCCGCTGCCGCAACCTGCGGCGTCGTCCACCCAAGAGCAGCCTGATAAAGACCGATCTTAGCGTTAAAATTCTGCACTAACAATAATTGGTCGGCCAATGCTCTTGACCACCAGTACTTTCTAGCCATAGTAATATGTCTCCTTTTATTGTGATTTAAAAGAAGTCCGGGGAAGCGGATGCTGCGTTTTTTTGGATTTACTCTGAGGCGGGAAATGCTTGCCGGAATGCGAGTAGGAAAGTGCAGGAAATAGGGCTTCCGTGGACCCAAACACAGGATAAATCCGTTTAACATTGTTGTCAATACTTTTTTTCAATGCGGATTCGTAACGTCGCAAGGGCCTCGATACTTCAAACGTCAGCCGCCGCTGCGACGCCGCTCGCCTGAAACTCCAAACAAACACCAAACTCGCCTACGCAAAATCGCAGGCCGAGAAGCTATACTATGCAAATATCGCAGATTCGCAGACCTGACACCGGTTTTCCCCAACTTGCGCAGGGATAGACTGCCAGGTGATTTTGAATGTCTCGCCGAAACTGTTATTAACCGTCATTCTTCGTTGAGAGCTACAAGTTCCTGCTGACATATCTTTAGTTGCGCTAGGGCGGTTTTCGCTTGTTCCATTATTTGAAACGCGTCCAGACCCAACACAGGATCTCGAATTGCGGGATCAGCGTGGTAACTGTCGAGGTCGAGAAAAAGGCCGTTCAAAATATCGTATTCTGGTTCAGCCCACATGATTTCGTTGGCCTTAAACATATCTAAATAAAGACTCTCAAAATCATCGACGGTGATCGCTCCCGAGACAACGTCTTCAATCAACGCTATGTATGGCTTAAGCTCCGTTCCGCGAACTTTCGCTGAGTGAATGTTCATAGGCTCCCTCTATTGACGAGATTGCTGGCTTGGGACGTGTCAAGTCTCCACCCACTGACAAATTCGCCCCTTGAGTTAATTATTACATTTACTCTCGTCTGTGGATTATAGAAATGAAGCACATTCTGCGTCTGACGATAAGTTCCGGGAATCGCAGTTGTACCTGGATTGTTCATATGGTTCTGAATAGCTTGTTGAAATTGCTGGCCGGTTTGGGAGTTCCAATTGCCCTGCACGCCGAAATCCTTTGCGTGTTTAAACTTACTTTGAAGCTGCCGTGGGTCAATCCTTACATTTACAGGCTTCAGACTTGGTCCGGCAGGGGCTGCTCCGTTGGGAGCCGGTGCGCCTGCTCCTTGGGGAGCAGTGCGAGTTGGCGTGGGTTTTCTACCGAACCAATGCCCGAGCCATTTGATAAAATTTCTTACACCTCTCAGCGGGTCCCCGCCACGAAATCTTACAAATGTTTGAATTACTAGGGGTGTCCCGTTCTCTATACCAATTATCTTGCCGTCTTTGTCAACGATGCATTGTTTCCCTTCAGGACAATCTTGAGAACCTTCGGCCCTTTCGCCTGTTGGGTCAATTAGGTTCAGAGGATTGTTTCTTACATATGGATAAAGGTTCCATGTTTGCGGATTGGCCTCTGTTTGATCCAGAAACGGATCGTCCGCAGACATAAAGCGTCCGAGATGCTTGGCATAATACCGTGCTTGACCGAAATCTAAATTTATTTCATTATCCCGTTCATAGCCGGTGAATTGTTTACGGACGGTATCGTCGCCATAATTGAGCCCCGGTATTCGTTGGGATGTTGTGATCTCTTCGCCGAACGGATGGTAGTCGTGACGGGCGGTAACGACTCCGTTGGCGTCTGTATTAATCCTCGGTGAGCTAAGATGATCGTTTGTGAGGTATCCGACCTTGGCGTCGTTTGATGCAGCAACGATTGTGGAGTGTTCTTGGATCAACTTGCCTGCGGCGTCGTAAATGGTATGAAAAGTATGGGTGCGTGGAGGGTGTGAGCGGTGCGTTAGTTGCAGGGAGTTGGCTGACGGGAATATCCTGAAGCTAAGCTGGGCAACAGGATGCGTCGC